>JAABUQ010004822.1_pt1 | contig 22429 bp, 23 predicted proteins | sample 5560001 | NCBI WGS metagenome assembly JAABUQ01 (sample SAMN10711888, study PRJNA513371) | rock metagenome | isolation source: Antarctica rocks | place: Antarctica: Victoria Land, Finger Mt nord | collected 2015-12-18 | reverse complement strand
AAAGTTGGTCAGCCGTGTATTGAAGATCTCTCGTTACACCATGAATAGCCTAGTTGACGGCTGACCAACTTTGAATAACCTTTTTGTAACTCCTCGGCTTATACAACTCACTACAAAAATAGCTTTCTTATTTTATGAGTCAACGCGAGTAGGATTTGCTTTCATGCAAAAGTTTCACCACAAATTGCGTCCTGTAATCGACAAATACTCAACTCATCCTAAATCTATTGCGCAGGTCTTCCGTAGATGTTGTGACCAGCTCTTTTCGGCTTATATTCCGTCGTAAAGATTTCCACTTCAAATTAAAAACCGAGATTCAGACTACCTGATCTCAAGAATATCAGGCTCGCTAAATAGCTGAAATTAATTTCTAGCTATTTGGGAATAAAAAGTCAACTTATCCAGTCGCCAGATTGGCGAAAAGCGGGAGGCGATCGCAGCAAGTGCTGCGATGTCTGCCAACGGCTGATCACAGCACTTGCTGCGATATCTGCCTGTCGTATGCTCGCCACACGCATAGCCGGAATCCACAATAGTCAGGCTTAAGTCTCGATTCCATTCAAAAGGAGACATTTGCATGAAATCAGAAAATATTGCTCACAAATTGCACCGCCTAAGCTCTGGAGGTAGAGAATGAAGCGAGGAATTCCATTCAGCCCCAGAAATCGCTGCTTTGTCTGCGGCGGAGGCCATAGCTGCAAAGTTCAAGGCGATATCTGGGTATTATGCATGCACGGCTTCGGTCCTCAAGACGCCCCACCCGGATATCGTTTCGTGAAACCACTGCGGAACTCAATGGGTGGGCTGTTTGTCAGAGATGATGGCAGCGATAACTGGAATGAGGAGCAGCGGATACAGCGCCGCCAAGAACAGGAACTATTGCGCCGACAACGCGAGGCAGCGATCGCCCAGCACAATGCCCAACTCCTCAGTGTCGAAGAGCGCGATTCCCAATACCGGCTGGTGAATCAAAATCTAACGCTCGTCGCTCGCCATCGCCTTCTTTTGGGCTCACGCGGACTAACTGATGCCGAGATTAATTTGGCGTTTGAACTGGGGGCGATCAGGACTTGGAATCCCGACCAACGAATCTTTGGGTTATCCCTAGATTTAGCGGGGGTCAATCCTGTGGGTCCATGCTTGGGTGGCATGTATGGAATCGCGATTTACGCTTTTGACCCGCAAGGGAAGATCAACGGCGCTCAGCTCAAGCCTGAAAACGAAAAGCCAGCCAAATACCTCTGGCTGAGTAGCTCGCGCCAAGGAGGTAACGGGCCACAACTACCCAGCGGGGAACTGCCTCTATTCTGTTGGAAGCACCCAGAAGCGGAAACAATTAACGAAGTAAGCTGCTACGCAGTTAAATTTAATAAACTGCATTTCCTTTATTTTTAATTTTACGCTCCCACTTAATAATAAGACCACCTTCATTAAGCAATTTATTTAATAATTCTTCTAGCTGGGATACGGACTCGAACAATCTATGAGCTATGTATTCTTTTGCTGAATGCCATACCAATTCAATTAAATTATAATCTGGACTATACTCTGGTAAAAATTCTAGGATAATATTTGGCATTTCTAAGTTAATTTTATCTAAAATATCTTTTTTCTTATGAAAACTCGCATTATCTAGAATAATAACTATTTTTGCTGAACCATCCTGAAAAGTTTCAATTGGTTTTCCTTGCTCTACCCATTCTTGTAGCAGAAAATTGTTCAAAGATTTAATCTGTTCATAAAAAACATCTGCATTTCCTTTCTTAATCACAAAGTTTATTCTCTTTTTGTCATGATAGCGCAACCCTCCCATAATATTTACTCGTCCTCTTCTCCTTTGTCCTGTAACTTTTTTTCTTTGACCTTTTTTACCCCAATTTTTTCTTCTTATCACTCTTAAACTAAATCCACTTTCGTCGCGCAGGTTCGGCGGGCAGAGTACTCTGTCCGCCGACTCTGCGCCCAAAACCATACCTGCAAGCGTTCTGGGGTTTCTTGAGTTATTCTTAAATATTCTGATAATTTTTCTTTAAATGCCTTACGCTTTTCAGGATTCTGTTTGTCCTCTAGGCTGTACTTTGCCCAAATATAAACGTACTTTTTTCGTGCTAATATTCTCCCAACTTGCGAACCACTTAACTTAATTCCTGTTATATTTTCGAGGTATGTTGCTAGTCTTGCTGCTGTCCAACGACCAAATTCATATCCATACTCTGCTGGCTCTTTTTCAATTACTGTTAGTAACAATTCCTCATACTCTTTGGTAATTTTTTGGAAATTTCCTTTGGTTCTTCCATCCAAAAAACTTTCCAGATTATCTTGATTTCCATGAACTGACCAATACGCTACTGTTGGATATGCAATGTTTAAAAAATTACTAATCTCTTGATAAGTTTTTCCATCATTCATTAACAATAGGATAAATATTTTTTCTCTTACATAAGGATTTTCATGCTCTTTTAGGTTTTTTAGTAGCCGTTCTCTCTGCTCCTGAGAAAGATGGTTTTTTGCTGGCATACGTAGCTGATAATAACTGAGTTACTTAATATTATATTATAAAACTAAGCTGCGTAGCAGCTTATGGTTGTGTGAAGGCGCACTCAAATCATTAATTGTCGCCTTGAAGCTGTGGCGTGAAGGTAGAACCGATGTTGCCGTTATTGGTACTGCCAGTGCCGCCAGGTATGGTGAACAAACGCTTTCTGCTTATCTGCGGCAGCTCAACTGTAAGACGCTGCGGTTGATGCCTGACGCTGGCGCTGTAATCAATCCTCACATTGGCGAGGCCAACGCCCAAACAGTGGCCTGGTGCCAAGAGTGGGGATATTCAGTTACAGTCGGCTGGTGGGGGCAGGTCGATAAGTCGCACTCGGACATTGATGAACTGAAAAGCTTCGCCGCGATAGCGTTCCTCACTCCCGCAGAATTTTGGGACAAGCATCCAGACAAGTTCCGTCCAGTTGCCAGGGATAGCAGTAGAGAACAGCCTGAATCAAGCGAACCCACGATAAGCGAGGATGAGTGGCAGCTCAAGTTCGGGCTACCATCCTGGTTCAAGCAGCAGATCAATCGATTTAGCCAAGCTCTAGAGCGCTTTAGGGAACCACCCGAACTAGAGTCGTTTAAGAAAAAGAAGAATAAGCCGAAGTCAGCTGCCAAAACGCTTAAGTACGTCCCCGGCAAGCTCCCTACCCTAGAAGAATATCGAAAAATGGGATGCCCTGTGATCCGGTTTGGAGCAGGCCAACGCTTGCGGGTGGTGAACGAGTTGGTACGACTGTACTATCACTACATCCTTGAACGTAGCGGCACTGGCACCGGCAAGAGTCATGATGCTGGATTGGCCGACCCAGATCAACTAAGCGTTGAGAAGATCTGGTATTTCAGTCGAGATCACAGAAACCCAACAACCGCCACCGTTGAGGCGAACTACACCGACATGCCCGTGCGTAACAACGGATTGGTGAGTGATGGCAGTCGCAGGACAGCTTTGAATAATCCGCATGTCCGATGGCCGAAAAAAGATGAGAGCCCAAATCTACCAGGGAACTGCTTTCGTACCGAGACCTTCCATACTCTAAGTGAAAAGGGCTACCAGTTTGAAGTGGGAGCAGAGGCTAACCTTAATCCCATTTGTCTTGCCTGTCACATGAAAGATACCTGCGGCAACGAAGAAAAAGCCGATCCTGGGCACGAATTCAGGCACCAGCGGCGATTGGCTTTTGGCAATTCTCGCATCAGGGCCAGTCTGGACTCCGCTCCGAACCCGAAAGCCCTGGAACCTGATCATAATCATAATGATAATGATAATGATGAGTCATCCAGGATGGCGCCATTTAAAGGTCATGGCGCCATCCTGGATGAGGCGATGGGCCAAATCAAGCCGTTTGACCTGATCAATGCTCAATTGTCGGACTTTGATCAGATTTGGGCCGAGCTGGAATCAGGACTCCCAGAAGTACATCTCCAGCTCAAAACTGTCCGCATGGCGCTCAGAGCAATTCTCAAAGGTGAGATTAAGACCACAAGGGAAACTTACTATGGATTTGGTGACGCTGCCATCCGTGAGGCTCTAGGTCAGGTACCAGAGAATTTAGCCCAGATCATTGACCAACTTGAGTTGAAACGACCCAATTTAGGGGATATCCTCACTGAGCCCGACAGTTTCAATAAAGATGGGGTGGCACGAAAGGATCGTAAAAGTGTGAGCAACTCTACTAGCGAAAGAATCCGGGATGCTGTGCGCCAAAACAGTTATCGGGAGATGCTCGAAAAGTTGAAGTCACTGGCCTGTAACTGGCTGCTACCATTCCTCAAGGTATGGGGTTTTTTCGAGCGCGGCAGTTTTCGGATCAAATATGGCGGACTGGAGGTAATGACCCACAACACCCGGCATGCCGAATTCCTTGGTGCGATGAAATGGGTCTGGTTTCAAGATGCGACCGCCAAACCTGAATATCTGGCAATGTATTTGGGCATTGACCCCACTAGCATTGTGCGGATTGAGCAGGAACCAGCCCAATTTAGCAATCTCCAGATTATTCAGGTAACGGGACTGGGACTGCTAGGCCATAACCGCAGTAAATCCCTCTCTTCACGGCTAGAAGTACTCAGACTCACGCTCAAGGTGCGGCATCTAGATATAGCCTATATTGACCATAAACAATACGCTCTGATCTTTGAAGGTGACGGATGGTGGTTCAATCACAACCGGGGCAGTAATGAGTACATCGCTCGCAGTGCTCTAGCTAGCTTTGGAGTGCCGTACCAGGACATTGGCTCTCTTCAGATGATTTATATTACCTTAACCGGCGATCTCAGTGTTAGCAGAGAATCTCCAGAGTTTTGTGCCTTCGTCGAATGGCAAACTGAAGCCGAAATTGCCCAGTGCGTCGGGCGCCTGCGTGCCAATTTAAGACCCGATGAATCAGTCACTTACTATAGCTGCGCGGATTTCGATTTAGAGTTCTTGCGCGAGTACTATCCTGGCGCAGCTCTAGCCAAAGAGTCAGCATTTAGCATCGCACAGGAGGCTGGGAATGCGACCGAGCAAAGCCATCATCATGTCCAGGAGACAATTCTGGAGTTGGTGAACCAAGCCGGGATAGCGCTAGAAAAAATTACCCAAGTTGTCGCCGCTACTGCTGCGGGAGTCAGTCAAGGTCGAATTAGCCAGATCGCTGCTAAATATGGGGGGTGGAAAGCTTACAAGCAATTATTAGCGGTCGTATTTAACTCATCTTATACAACCGCTAATAATTCCGAGCCGCTGGACGAGACCCAAGAATTCATCGCTAATACCTACCTACCGCTAACAGCTGCCGAGTCACCGCCTGATGCCATAGAAGGTATGCTCGCTACGATTGGAGCTTATGGATGGCGCGGATTCCAGGCGATTCTAGCTGCCACAGAGATTGAAACTAGGGGGCGATTGCTGGCGGCCCTGCTGAGTGGATTACCTGAGGGGGTGACAAACTCCTTGAAATCCTTATCCCGCAAGGATTAAAAGGCAGGGTGACCTGAAAAGATACATGACAATTTCTCCGATTATTGATTCCATTCTCAACAAGCCCAGGCTGAAAGCCCGATCTTTTCGTTGTTACATACCGCCAACCTGTCGCGATCTTTTTAAAGGTCACTGCTCCCAAATGCTTATCAGGTGAGGCTTTGAGGCATGGTTGTCACCCCCTCAGGTGGATTACCGCAAGACCTGCAATCACAATTTAAGGCGCTCGCGGTGAATGCAACTGGTTGACGTTAGGAAAAAGGCTGAGTGGCGATGAATTAAATATTATTCTAAGCCAGAGCTGAAAAATATCTGTAAGGTAATCTAAACGAGGCTTTCAATTTTTTAAGCTTTGCCTTGAAAAATCCTGGCAGGCGGTAATTTTGATTTTTAATATTTTCTTGCTCCTGTTAATAACAGCTTAAAAGCTAGTTAAAAAGCTGCTGTTACCTAACTTAATAACGCTATTTTGTCAATTTCGGAGTAGCTAACTTAAGCTTAACAATAATTAAGACTTTACTGTCGAGATTTGCTGGCGTTGCTCAAAATATGTTAGATTATATTCAGCAGATACGTCTTCATTCGTCTGCTCCCTAAACCAGCATTTTGATTTGCATAAAGAGAGGAAATATGGGCGATGCAAAGCGCAGGCAGGAATTAGATCCGAATTGGAATAAACCCAAGTTTGCTTCAACCGCAGTGGCGACACGTAAACTTTTATCAGGCGATCCATATCCATTTTTAAAATCACAGGGTCGTTGTTTGGTAGCCTTGGCTCGGAGAGGATATGAAGAAAAAGGGCGGGGCATTTTGATAATGCCAGGAATTTGTGGTGTTGAGAACCAAGCTTATAGCGGTTTGCGTTCGGATGAAGTACAGCATCAGCAGGACAATGTCATATAGGGCTTGACTTGCGGTGTATCGCACTCAAATGCAAACCGCTATATGTAGAGATGTTTTATCTGACCACGCAGGAAGTTAAACGACTACCATGTTTAGCAGAAGCAGGTAAGGCTGATTGCTTAGACGTTATCAATACATATCAACCAGATAGAGAAGCTGCGGCTTGTTTCATATTTGAAAAAGAGTATGAAATTACTCGGACTGGCGGATTCAGTCCGCCTCATGTACTTTTAGATTTTAAGCGCCTAGTTCCAGATTTTATGGAGAAACAAACGCTAGTTTTTCATGATGATGAGGGTGAGGTTTTAGTTTTTACTCGCGGCGAGCCTAGCAATTGGAACGAGCGATTCCTCCCGTGAGTGAATAACAAACGTTCAAGTCATTAATCATCAGTAATCTACTCAATCAGATTGAGTGGATTACGCCAAACTCCCATGATTTAAGCGCTCACACTGCCTTACCTACTGCCCAACTTCCTCTTTTGCAGATACCTATAAATAATTGTAGTCGCTCACCTTGAGCTGGGCTATACAACTACAAATGGAGTCATTTACTTTTTTTACTGATTCATTCAAAAAGTCTAATGAGCATGTCAACGGAGTAGTATGAGCAAATTTGACAGCGCTTTGATGAATACAATATTGCCGGGCTAAAACTAATGGAACTAATTTTAACGGTTCCAGTCTCATCTGCGGTAGGAGAGCCAACTGAAAAGCTGCTGTCCACATTGTTAGTTGAGCTAGCTGAAGCCAAGCCTTTTGAACTACGCGATTACCAGAAGGATTGCATTGCTCAGATTTTAGAATTGTGGCGAATTGGTCGGCGGGCGCCACTCCTTTACGCTCCCACCGGAGCAGGTACTCCTGCAATCGCCGCGCATCTGATCAACTTGGAACATCAATCAGGCCACAAGGTTTTATTCCTGGTTCACCGTCAGGAATTGGTTGAGCAAACAGTCGCTGCTCTTCGAGTTTACGGGATTGACTGTGGCTACATCAAGGCGAATTATGAGCAGACAGATGGCTCCCATTCTGTAATCATAGCAGGTATTCAGACCCTAGCTCGTCGCCAAGATCAGTTCCCTGAAAATATTGAGCTTGTAATTGTGGATGAATGCCACAGCCTTGGGTGGTACAAAGCCTACGAACTGCTTGAACAGCATTATTCCGGTGGTGTATTAGCTACAAGTCTTGTCAGATTCCTTGGATTAAGTGGCTCTCCGTGGCGCACTCAAAGCACCACTCAATATATGGGGCAGCATTTTGACTCGATTGTGCGATCGCACAATCCGTCTGATTTGATTAGGATGGGCTTTCTGTCTCCAGCTCGCCATTTTGGGTGGGGAGGGTTAGCTGACTGGAGCAAAGTAGAAACTGGAGCAGACGGCGAATTTGATCAAAGGCAAGCAGAAATTTTCACCATCAATCCTGAATTCAATCAGTTGATTGTTGACAAGTATCTAGAGATTTGTCCTGATCGCAAAGCCATTTCTTTTTCCCAGTCTGTCAAACAGAGTAAATTATTGACAGAGCTTTTCAACGCCGCTGGCATTGCTTGTGAGCACCTGGATGCCAGTACCCCTCCTGCCATCCGTAGAGAGATGTATCAGCGTCTGGAAAGCGGTGTAACCCGGATTTTGTCAACCGTGGCTACTTTGTGCGAGGGTTTTAACGAGCCAACTATTAGTGCTGTTATTTTAGGTCGTCTTACTAATTCTTTGAGCTTGTTAATTCAAATGTCTGGCAGAGGACTTCGACTAGCACCTGGTAAAAAGGATTGCTTGCTACTTGACTTCTGCGAAAATTTCAAGCGACTCGGATTTGTTACCAAAAAGCACCCTATCAGTCTATGTCCTCAGTTTAAGTTTGGGAATGCCTCAAATATAAAAGAATGCCCCGCCTGCCATGCTTCAGTATACTCCTTCTCTAGGGTTTGCCCTGAGTGTGGTTATGAATTCTCTCCGGGAGAGCCAGAAGATGAAGATGGCGGGGATAACTTCATCCCTGACTTTGGCGAAATGCTCAGTGATGAAGATAGACTTAAGGTTAGTTATCTGCGATCCCAGCTTAAGAGTGGCTATAAAAAAGGGTTGAACCCTGATCGGATTTGGCCATTATTTCGTAAAAAGTTTGGACATCTGCCCCCAAATGATTGGCACATAGGCGCTGTTTTTCGAGGACTAAATTCCCAGGCTCAAGTTAATGAGTATAGAGAGTTCCTGTATAGGGTGAATCCAAATGCTACTGAACATTGGTTAAAATTCCATCTAGAGCTTGAATTTGGCAACCGCAACAAAAAGTATAAAACGGCTAGCGGTAAACCTTTTACCCCTCCGCCTGTGAGCACAAAAAGACTTGAGTGGTGGGAATTGCTTGATGTCTCTCCCCTTGATGATTGGAGTGAGATCAAGAGTGCCTATCGCCGTTTAGCTAAGCAATGGCACCCTGACGTGAGCGAAGTTGATGAGGCTACGGCCAAAATCCAAATGCAATTGCTTAACTGGGCATTTGAACAAGCAAAGGAATTTAGGGCCTAAATATGAGAGAATTAATATTAGAGGCTTGCCGTCATCATGATTTTCAACTATTCTCGGAGTTAAGACAGACTTTTCCTAAAGACTTACTCCTCGCTGAGTTTAATCAGCTGCGAGAGCTGGGTACACAGTATCGCCAGGAATTTCAGGAGTTAAATATAAAGTTTGAACATCGCTTTTCTGTGAATTGGCATGGAGAATGGGTCAATGGCTTGCGCCTGGTATCTCCACCTGTCGAATCCTCAAACTCCCAAGTCAGATGTCAGGCGTGGCGCTTTGAGTCCCTAGCAAACCAGAAGTACTATGCGTGGACTACCGAATGCTGGAGGGAGAATCTGACGCCAAAAGAGCGCTGACAAGAGATCAGGCGTCCGTCACCTGGTCGCCTAAATTTGAGCGTCAAAATTTAGGCGACCAGGATAAAATGACTTTACGTCACCTTGGTATCAAACCTTAAAGAGATGGCAACGCCAGTCACGATTCACCCTCAAGGCTCCTATCTGCGCTACCCAAAAACCTCCTGGCGCGTTCTGTTTGCGGAGGATATTACTGGCAAATTTCGGTTCCGCCTAAGTGGTGTAGATTTTAAACTAGAGCCACGCGATCGCTACCGCTATCCAACTCAGAAAGATGCCAAACGTGCTGCTCTCTGTTTTTTGGAGCTGCTAAAAAGAATTGAGCGCTCTCACATGCGCCTGGGGATTCTAGCAGAAATCGGCATTCTTAAGTTTCCCCAAGAAAACTATCAATCGCAAGAACTTTGGCTGGTTATTGACCGGACTCGATACAGTTGGGAAGCTTTAACCAGAAATGGTTAATGCTTTCGTTCCCAACGCTGGTACAAGCATCCTGACACTGCTCTAACAAAAGCTAAAGCATATATTGACCGGGAACAAGCTATTTCTCGGATCAAAGATGTTGTTGGATGGGTATAAAATGAAAGGCATAACCTTCACTGTCCCTGCTCCCGTCAATGGGCAGCTCGAGCTGTTTAAAACTGAACAGCGGGACATTGGAGGAGAGCGATCGCTCTTGACCGAAGAGGCAGAGGGGCAGAGGGGCAGAGGGGAAAAAGAAATACCCTCTGCCACTTTCTTTCATGCGAATGTATTTATTTATGGAGAAAAATGAATGAATTGTTTCGAGACACGAGCGTGCTAGAAACATTGCGTCCATATTTCAAGAAGAGAGGATTTATCCGTGGGGTTTCCCCTGGAGCTCCTCTGCTAAGAGAGCCTAAGAGCCTCTTCGCTGACTCAAGCCCAGAAACATCCAAACGCAAAAATGCCCTTGAGCTAATTTTTGCTAGAACCTAAACTTTCTGGTTGCTCAAACTTAATATTGTCGTCTGATAATTCTTCGCTACTTTCAATACCTGTAGCTGAACCACTCTGGAGAGCTGATGACCGTCTTTTCTTGCTATACTCCTCAAGGACTCCCAGAATTAGTTTGTAGTTGTCGCTACAGGTCTGTCGATAGTTGTCCTGGGCCGCGATTGCATTTGCCGCCTGTGTGAGAGCCTTGGAAAATTTATTATTCCTAATCTGCTCCTTTTCCTCATCTGTTAACCACGATTGAGGATCGTTTCCGCAATCCGTCAGTTTTTTCAAAGTCTCTCTATATGGCAAAGCTGACTTGATCGTATCTTGCACTTCAACATAAAGTCTTGCCAATTCAGCAACTTCCCGCGCCCCGATTTGGATTGGTAGTAATTCTGAATCAACCTCGTTAGAGGGTAAAGGTGCGGCTGGTTTGATGTGCTCCAATGTGATTCCGTCTGGGAAACTATCTGATGGTATCTCGCCCGACTGGAATTTCGTCAAGGCCAACTCCAACGCTTTCTCCTGATTTTTTTCGGTGTAACCTCCTCGCCCTTCAACTATCAGTAGATAACCCTCCTGCTCTTTTGAGGGTATGCTCAAGTCGCTAATAGCAACATACTCAACTGTTGATTTCCTTCTTGGCATTATCTTGCTCCTTAGTCTGATAAATCTAAATTAGTCATCTAATGTAACTTGCCGCCACGCTCTTAGCAAGAACATCAAAAACACTATGACATTTAAAGCTGTTAGAAAACTTATAGCCCAATTAAATTGACCCAACACTCCGATCAAATAAAAGCTACTTATGAAGCTAGAACAAAATCCCGCCAGCGATGAGGCGTACCCTGAGAATGATTTTCCCTCAGCTCTGCTTACTCTTGCTTCAAGCATACTCAAAACTATTGTTGAAGCCGTTGTACCTAATAAAAGAGTCTCAATCATCTGCGTCAAATTGAGCATAGTTTTTGCGTCCCTGCCATGCTTTTAAGCTCGTACATCAATATAAGAATAACTTATTATCAAGCATCTTAGCCTTTCTTGGTATTTTTTTCTTCTCGACTTCTTCACCTTTATAACTTATTTTTAGTTGAGTAAATATAATTCGAGCTCTAATTTTATGGCAACTAATCAGGAGCGTTTTGCGTTTTACGTTTCAGTTATTTTTAAAACGAGTTTAGGGCTCTTCCTAACTAGCGATTTCCTATGCTCTCAGATGGCTGAAGCTACTGCTAATACTATTACTGTTACAATTAACGCAGACGATGGGGCGGGTTCCTTGAGACAAGCGATCGCTTCTAGCCATTCAGGAGATACGATTAATTTTGTTAATGGTTTGGCCGCTCAGACTATCACTGTTTCCAGTCCCCTAAATCTTGGTAAAGATTTGACAATCGATGGAGGTGACCGAAGAGGCAGAGGGGCAGGGGAGCAGAGGGGCAGAGGGGAAAAAAGAAATACCCTCTGCCTCTTTCTTACAAGCCCCTAAATTTATTTATGGAGAAGATAAAATATTTGTTTCGATCCACGTAGTGCGAAGAAACAATTTTGGTTCGTCTTTCAAGAAGAGAGGATTTATCTATGGGGTTTCCCCTCTGCCCCTCTGCCCCTCTGCCCCTCTGCCTCTTCGCTGATGCTCCGGGTTTAATCATCAGTGGTAACAATAAAACTCGAGTCTTTTTTGCTGCAAATTCCGATGGGTCGCAGGGCATAAACTTCACGCTGCGGAATGTGACAGTGAAAGATGCATTTATCTCAACCGATATGGGGGCAGCAATTGATCTCAGAGATGGAGGTAGCTTAACATTAGAAAATGACAAGTTCTTGAATAATGTTTCTCCGGCTGGGGCCATAGCAGCTCGTCACAAAACTACTGTCAATGTGATTAATAGTAAATTTGATAGTAATGATGCGGCCCAGTATAGCAAGGTAGAAGATGCGACTCCAACAGGAGGTGCAATTAGCGTCTTGGATGACAGCAGTCTAACTGTCAAAGACTGTGAGTTCACGAACAATAAGGGAACTCTCGGTGGTGCAATTGGCACTGTATTTACTGAAACAATTATCGATCACTCCAGCTTTCTGAATAACAGCAGTAAGGGATTTGGCGGGGGATTATACGTTGATGGCGCGAGCCGACCTACCCAGGCTCGCTATAGTCCCAGCCCTGTTGACGGTCCGGGACGGCAGGTTATTGTTCGTAACCACAGCCTGTTTCAAGGCAATCACGCCACCGGCTTTGGTGGTGGAATTGCAGTTTGGGGCTACGATCACGATTTTGTAACAATTGCAGATAGTACAATTATTAATAACGAAGTTACTGCCGACTCCGTAGATGGAGCCAAAGGGGGTGGGGTGAAATTATCAGGCTTTATTAATATCAAAAACAGTACTATTAGTAACAATAAATCAGCTCAAGACGGAGGTGGGTTATGGTATGACGGTGGGGTGGATACCAAAATTGAATCCAGCACCTTGTCTGGAAATAAAGCAGGAAACACTGGTGGTACAGGAAAAGGCGGAGCAATCTTTAGTGCTCAGTGGGATTCAACCACTAACATTAACAATTCTAACTTCAACGACAACTACGCTGGCAATGACGGTGGAGCTATTTTTCAAGATAATATGCCCCTAGTGGTGGTCAGTTCAAATTTCAACAATAATACTCCACGCAACACAGCACAAGGAAGCAACGCCAAAAAGTAAGTTGAGGCTCCACGCCGTTTCTTTTACCGAAATGTTATGTGGTCAGCCGAAAAAACCGCCAACTTTATAGCTGGCGGTTGTCATGCATGAGTGCTATGTTGACAGATTTAATTTTGGAGTTGCTAGCTGGCTGAAATCCCAGTTATTCTCTCTCTTTTTCTGCGCTTGAGCCACGCGCCCATACCCAAAACGCTCAGCACTAATGTCCCCCAAACAGAATCTGGCTCAGGGACAGCTGTTGCCGGTGGGTCGGTAGCGAGGAAAGCATGGGTTTCCCCATCGATTACGCCAGTACCCACAATCTGCCCATCTTTGTTGATCGCGTAAGCATTCTGCAACGTCCATCCAGAATCAGCCGGAATCAAACTGTTGAGATCAATCAAGTCCCCATCGCGGTAGAGGAAAGCGTGCTCGGAACCAGCTGAAGTTGCTGACTGACCCACTATCTGACCCAAATCATTAATCCCATAAGCACTGCTCTCATTACCGCCGAGGGTGCCGAGGTCAGAAAGATTACCATTGTTGTCAATGAAGGCATGAACAGACTTGTCGTCAGCAGTCTGCGATGAACCAACTACCTGACTTTTATTGTTGATGCCCCTAGCAACACTGGAATTACCGCCGAGAGTCCCAAGGTCAGAAAGTGCGCCACCTGTGTAAAGGAAGGCATGCTCGTCGCCCCCTGTCGTGTAGGAGCCACCAACCACTTGGCTTGAATTGTTAATGCTATAGGCATCGCTGAATTTTTTACCAGGGAGGGTGCCGAGATCCTGGAATCCTGTGCCGCCGTAGAGTACGGCGTGGTTATCCCCGTAAATGCTGTTGGCTCCGGGAGCGGTATTGGCGCTGCCAACTACTTGGCCTTGGTCATTGATGCTATTGGCAATGCTATAGGAGCCACTAGGGAGGGTGCCAAGATTTTGCAGCGCTCCGTCGCTGTAGATGAAAGCATGGTTGCCCCCGCTAGAAGGAGACGAGGTGCCGACGATCTGACCATTGTTGTTGATCGCACTGGCACCCGAGTAATTATCTCCAGGGAGAGTACCGAGGTCAAAGAGCGCTCCACCGTTGTAGTCAAAAGCATGACTACCCGAGCCAATTGGTGACGCCTTGGGCAGTTCTGCACCGCCGACCACTTGGCCTAAGTCATTGAGGCCGTAGGCATCGCTATAGCTGCCACCAGGGAACTTGCCCAAATCAGTCACGGTGTAACTGAAGGTGGAAGCACTAGCAGACTTAACTGTAGCCGACAATAATGCACACGCAACAGCTAAAGCTAGGCTAAGTTTTTGGCAATTGCGGAATTTCATGGCTGGTTGAGGAGCAAAAGAGTTAAAGAACAAGAAACTCATATTTTTACGCTTGGTTGAAGCACAGAACCTGGATGAAGAGCCTACATTCGTTGAGCAGAGATTAGAGCCGCCCTACGCATCGGTTTTGATATTGATTCAGGAGCGTTAGTTCCCGCTTTTTTTGGTTGATAACTTGACTGCATTTAAGTAAATACTGGCTAAGTATCGAGATAATAACTAGCCAATATTTACGGTTCTAAAAATATTATACAACCGACCTGATTAGAACATATTGCCGATGTGTCAGTTCTGTGAATTGGCAGGCTAATTCAATATTATTCTCTAGACTTTGTTAGAAATCAGGGCCAATCGTGGCATTGTTAGTGGAAATCTTATTCTGCCAAGCCTGAAACTCAGCTTTTTCGGTGTCTGGCGTAATCGGGCCTGCCAAACTATTATTGTTAGTGCATTTGCTAATTGCACAATCCGGCAACCACCAGTCGTTACGTTGTCTATTTGCACTTACCCAGCCAATTGTGTTGTCGTGTCCCTCGTTGTTGTAGAACGTTCCTTTGGAGCTATCGCCATAACCGTCCCAAATCCCAGCCCCTACATTTTGAGCAAGAGGACGAGTGCCATCTGGCAGGAGGCCACTAGAAATGATTCGGTTGTTGTAAAACTCAATATCGTGGCCTGCCGTAATAGCGATGCCTTCGTTGGTTGTGTTAACTATTTGGTTGTTAAAAGCCTTGACGAAACTTGGGGAATCCGAGCTATCTGTCGAGCTTCCGTCACCCAACATCATGCCTCCGCCACCGTACCCATCTTTGGCTGGATTGGCAGGATAAGCTCCCTGAATGTAGTTGTCGTGGATCTGAATCGGATTAGAGTCCGTTCCGCTACTTAAGCCAATGTTGATGTTTTCTTCGACACGGCTCTTGTAAGGTTCGTTCACAACCTCGTTCCAAGCGATCTCAATATCCGGCGCATGCTGCACTTTATCCAGTTGTACAAACTGCGACCAATCAAAGTCGCCAGTGAACCCACCATTACCATCGCTCTTACGGCCATCAATATTACGAGCCCGATTGTAGCGAATCTTCACACTCTGAGGTGTCGTCCGGTCGCCATTCAGATAAATACCGGAAGTGCTTTCCATATAGCAATTCTCTATCACAATTTTGGTCGGCTTGTAAGCCTTTAAAAATCGGCCTGGTGATTGTCCAGCCACATTAGGATTGAGGCCATATCCGTAGGTATTGCGTACAGTTAATTTGCCACTATCGTAAGGGTCATAAATCAAATCGGTGCGTCCTCGTAGTCTAGAGTACTGGATGACTACTGGTTCCGTGGTTGTGATCAACACTGCGGGTACATTCGGATCATCGCTCTGCCAATTGCCGCTATAGGTGCCGCCTTTAGTAATGACGAGCGGTGGTTGGTATACAGGTTGTTCCGCCTGACTTACTAGAACAGTGGATCTTGATAAAGACGTTTTGCAAACTAGGGTGGCACAAAAGATGTACTGATGAAGTGATAAAAGAAGGGGGAGCATAATTAATTTCTGGTTGTGGTTGGAGCTGGTAAACGTAAACTAGAGGAATAAACCAGTGGTTTTTAACTGAAAGAAACTTCCAGGTTTGGCAATTTTTTCTGTATAAAGGCATAGCCTTCTACCTTTTTGACTGATAATTTTCCGATTCCTGGGTTCAAAACAAAAACTTGTCGCTCAGCTGAGTCCCATCACCGAGCACATCGATTCCGCAATCCACTTGGGCGCGATCGCAATTATTAACCCAGCGCTGCATCACATCTGGGTCCCAGCCATCAAACCAATCAGCATGGAGCGAGTAACCGCCTCGAAGAGACGCATCGTACATATCCGATGAAAGTCTCCAGCCTGCTGTCCCATTGGCTGAATTCACTGGGAATCTAAAGTGCAAGGATATCTCCGGCAAAATTACTGGATGAGTTGCTGGGCAGCCATTGTCGGCATATGCCATGTGACTCTTATGATCTGAAGAATCCAGGTTTTGTCCGTCCCAGCACCTGGCGAACATTATGCTCATCTCCAGAATCGACCCTTGAGGACAATCAACAATATAAGATTGCTGGCCTCCTGGGTTGGCATGACACCAAAATTGAGCATGCTGATCTGTTTGAGGCGAACTGGGAGTACCGTTTTTGTCACCGGCGATCATTCGCAGTCCTGGGGGCGCGACAGTAATCTGAGTCGGGTCAGGTATGCCGTATCCGGCTTTGTAGTAGACCAGAGGCTCTTGGCTCTTATCGGGCAGTACAACTGCGCCTAGGGCGTCAAACAGTGCGGGAACCCAATAGCCCGTGCAATTTGCCGTGCCTCCGGCTGATGCGCTGCTGCAGTTAGTCCTGATATTGTCTGCCGTCGTCGAGGCATTGACTGAGGCGTTACCGAAAAACATATGCAAATGCGATGCTCCCGGCTGACCAGGGAATACAATTGGGTCGTCTTGAAGGAAATGAGTAAATCTAGTCCTGGTTCTGAATGTATCTCTTGTTGGGCCTGGAGATACTGGATAGGGAGAGGGCTCAATTAACGACTCAGTAGTACCTGGATTCCCCTTAGGTAACTGGCTTACATTTATTGCCCACGTCGCAGGTGATGACAAGATTATAAAACTTGCTATCACACTAAAGATTGCCAAATATAAGCGGACTTTTGGGCGATGACGCATATATGTCTTCACTAATGAATAAATAGGGTTTTTAACGGAGAATTCCTTGTTAGTGAGTGGCAATCTTTCTGCTTATGCTGTCGGTTACGTGAGCATGGCACGCTCTCTCTTGGCAGGAAGTTACCGCTACCCTCTCAAACTTTTATCCTAAATCTGAGCAGCCGGTGCCTAAAAGGATTTCTCGCCCCTGACTTAATTAGGATAGGTTTAAAACGTGAAGTACTCGGGAAGATATAAACAAATAATCCCTGTGAATACAACAATGAAATAGTAAACTTATATATAGGAATCCTATTTGATTTTTGAAAAAGATTACGAGATCATACGGATGAGTGTGCAAGTGTAAGAACAGACAATGATCAACCAGGATCTACAAATGGCAACACCACCTCGGGGAGTAGCAACTGCGATCGCTGAGTTACAAGATTTTATAGCAGCTTGTCGTGATGCCCGTGAGGCAAGAAAAGCTTTGGCAGTCAAACTGGTTTATCAAGATTACTTGTATGAAGAAATCCAAGCTATTATATATGTTTCTTTAGGCTCGATAACAGGTTGGAAACAAGCTTATGAGCATCAGGGAGTAGATGGACTGCGCCTAAATCATCAGGGGAGAAAGAGTTACTTGAGTACCGAACAAAAAGAAGAGGTATTGAGTTGGCTGCAAACGAAGAACTGCTGGGAACTGGGGGAATTGGAGTATAAACTAGCCTTTGAGTACGATGTAGTTTATGAGTCAAAACAAAGTTACTATGATTTGTTCGATGCAGCAGGAATTAATTGGAAGAAAACAACTTCATTGAATCCTAAAGCCGACCCAGATGCTGTTGCAGAAAAAAAAAAGAGATTGAAGCATTACTAGCAAACCATCGAGAGGAAATCGAAGCAGGGAAACTCCGAGCATTACTAATCGATGAGTGTCATTTAATGTGGGGAGACTTGAATGGCTATGTATGGGGAACAAGTGACGAAGAAATAGCAGTTCCAGTGGTTAATGAGCGATAAAAACAGACATACTATGGTGCGGTTGACTATGTAGAAGGAGAACTGCTACTTAAAGCATATGACAGGGGAAACTCAGAAAATACAGTCAATTATCTGCGATATTTGCTCACTCAATCCCCCAATCAGAGATTGCTAATTTTTTGGGATGGTGCTACTTATCACCGTTCCAAGGAGGTTCGAGCTTTCCTAGACTCTGTTAACCAAGGCTTACCAACTGAGCAATGGAAAATACACTGCGTTCGCTTCGCCCCCAATTGTCCTGAACAAAATCCGATCGAGGATATTTGGTTGCAAGCTAAAACTTGGGTTCGGCGTTTCTGTGCATTAGTTCCTTCATTCTCTCATTTAAAGTGGATGTTTGAGTGGTTTATTCGACACACTACCTTTAATTTTGCGACTCTCCAGATGTACGGAGTTTTTTCAAAAATCAAATAGGAGTCCTATACGTTCTACGAATGGATTTCCTCGCCAATACCTGATTCACTTGGGACGAGCTGAATGATTACCTTGGGCTCACAGCATTTGGCACAGACTGAGAGTTTAATCCCTTTACTCTCCAGTTGCTGAATCTCAGCATTCAACATGCTTAATCAAATGTATCAAGTAAGGCATCAATATCTTCGTCGTCTTCGTCATTTGGGTCGGACGCTGATAGATTTTCATCAAGTGCCGACGACTGGGTTAAAAGCTCAATCCGATAGTTCAAAGTAAAAACAGCTTGCTGCAAGCTGCTATACTGCTCCTGAAGCTTTGCTATCTCGGCAGTCATTAATTTGATGTTAAACTCTGTAATTTGCTGGCCTTGAAATTCGAGTTTTTGCAGAATTTGTTGTTGTCTGTGTTGAGTTAATCGCTCAAATTGGGAGCGGTTAACCAGGTTTAAGCAAATCGCGACAAATACCGGAACACACGCATACACAACCTGCCCAGACCCGACAGCAGCAACTGAGCCAATGACTAAACCCAAAAGCGATAGCCATTCCGCGCTCTCAAGCCAACGGTGACGATTCACAACTCTCGCTCCCTCAAATTACATTTGAGTTGTTGAATTTCAGACTACAGCATTTCTACTACATCTGCTTGCTGGGTAGTCTAGAACACTTTTGTGCTTACCTCCCATACATTTTTAGAGGCTTCTATTCAAGCGGCAAATGATTGGGAGTAGGCTGAGACTCCAAATAGCTGAGGAATGAAAGCATTTCAGTATCACTTAGGTCGTGGCGCGATCGCTTGCCATAAGTCTCCTCCAAGTATTTGCGCCCATGCTGGGTACTCCAGCTTAGTCGCTTTAAGTGAATACTGGTTTGGGCAATGGCGTCAGACAAATCGAATGGTTCATTTGACTCTTGGGCTGGCTTTAGCTTTGGCTTTGGCTCTGGCGCTGGTATATTTTCGTCATAATTGTAGTCGGATGAATACGCTGGTTCTTCATCACCAAAAGGGATCACCACTTCCTCAACAAAATCTTGCTGGGTGTCATAAGTCCGAGTACTCTTGTCGCCACCAACCTCTGCATCAGCCGATTGCGTCACATCTGCTGCCACTGGAGCGTCATAGTTTTCCACTGCCAATTGGGGTAGACCGTTTTGGGCCAATTCTGATTCCTCTACCGCTGGCACTTCTGGCAATGATGCACTCATTGAGTCATTCCATCCAGATGGAGGGGCATTGGAGCTGGGTTGTTTGTTATCCGTCCCCAAGTCCGTCAAGGATGGCTTCACCACTGGTTGTGTTTCACTCGTCAACGTTGGATACCCTGCGGGTAGCTCTGGTTGACCGCTAGCACTGGCATCAGGTAACAGAACCATTAGCGCCCGACTCCTGGCTCGGTCTTCTGCCAACTCCAAGGTTTCTGCCCTCGCCATCCCGGTAGCGCGAGTGACGCCATTAACTTGAACAGAGGCCCGCACGACGAACTTTCCTTCGTAGATTTGCAATAACTCAGAAATCAAACAACCTGTTGGATAGTAAGTAAGTAATCGAGTGAATATAGTATAATCCATTTGCAATGCGGCTCCAGCGACGGGGTTTATGAATAGAGTACCTCTTATATAGGCACTAGAATTAACTTAACGAAAGTAAGTAAAGGTTTTGTTAGCAAGTGGTGTTATACTTTATTAAGTAACAGGCTTTCGTATCCTTGGGAATACTCAACTCGAGCAGAGTAATTCCCGCCTTTGCCAAACCTTCAAACGCAAAGAAAAATCAAATCATGAAATCAATCAACAGCAAAATCGCTCAGATTATTTCCCTGGCGAATTGTTAGAAGACAACAGTGCGCTCCCCGCTCAGGAAGTTATTCATTCGTGTCTAGCTAGCGATTTAGATTCCATCACGTCAGAATTAACGCCCCAGTCACGTGAGGTGTTGAGCTTAAGTTTTGGGCTAGAAGATGGGCAAGAGTTAACATTAGGTAAAATTGGCTCTCGACTAAATAGAAGTCGAGAACGAATACGTCAAATTCGAAACAAGAGCCTTAATCAACTGCGAAAACACTCTTCATTTACAGAAGAGGCAGAGGGGCTCTCTTAGCAGAGGGGCAGAGGGGAAAAAAGAAATACCCTCTGCCACTTTCTTACAAGCCCCTAAATTTATTTATGGAGAAGAGGAAAAATTTGTATCGAGCCACGTAGTGCGAAGAAACAAGACATCCTTATTACAAGCCCCTAGATTTATCTATGGGGTTTCCCCTCTGCCCCTCTGCCCCTCTGCCTCTTCCCTGACAGTCATATCTCGTAGGCAGTTAATCAGCTCAGTAGACGTGACAAAAGGCTTTTCAATTTAACTAAAAAGTGAAACATGCTAAGTCCAACGAAACAGGCAATTGAGTCATACATTGAGTTGCTAAGAGATATATGGGACAGCCTAACTCCGAATGAAAAACTTGCTGAGAGCATGTTAAATGATGCAGTTAAATCTGAAGTTAACGCCAAAGTAACCGGGGAACTTAAACAACAATTTTTGTATCCGTACAGAGGGTGAAGGGTAAAAGCTAGGCAAATCAAGAAAAATCTGATAGCCTCAAGCGTATGGAAAAGCAAGCGCTCAATGTTCTGGCCGAGATTCCTGATGGTGACTGGGAAAAGACCCCAGAGAGCGTCAAGCGATTGGTCGTGCAACTGCTGGAGCGGATAGCGGCATTAGAGGAGCGGCAACAGGAGCTAGAGGAACAGGTGCAGCGGAACTCGCAGAATTCGTCGCAACCGCCGTCACAAGATGTACCGCAGGAATTTAAGCCAAAGCCCAAAGAGCAGGGCAAGAAGCGTCGGGGTGGGCAACCCGGTCATGAAGGATATCAGCAGAAGCTATATGCCCCGGAAGAGTGCGCTGCGATAGAAGAGCATTATCCGAGTCACTGTTGGGCCTGTGGGGAAGCATTAAGTGGAATAGATGCACAGCCACAGCGATGTCAAACCGTGGAAATCCCGCCACTACGGCCAATCGTGACCGAACATCGGTTTCACGCCAAGGCATGTTCGAGTTGTGGGGTAAGGACTCGTGCGTATGACGCCGGAGGTGGTAGATGGCAGTCGGTATGGGGACCGCTTATGCGCCTTAGTGGGGCTATTGAGTGGAGAGTATCGCCAAAGTCATCGGATGGTAGTGCGCCTGCTGGCCGAAATCTTTGAGGTGGAGATGGCGGTGGGGAGCGTGGGACGGTTGCGCCAAGCTATCAGTGAGGCGGTAGCGATACCTGTGGCTGAAGTTCACAAGTATGTGCAGCAGCAAGCACAGGTGAGCATTGATGAAACCAGTTTCCAGCTCTTGGAATGCTGACGGCCAAAATCCCACTGGTACGTTCATGCTGGTTATGGGTGGTGGTGACTCCCCTAGTGTGTTACTTCCAGGTGCTATTGAGCCGTTCTCAGACCGCCGCTCAAACGATATTGAGCAGTGCATTTGCAGGCTATGTCAACAGTGACCGCTACACTGCCTACACCTGGTTAGCGATAGAGCAACGGCAAGTTTGTTGGGCACATTTGAAACGTGACTTTACCAAAATCGCCCAGCGTTGCGGGGCGAGCCGAGAGTTGGGAGAAGCCTTGCTCAATCACCACGAACAATTGTTTGAATTATGGCATCGAGTGCGAGATGGGACCCTAGAACGCACGCGATTTATCGCTCAGGTTGCACCCATTCGTCAAGCCGTGCATCAGTTACTTTCTGAAACCGCTGATGACACTGTTGCTAACGGCGATAAAACTCCGTGGGCTAAAACCGTGCGGACTTGTCGGCAACTCTTAACGGTCGAGCCTGCACTCTGGTTATTCGTTACTGTCGAGGGGATCGAACCCACCAATAATGCCGCCGAGCAAGCCATCCGTCCAGCTGTGTTATGGCGCAAGTGCAGCTATGGTTCTCAGAGTGCCCAAGGCAGTCTCTTTGTCGGACGCATCCTGACCGTTGTCACTTCGTTAAGACGACAACAGCGCCATGTTTTGGATTATCTGAGC
>JAABUQ010004821.1_pt1 | contig 22435 bp, 19 predicted proteins | sample 5560001 | NCBI WGS metagenome assembly JAABUQ01 (sample SAMN10711888, study PRJNA513371) | rock metagenome | isolation source: Antarctica rocks | place: Antarctica: Victoria Land, Finger Mt nord | collected 2015-12-18 | reverse complement strand
TGGCAGCGTCCAAGACGACGTCGAAGATCCGCCGGGGCTTCTTCGAGGCCGCCAGACGGGCCCGCATGTCGACCAGCACCGTATGGGCGAAGCGGCCCCACCCGCCGGTGTCATAGCCGCCCACCCCCGAGGCGTAACGCCACCGGGCGTCGAAGCAGTAACGATCGACCGCCTCGCGATCCGACAGTCCCTCCAGGCGTTGGAGGACCATCACCACCGCCACCACCGATGGGGGCACCGACCGTCGCCCCCGGAGGGAGAACAGGTCGGCGAAGAACTCGTCAGGGAAGAGCACATCGCGTTCTCGGTGCAACAGCGCATAGATCGACTCGGGACTCAACGTCTCATCGCAGAAGCGGACCACGTCATCGGTCAACACGCCCTGGCGGTCCGCCAAACCCAGGCTCACCGCACACCCCACACCCTGAATGCCATGCGTGTGATTATCTCACGTCCACAGCAAAATCGCGAGCGTTACGACCGAGAAAGACACCAGCCACCTAGCCGTTCACAGCTGTGAACCGGCGGGCGGAGCCACGCCCTCAGCCGCCGGTGGCGGTGCCCGTCACCTGGTTGAGGAGATCGAGCATGGCCCCGCCCGAGATGCCCACCGGCGGGTAGAAGCCGACCTCAAGGTGCGGACCCGAGGAGATGCCCACAATGCCGTCACCCACTTCGCTGATCTGTTGGCCGGCGGTCACCTGGGCACCCACGGGCACCAGGTCGGGCCCGGCGTGGCCGTAGTAGATGCTGCGGCCGCTCAACGGACCGGCGGTGATCAGGAGTACCGGGCAATTGGGACCGAAGCCTGATATTCCCTCGTCGATGATGATGCCCGACCCCATGGCGAAGAGCGGCGTTCCCCCCGGCGCGGTGTAATCGACGCCGCCATCGACACTCCCGCCGTGGAGGTACTGGGGGGGAAGGGGGAGGGCGATGCCGCTGGCCTGGGTGTCACAGAACGACGATGGCGGGCCCTGCGCCACGGCGTGGGGAACGACGGCCGCCCCCGGGGTCGGGGCTCGACCGAAGCCGGCGATGCCGGAGTAGAACATCGGTGAGATCCGGACGGATCCGCCGGCGTGGGGCGCATTGATCATCAACCCGCCGCCGATGTACATCCCTTCGTGGTGGATGTCGGTGGTGCCGAAGAAGACCATGTCGCCGGGGCGGAGGTCCGAGATCGAAATGGGTACCGACCATGCATCCTGGTCGGGGGCGCTGCGTGGGGCCGTGACCCCGGACCTGTTCCAGGCGAACTGGGTGAGGCCGGAGCAGTCGAACGTGCCTGGTCCCGCCGCACCCGGCCCAAAGGGCTTGCCAAGCTCGGAGAAGGCCCAGGACAGCGCGATCGCCGTCGATGCCACCGGCGCCGGCGCCGAGGTCGTTGGCGTGAACTGCAGGCCATTGGCGCTGCGGAGGGCCTCGCTGGCCTGGTTGGACAGCAGGGCCTGCTCGGTGCTCACATCCCCGGCTGCACTCGGGGCCTGGGCCGCCACCTCCGCTCGGAGCTGCGCGGTCTGCGTTGCGGCGGCGGCGAATGCCTGCTCGGCTTCGAGGGCCGCAGCGTGGGCCGCACGTTGGGAGAATAGGGCCGAGTTGGCCTCGGTCTCGGCGCCGGCCACCGCTCGCAGGTGGGCTCCGAGGATGCCACGGGGCGACAGGGCGAGCTGCATCCCGGCCAGCGCGGCCGCGCTTTGGTCCCCACCCGACAAGCTCGCCCGGGGCCGCGGCGACAATGACCCGCTCATGTACGACGACAGGGTCGCGCGTCGTAGGGCAACCTGCAGGGACGCCGCGCTGGCCCGCTCCGCGCGGGCTGCTTCGGCCGCCACCACGGCGCGGGCATCGGCCGCCGTTGCTGCCTCCTGGGCTCGATGCGCGGCCGAAAGGTCCGCGGTCACCCTGGCGGTCAAGGTGGCCAGCGCCGGCTGGAACGGTGAGCTCTGGGTCTCCGCGCTGAGCAGGGAGAGCGCCCGGGCCAAGAGGAGCTTGGGATCCTGGCCGGCGGTGATCGAAGGACTGACCGCGGGAACGGGCGGCAGGACAGCCACCGGGGTCACCGGGTCCGCCCTGGGTACGGCGGACAGACCAGCCGACGCCTGCGCCGGAGCGCCGAGAGCGCTGGTCACGCCGAGAGCGGCGATCATCGAGAGGAGAAGGGTCCTCGCCGCCCGTGTTCGGCGAGATCCTCGATCTGAAGACCCCCCGGCCTCCCCCACATGCATCGATGGATACTTGCAGATGGACCCCGGCGGCGTGGGGCAGGGTCGGGCGCCACCGGAACCTGAGGAATACCGCGGTTCCTGCCGGGTTGAACGAACCATGACGACATCCGTGGTGGCGTCCGCCTTCGGCGGGCCCGAGGTTCTGTCGGTGCTCGACGGCCCGGCGCCTAACCTCGTTGCTGGCGAGGTTCGCATCGAGGTTCACGCCTCGGGAACCAATCCGGTGGATTACAAACTCTACAGCGGGTCGTTCGGCACCGATGTCTCCCAGCTACCCATCCGGCTCGGCTCCGAGGTGGCGGGCCTCGTCATCGAGGCCGCCGACGGGGTAGAGGGCCCGTCGGGACCGATCTCGGTCGGTGACGAGGTGATCGGCTACCGGGTGACGGGCGGGTACGCCACTGAGATTGTCGTGGCGGCCTCTTCGGTGGTGGCCAAGCCCGAGGTCCTGAGCTACGAGGAGGCCGGCGGTCTGATGCTCACCGGGACCACCGCGGTGCACACCCTCACCGCGACGGGCGTTGGTCGGGGTGACACGGTCGTGGTGCACGCCGCGGCCGGGGGGGTGGGGATGATGGTGGTGCAGCTTGCGGTGGAACGAGGCGCCCGGGTGATCGGAACGGCCAGCGAGGGACGGCACCCGTTGCTGGCCCAACTGGGCGCCGAGCCGGTTTCCTACGGCGCCGGTCTGGTTGATCGGATCCGGGGCCTGGCCCCTGACGGCGTGGATGCCGCCATCGATGCCGTGGGCAGCGACGAGGCCATCGACGCGTCGCTCGACGTGGTGGCCGACCGGAGCAGGATCGCCACCATCGCCGCCTTCGGTCGGGGCCCGTCGTTGGGGATCAAGGTGCTCGGCGGGGGCCCGGGGGCCGATCCGGGCACCGCCATACGCGATGCCGCCCGCCTGGAGCTGGTCTCCCTGGCAGGCGCCGGCAAGCTGCAGGTGGTGGTGGTGGCGCGGACCTACCCCCTGCGGGAGGCGGCCGCCGCTCACCGGGAGCTGGCCGGAGGCCACACCCACGGCAAGATCATCCTCGTCTCCTAAACGGCGGGCGCCTGCCGGCGCCGGGCCAGGTCGACGTAGGTGTCCAGCAGGCCGGGGGCATCGACCGCCTCGGGGTCGACGACCTCGCAGAGCGCGCCGCCCTGCAGGATGCGTTTGACGGGTACCTCGAGCTTCTTCCCTGTTCTGGTATGGGGAATGGCCTCGACGGCGACCACCGCATCGGGCAGATGGTGAGGCGACGCGCCGTCCCGGATCGCCTGGCGGATGCGGCGGTTCAGATCGTCATCGAGTGTCGCTCCGCTGACCAGATCCACGAACAGAGGCATCCAGTAGGAGCCGTCGACTCCCTCGACCCCGACGATCAACGCCTCTCGGACCTCGGGCAGGGCCTCCACGACCTGGTAGATCTCGGCGCTGCCCATCCGGATGCCGTTGCGGTTGAGCGTGGAGTCGGAGCGGCCGTGGAACACGACGCTGCCCCGCTCGGTCACGGTGATCCAGTCTCCGTGGCGCCAGACGCCCGGGAAGACGTCGAAGTAGGCCTCGCGGTAGCGGGTTCCGTCGGGGTCATTCCAGAGTTGCAGCGGCATGGACGGTAACGGTTGGGTGATGACCAGCTCGCCCACCTCGTCGACGACCGGCTGTCCGGCGCGGCCCCAGGCCTCGAGGGCCACGCCCAGGCAGGGAACCGACAGTTCCCCGGGGCGCACGGCCACAGTGGGGACGCTGCCCGCGAACGCGCTGACCACGTCGGTTCCCCCGCTGATGGACGCCACGGTGACGTGGGCGCCCACGTTCGCCGCCACCCAGTGCGACGATGCTGCGGCCAACACCGAGCCTGTGGTTCCCACGGTCCGCAACGAGCTCAGGTCGTGCTCGCGGCCAGGTTCGACGCCGGCCTTCTCGCAGCGCTGGAGGTAGGCCGGGCTGGTGCCGAGCAGCCTGACCCCATGGCGAGCGGCGATGCCCCACAGGGCGTCGGGACCGGGAGTCGACGGGCTGCCGTCGTAGCACACGATGGTGGATCCGATGAGCAGCCCGGCGACTTGGAAGTTCCACATCATCCAACTGGGTGAGGTGTGCCAGAAGTACCGATCTCCGCCTCGCAGGTCGAGGTGGAATGCGAGCTGCTTGAGGTGCTCGAGGACCACGCCGCCGTGGCCATGGACGATCCCTTTCGGTTTGCCGGTGGTTCCCGAGGAGAACAGCACCCACAGCGGATGGTCGAAGTCAACCTTGGCCGGCCCGAGCGGATGGTGGCCGGCCGAGGCATCCTCCCAGGTCACCACGCCCGCTCCGTCGCCGGTTGCCAAGCCCAGCTTGCGAACCATGATGGTGGCCCGGAGGGTGACGAGGCGCTCGCGCAGGACGGCGATCGCCGGGCGGCGGTCGTGGACCGATCCGCCATGGTGATAGCCGTCGGCCGCAAACAGGACCACGGGTTTGAGCTGGCTCAGGCGATCTTCGGCGGCGGTCGGGGAGTAGTCCTGACCGCACGCCGACCACAGCGCACCGATGCTCGCGGTGGCCAGGAAGGCGACCACCGTCTCGGCGATGTTGGGTAGATCACCGACGACCCGGTCGCCCTTTGCCACCCCCAGACCTCGAAGAGTGTGGGCCAGCGCGGCCACCTGACGGGCCAGTTCGGCCCACGACAGCGACCCTGCGTTCCCGGCCCCCGGTTCTGCTTCCGAGATGATGGCCGGCTCGTTGCTGCCGGCGTGGCGGAGGACCTGATCGACGTAGTTGAGGGTGGTGCCGGGAAACCAGCGCGCCCCGGGCATGGCCATGGAGCCGATCGCCGGCTGCGTGGGGGCCGGGGCGCAGATGTCGAAGTAGTCCCACAGGGATCGCCAGAACGTCGAGGGTTGGGCCACCGACCAGCGATGTAGCTGGGCGTAGGTCGCGAAGGGCCCCTGGCCCCGCTCGATCAGCCAACTTGCGTACTCCTCGACCTGGGCCGGGCCCCGCGGCCCTTCCGGCATCCCTGCGCCCTTGGACGCACCGGCGCCAGCCTGGCTTGCCACCCTCGGGAGCGTACCGCGCCTTCAGTTTCGGGCCAGCACCTTGAAGAAGTCCCGGGTCCAACCCGAGAGATACTGGTCGGCGGGCCGGGACTGGCCCGCCAGTCCGACGCCGAGCTTTTGTCGGCGCAGGTGCTCGCCTACCATGACCCGATGCCGGGCAACAGGAACGACGAGCGGCACCACCAGCTTGGAAGAGATCTGGTGGCGGCAGCCTATTTGCGGGGTGACTTCGTGCTCAGCTCGGGAGCTCGAAGCTCGTTCTATTTCGACAAGTACCTCTTTGAGACCAAGCCCGAGATCCTCTCCCGGGTGGCCGAGCTCCTGGCCGAGCTGATTCCCCCGGAGGTGGATCGCCTGGCCGGCCCCGAGCTCGGCGCCGTCGCCCTGGCCGCCGCCGTGTCGTTGCAAACGGGCCTGCCCTTTGTCATCGTGCGCAAGGCAAGTAAGGACTATGGGACCTCGAAGGCTGTGGAGGGGGAGATCAACGCCGGCGAACGGGTGGTCGTTGTCGAAGACGTGATCACCACCGCAGGCGAGGCCTTGAAGGCGGCGTCGAGGTTGGAGACCATCGGCGTCGAGGTGGTCGGGATTCTCGCCGTGCTCGATCGCCAACAGGGCGGAATCGACAACATCACCGCTGCGGGTTACCGGGCGGAAGCCCTGTTCCGCCTCTCCGAGCTCGATGTTTCCGCCGTCTGACTCATTCCCCGCCACCGTGATCCGGGCCCGGCCGTGCCCCGCACCCCCCGACGTGATTGGATCTTGGCGTGGCCGACCACCCGCAGGGCCAGATCGGGATCGTGCTGTTCGATGACGTCGAGGAGCTCGATGCCATCGGTCCGTGGGAAGTCCTGGCCTTCTGGACCAAGGCGTTCCCTGATGACGGCTACCGGGTCTTCTGCCTGTCGCGCACCGGGGGGCCGGTTCGCTGTGCCAAGGGCCTGACGGTTGAGGCCCACCACAGCTTCGACGGCGCCCCGGCCATGGAGGTTCTGCTTCACCCCGGAGGCCAGGGTGTCCGAGCGCAGTTGAGCGATGCCGAACATCTGGGCTGGGTCACCGAGCGGCGAACCTCGGTATCGATCATGACCAGTGTCTGCACGGGTTCGCTGGTCTACGCCGCGGCCGGATTGCTGCGCCACCGGCCGGCCACCTCCCATTGGGGCTCGCTCGAACATCTGGCCCAGCTCGACCCGACGATCGAGATCCGACCCGACGTTCGCTTCGTGGACGACGGTGACGTCATCACCGCCGCCGGCGTATCCGCAGGGATCGACATGGCCTTGCACCTGGTGGCCCGCCTGGCCGGCACGCCGCGGGCCCGAGAGGTGCGCCGGGCCATCCAGTACGACCCGCGACCGCCGGTCTGAACCGTGGCGAGGCCAGGGGCCGGCAAACTTGGCTGCGCCACGCTCCCTCCGTGTGGTTTTGCGCAGCCAAGTTTCGAAAGGAAGGTCGAGACCTCCACCGGTAGCGCCCAACGCGCCGCGGGAGGTCCCCCTTGATGGACCGAGAGGCCTGGGATGCCCGCTACGGCGGCGCCGACCTGGTGTTGAACGGCGAGCCCAACCCGTTCCTGGTGGAGGCCGCCACCGGGGCGGCACCGGGTCGGGCTGTCGACTTGGCTTGTGGAGACGGCCGCAACGCCATCTGGTTGGCCCGCCATGGCTGGGAGGTGACGGGCGTGGACTTCTCGGCGGTCGGCCTGGCCAAAGCCGAGCGCCAAGTCGCCGGCGAGGGCCTGAATCTTGCCTGGGTGCTCCACGACGTCGTGACCTACCTGCCCTCTCCGCCCCTCGACCTTGTGGTGATGTCGTTCCTGCACCTACCGGGCGAGGATCGTCGCCTGGTGCTGGACCGAAGCGCCCGGGCCCTCGGCCCGGGCGGCCGCATCTTCGTCGTCGGCTACGACCTTTCCAACGCGAACGCCAACGCCGCTGCCAGCGGCGTGGGGGGCAGAGACCCTGAGTTGCTGTTCACGCCCGAACAGGTGGCCGAGGAGCTTGCCGGCCTCCACATCGAACGGGCCGAGCGCCTCCATTTGGCGGTGGAGACCGCCGAGGGGCCCGTCGAGGTCGTCGATGCGTTCGTGGTAGCCCGCCGTGAGTAGCCAAGAAGCACCGGCGCCCGGCAACCACCGGCGGCTCTAAGATCCGAAGCCGGGCCGCGTTGCGGCGATTCTTCACCAGGGAGAGGCTTGGCCACACACGGGGCGAACAGCCGGACATTCACCCACCCCGACCTTGGGGCCGAGGCCCTGACCGCATTGCTGCGGGGCGCGGATTTCGACGTCGGCTCGCGGCGGATGTTGCGTCGCAGCCTGCTCGATACCTTCGACGGCCGCCTCCATGCCGCAGGGCTGCGCCTCGAATGTCAACATCTCGGTCGAGTGGAGCTCATCTTGTCCGACGGCGGCCCCATCAATGCCCACGTCGCGCTGGGCGACGTGCCCAGCCGCCTGGCCGATCTTCCCGACGGGCCGTTTCGCGCCCGGCTGGCCCCCGTCGTCGTCGACCGCGCCCTGCTGCCGGTGCTCACCGTGTCGGAACGCCGCTCGGTTGCTGTTCGCCGTGACGCCAACGGCAAGACCGAGCTGACGGTCGTGCTCCACGACCAGGTGACCCGGGACGGCGACACCCCGGTGCGTCCCCGATGGGCGGTCGAGGTGGAGGAGCTCGAGGGTTACGCCAAGGTGGCCCGCTGGGCCTGCGAGATGCTCGGATCGCTCGGCCTGGAGGAATGCCCCCAGGATCTTCTCCTGCAGGCCGCCTCCGATGCCGGGGTGGATCTCCGGGGCTACGACTCGTCGCCGGCGGTCCCCCTCGACCGGGATGACGCCGCCGGGGAGGGCTTTCGTCGGGTCCTGGTCAGGTTGGCCGAGGCCATCGAGGCCAACTGGGCGGGAACCGTCGACGACGTCGATGCCGAGTTTCTCCATGACCTGCGTGTCGCCGTTCGCCGCACCCGCTCGGTCCTCACCGCCGCCAAGCATGTGCTGCCGGGCGAGAAGCGCCAATGGTTTCGTACCGAGTTCGGCTGGCTCGGGTCGGCGACGGGGCCGGCCCGGGACCTCGATGTCTTCGTCATCGAGTGGCCTGGCTATGTCGAGCCCCTCGGCTCCGCGACCGCAGCTCTGCTCGAGCCGGTGCTGGCCGACATCGTCGGGCGCCGGCGGGGCCAACACGCCACCTTGGCCGGTGTTCTGCGATCCGAGCGCTATCGGGTTCTCATCGAGGAGTGGCGGCTGTGGCTGGCCAACCGCCCCGCCGCCCCGGAGAGCCCGAAGTACGCCGGCAAGCAGCTCGGCGGGGTGGTCGCCGACCTGGTGGCCGGCGCTCAGCGCCGTCTCCTGGACCGGGGTCGAGCCGTCTGTCTGGGCTCGCCCGCCGAGGAGCTCCACGCCCTGCGCAAGGACGCCAAGAAGCTTCGCTATCTGTTGGAGTGCTTCGGCGGGGTGCTTGCCACCCGCCCCCGGAAGGCATTCGTGCAGCAGCTCAAGGCCCTGCAGGACAATCTGGGCGAGCATCAGGATGCGGCGGTGCACGCCGCCCAACTGCTTGCCTTCTCCCGAGACCTTCACCGGGCCAACGAGACGTCTACCGAGACACTCCTGGCCGTTGGCAAGCTCACCGAACACCTTGATCGCCGGCGTCACGCGGCCCGCCAGGAGTTCGCCCCGCGCCTGGCGGCCTATGACTCCAAGCAGACCGCTCGCCCCCTTCAGGAGCTCCTGCGGTCGGCGGCCGGCCGGTGAAGGTCCTGGCCACCTACAGCATCAAGGGCGGCGTGGGCAAGACCACCTTGGCGGTCAACCTGGCCCATGAGGCCGCTCGGGCGGGGGCCCGGGTCCTGGTGTGGGACCTCGATCCCCAGGGCGCGGCAACCTTCTTCTTCCGGATCAAGGCCAAGATGAAGGGTGGCTCGGGACGCCTGGTGGGCGCCAAGGGCGAGCTCGACGGCCACGTCCGGGCGACGGACCTCCCGGCGGTGCACCTGGTTCCAGCCGACTTCTCACTGCGCCATCTCGATCTCCACCTGGATGGCACCAAGAGGCCTACCGAGCGGCTGGGGACCCTCTTGGCGCCGGTGGCCGGCCGCTACGACGTGGCACTACTCGACTGCCCACCGAGCATCTCCTTGGCCAGCGAGAGCGTGTTCGGGGCGGCCGATGCCCTGTTGGTTCCGGTCATACCGACGACTCTTTCGGCGCGGACGTTGAGCCAGCTGGCCCGGTTCCTCGACGAGCTCCCGGCGCCGCCCGAGGTCCTGCCGTACTTCTCGATGGTCGACCGGCGCAAGCGGCTGCACCGGGACCTGATCGCCTCCCTGACCGCCGAATGGCCGGGCTTTCTCACCACCATCATCCCCACGGCCAGCGCCATCGAGCGCATGGGCCCCGAGCGGTCGGCCGTCGCCGTCTTCGCGCCCGCCACGCCTGCCGCTCAGGCCTTTCGAGGACTCTGGAGTGAGGTCTCCGTCCGCCTCTGGGGCGGAGGGTCCCCCGCACCCTGAGCGGCAGGCATGGGTGGGATCAGACTTTGGCAGCCTCGGCACCCGGCGTCGTCGGGCTCTGCCCGGTGGTGGGCGCGTCCTGGCTCTGAGCACGCACGGCCTCTTCGATCCGCTTGCCCAGCTCGGCGTCCACGTTGGACCAGTATTCCAAGGCCCGGACGAGCACCGCCTCGCTCACCCCGTTGCTCAGGTGACCGCTGATGTTGCCGATCAGTCGGGCACGCGCCGCGTCGTCGAGGACCTCGCGCACCATGGTTCCGGCCTGACCCCAGTCGTCGTCCTCCGCGTGCTGGACATAGGGCGAGCGCACCGAGTCACCACCGGCGGACCAGCCGGCGCCGTCGTCGTAGGTCGCCGAGTCGGCGGCCGGGCCACCATGGGAGTTGGGGGCGTAGACCGGGATGGCCGGGTCGTTCCAGATGTAGCGCATGGGCCCGTCTTTGGCATAGGAGTTCACCGGGGACTTGGGGGCGTTCACCGGGAGTTGCGTGTAGTTGGGACCAATGCGGTAACGGTGGGCGTCGGGATAGGAGAAGAGTCGGCCCAGGAGCATCTTGTCGGGGCTGGTGTTGATCCCGGGGACGAAGTTGGACGGCTCGAAGGAGCTCTGCTCGATCTGGGCGAAGAAGTTCTCCGGGTTGCGGTTGAGGATCATGGTCCCCACCTTGATCAAGGGGTAGTCACCATGGGGCCACACCTTGGTGAGGTCGAAGGGGTTGAACCGGTAGCCCTCGGCCTCTTCGGGGGCCATGATCTGCACGAACATCGTCCAGGTCGGGAAGTCACCGTTCTTGATCGATCCGAACAGGTCCTGGCGATGGTGGTCGGGCGATGTGCCGGCCAGGACATCGCCTTCCGACTGGGTCAGAAACTCGTTGCCCTGGTCGGTCTTGAACGTGTACTTGACCCAGCACTTCTTGCCTGCGGCATTGATCCACTGGAACGTGTGGGAGCTGTACCCGTTCATGTGCCGGAAGGTCCTGGGCAGGCCCCGGTCGCCCATCAACCAGGTGACCTGGTGGGCCGACTCCGGCGAGAGGGTCCAAAAGTCCCACTGCATGTCGTTGCTGCGCAGGCCCGAGTCGGGGAGCCGCTTCTGGCTTCGGATGAAGTCCTGGAACTTCATCGGGTCCTTGACGAAGAACACCGGCGTGTTGTTGCCCACCATGTCGTAGTTGCCCTCCTCGGTGTAGAACTTGAGGGCGAAGCCACGAGGGTCCCGCTGGGTATCGGCGCCCCCCAGCTCGGGAGCGACGGAGGAGAACCGGGCCAGCATCTTGGTCCTCCGGCCGGGCTGGAGGAAGTCGGCCTTGGTGTAGTTGCTGACGTCCTCGGTGACCACGAACTCGCCGAAGGCGCCGGCCCCCTTGGCGTGCACGATGCGCTCGGGAACCCGCTCCCGGTTGAACTGTGCCATCTTCTCGATGAGGTAGTGGTCCTGCAGCAAGATGCCACCGGACACCCCTTGGGTGAGTGAGTGCTCGTCACTGGCGACGGGAATGCCGGCGTTGGTGGTGGTGTAGCCGTTGGGCGGTGTGGTCATAGTCGGTTCTCCTCAGCTGGTTCTTGGGTGGTTGACAGGTGGAGACAGGTGGAGCAGTACCCCCAGAAGACGACCTCGGCCTCGTCGATCACAAAGCCCTGGTCATCCGATGGGGTCAGGCACGGCGCGGGGGGAAGCGCGCAGTCGACATCGGCCACTGCGCCACAGTCCCGGCACACGAGGTGGTGATGGTTGTCACCGGTGCGGGTCTCATAGCGAGCCGCCGATCCCGCGGGCTCGATGCGCCGCACCAAGCCGGCGTCGGTGCACACGCTGAGCACGTCATAGACCGCTTGGGTGGATACCGAGCCCAAGGCCTGGCGAGCCTGCACGGCCAGCGTGTCGGCGGTGGCGTGGGGATGATTGCGAAGAGCGTCCAGCACGGCGATGCGCGGGCTGGTCACTCGCAGACCGGCGGCCCGCAGTATCGCCAGTGCACCGGGGTCGTCAGGCAACTCCATCTATTCCAGTATGCACCATGAAATGGAATAGGTCAAGAAAGTTGGTTGATTCCCGGAGACGGACGGGCGCGGGCGCTGACTACCATCCCTCGGCAATGGCCGCAGCGTGCTCCGCCTGGCCCCGGTTGGCCTCGGAACTGGATCCGGCGGGTGCCCCCTTTGCCCGGAACATGGAGGAAAACCGGGCCCTGGCCGCAGATCTGGCGTCCCGGCTGGACAAGGCGGCGGCCGGCGGACCGGAGTCGTCGCGCCGACGCCACACGGCGCGCGCCAAGCTGCTGGCCCGGGACCGGGTAGGCGAGCTGGTCGACGACGCCTCCGCCTTCTTGGAGCTCTCCCCCCTGGCTGCCCTCGGGCTCTACGACGACGAGGTTCCCGGAGCGGGGATCATCACCGGGATCGGTCGCGTCTCGGGCCGGGAATGCGTCATCGTGGCCAACGATGCCACCGTGAAAGGGGGGACCTATCGGCCCATGACGGTGAAGAAGCACCTCCGGGCCCAGGAGGTCGCCTTGGAGAACCGCCTGCCGTGCATCTATCTGGTCGACTCCGGTGGGGCGTACCTCCCCGCCCAGGACGAGGTGTTTGCCGACCGTGACCACTTCGGTCGGATCTTCTACAACCAGGCCACCATGTCCGCCGCCGGCATCCCCCAGCTGGCGGCCGTCCTGGGCAGCTGCACCGCCGGGGGAGCCTACGTGCCGGCCATGGCCGACGAGGCGGTGATCGTGGCCGGGCAGGGGACGATCTTCCTGGGCGGGCCGCCCCTGGTGAAGGCGGCCACCGGCGAGGTGGTGACCGCCGAGGCGCTGGGGGGTGGCGAGCTCCACGCCCGCCGCTCCGGCGTCACCGACCATCTGGCCGCCGATGACCGCCACGCCCTGGGCATCCTCAGGGGGATCGTGGCCACGTTGGCCCCGCGTTGCCCCCGTCCCTGGGAGGTGACGGCGACCGAGGAGCCGGTGGTGGACCCCGACGGGCTCTATGGCGTGGTCCCCACCGACGTCCGTCACCCCTATGACGTGCGCGAGGTGGTGGCCCGCATCGTCGACGGCAGCCGCTTCGGCGAGTTCAAGGCCGAATACGGCTCGACGTTGGTCTGCGGCTACGCCCGCCTCCACGGTCACCCGGTGGGTGTCGTGGCCAACAACGGCGTGTTGGTGTCCGAGTCGGCCATGAAGGGGGCGCATTTCGTCGAGCTGTGCGACCAGCGCCGCACTCCCCTGGTGTTCCTCCAGAACACCTCGGGGTTCATGGTCGGCCGGGACTCCGAGGCCGGCGGCATCGCCAAGCACGGGGCGAAGATGGTGGCGGCCGTGGCCTGCGCCCGGGTTCCCAAGTTCACCGTCGTCATCGGCGGGAGCTATGGCGCCGGGAACTACGCCATGTGTGGCCGGGCCTACTCACCCCGGCTGCTTTGGATGTGGCCCAACGCCCGAATCTCGGTCATGGGTGGCGAGCAGGCGGCATCGGTGCTGGCCACGATCCGCGCCGAGCAGCTCGCCGCCGGCGGCGAGCCATGGGCCGAGGCCGATGAGGAGGCGTTCAAGGCGCCGGTGCGCGAGCAATACGAGCACCAGGGCCATCCCTACTACGCCACCGCCCGCCTCTGGGACGATGGCATCATCGATCCGATGGACACCCGGATGGTCCTCGGCCTGGCCCTCTCGGCGGCGGCCAACGCCCCCCTCGCCGAGGTTCGCTACGGCGTGTTTCGCATGTAGATGGCGCCGGCCATCCCCACCTCAGCCCTGCGCGGCATCCTGGTGGCCAACCGCGGCGAGATCGCCGTGCGGATCATCCGGACGGTGGCCGCCCTCGGCCTGCGCTCCGTGGCCGTCTACAGCGACGCCGACGCCGACGCCGTCCACGTCGCTCGGGCCGACACCGCGCTCCGAATCGGTGCCGGGCCGGCGGCGCGCAGCTACCTTGACGGTGACGCCATCATCGCCGCCGCGCTCCGCAGTGGCGCCGACGCCGTCCACCCCGGCTACGGGTTCCTCTCCGAACGGTCGGCCTTTGCCCGCTCGGTCATCGCTGCCGGCTTGACCTGGATCGGGCCACCCCCCGGGGCCATCGAGGTCATGGGCGACAAGATCGCCGCCAAGCGCATGGTGGCGGCGGCGGGCGTGGCGGTGGTTCCCGGTCGCGACGAGGCCGGCCTCGACGACGACCAGTTGGTGGCCGCCGCTCTCGACATCGGGCTGCCGGTGATGCTCAAGCCCTCCGCCGGTGGCGGGGGTCGGGGCCTGCGCGTCGTCGAGCGGCGCAGCGAGCTGGCGGCTCAGGTGGCCGCAGCCCGGGCCGAGGCCGCGGCCGCCTTCGGCGACGACACCATCCTGGTGGAACGCTCGCTGGCGAGGCCCCGCCACATCGAGGTCCAGATACTGGCCGACGACTCCGGCCACATCGTCCATCTGGGGGAGCGGGAATGCAGCCTGCAGCGCCGGCACCAAAAGCTCGTCGAGGAGGCGCCGTCGCCGTTGCTCGACGATGCCACCCGGGACCGGCTGGGGGCGAGCGCGGTCGATGTGGCTCGCACCTGCGGGTACGTGGGCGCCGGCACGGTCGAGTTCATCGTGTCGGCCGACCGGCCCGGGGAGTACTTCTTCATGGAGATGAACACCCGCCTCCAAGTCGAGCACCCGGTGACCGAGTCGGTGTGGGGGCTCGACCTGGTGGCCTGGCAGATCCGAATTGCCGCCGGCCAGGCGCTGCCCTGGTCCCAGGACCAGCTCCGGGCCCGCGGCCACGCCATCGAGGCCCGGATCTACGCGGAGGACGCCACCCGGGGCTTCCTGCCGGCCAGCGGGACGGTCCTCGCCTACCGGGAGCCATCGGGGGAGGGGATCAGGGTCGACAGCGGCGTGCAGGCCGGAACGGTGATCGGAACTCACTATGACCCTCTGATGGCCAAGGTCATCGCCTGGGGCCGGGACCGGGACGAGTCTCGACGCCGGTTGGTGCGCGCCCTGGGCGACACTGTTGTGCTCGGGGTGACGACGAACGCCGACCTGTTGACCCGGCTGCTCGACAATGGCGACGTGGTCGCCGGACGCCTCGACACCGCACTGGTGGAGCGGTTGGTGGCCCGAGCAGCGGACCACGACGAGGCCGGAGGCCCCGGCCAGGCGGGGGAAGGCGATGCCGCTCTGGCCGCGGCCATGGCCTGGGCCCTTGATGTCGAGCCTGGCCGGGGCGACGTGGCCGACCCGTGGGACCTCCCCGGTGGGTGGCGTGTGGGCCGACCGGCCGCTACCCGCCTCGACCTTCTCGTCGATGGACGGGCGGTCGAGGTCAGCGTGACGGGTCGGGCGGGGGGAGCCATTGCCTCCCTGGCCGGCGGCGCTCCCCGGCAGGTCTCCGGCCGCTGGATCGCTGGCGGTGAGCGCCTGGCGTTGAGCGTCGACGGCCGGACAACCTTTTGGACCGTGGCCGGCGATGCCACGGACCGCTTCGTGGGTCGGGGCGCCCGGTCCTGGCGGGTGGCCCGCAAAGCCGCCGGGGCACCCGCCGCGGGGGGCCTGGGGTTCGGAGGTCCGGTGTTCAGCCCGATGCCCGGTACCGTGCTGTCGGTGGCCGTGGCCCGGGGCGATGAGGTCGATGCCGGCACCGCGCTGATGGTGCTCGAGGCCATGAAGATGGAGCACCCGATCGTGGCCCGAGCGCCCGGTGTCGTCGGCCAGGTCAGGGTCCGTCCCGGCCAGGCCGTCAGCGTCGGTGAGATTCTGGCGGTGATCGAGCTCACCGGGGGCGGCTCGCGGTGATGCGGCCTGCGGTGTATCGCCGAGCCGATCTGCCGGAGAGCGTGGAGATCTACGAGGTCGGACCTCGCGACGGCCTGCAAAACGAAGCAACCCCCGTGCCCCTGGAGGCCAAGGTCGCCTTCATCACCGCGCTGGTGAGCGCCGGATTACGGGTCGTCGAGGCCACCAGCTTCGTAAGCCCTACCAAGGTGCCCCAGATGAGCGATGCCGAACAGGTGCTGGGCCGGCTTCGGGCGCTGGATGGCGTTCGCTATCCGGTACTGGTGGCGAACCTCCAGGGCCTGGAGCGGGCCCGGCGAGCCGGGGTGAGCGACATCGCCGTGTTCGCCAGCGTCACCGAGACGTTCTCGCAGCGGAACCTGGGCTGCGGCGTCGAGGAGTCACTGGCCAGGTTCGCTCCCGTGGTGAGCGCCGTCGCCGGAGCCGGGGGTCGGGTTCGGGGCTACCTCTCGATGTGCTTCGGCGATCCCTGGGAGGCCGCGGTGGCCCCCGCCGCGGTGGTGGGGTTGGCCCGCCGCCTGGTCGACATGGGTTGTCGGGACCTGTCGATCGGCGACACCATCGGGGTGGCCACCCCGGGCCACGTCCGCTCCGTCATCGACGCCCTGGGCCGGGCCGGGATCGGCGTGGAGCGCCTCGGTGTCCACTTTCACGACACGTACGGGCAGGCTTTGGCGAATGTCCTCGCGGCCCTGCAGTCGGGCGTGACCACGGTGGACTCGTCGGCTGGAGGGCTCGGGGGTTGCCCGTTCGCGAACAGCGCCACGGGAAACCTGGCCACCGAGGACCTGGTCTGGATGCTCGACGGGTTGGGGATCGTCACCGGTGTCCACCTTGACCCGTTGGTGGAGGCCAGCGCGGCCATGGCCGCCATTCTGGGCCGCCCCAGCCCTTCGGCGGTGCTGCGGGCCCGACTGGGTTGCGCCGCGCCCGGAGCCGGGTCGCGACGGTGAGCGGTTCGGAGGCGCTCAGCGCCACCGATCTCGACGACGAGCATGAGCAGCTGCGGGCCACGGTGGAGCACTTTGCCCGTCACCAGGTGGCTCCGGTCATCGCCGAGCTGTACCAACGGTGCCAGTTTCCCTATGCCCTGGTGGCCAAGATGGGCGAGATGGGCCTCTTCGGCCTGCCGTTCCCTATCGACTACGGCGGGATGGGCGGCGACTACTTCGCTCTGTGCCTGGCTCTCGAGGAGCTGGCCCGGGTCGACTCGTCGGTGGCCATCACCTTGGAGGCCGGGGTGGGCCTCGGGGCCATGCCGATCCTTCGGTTTGGCACCGAGGAACAAAAGCAGTGCTGGCTGCCCGACCTCTGCGCCGGGCGAACCCTGGGCGCCTTCGCGCTGACCGAGCCGGGCGGCGGTACCGACGCCGGGGCGGCGCGCACCACCGCCCGGCGCAGCGGTGACCACTGGGTGCTCAACGGCTCCAAGGCGTTCATCACCAACTCCGGCACCGACATCACGGCCCTGGTCACCGTGGCCGCCGTGACGTCGCCGCCCGGTGCGCCCCGTGAGCTCTCCTCGATCATCGTGCCTGCCGGCGCCCCCGGCTTCGTGGTCGGGGCGAGCTACTCCAAGGTGGGCTGGTGCGCCTCCGACACCCGGGAGCTGTCCTTCAGCGACTGCCGCACTGCGGCAGGGAACCTGTTGGGCACCGAAGGGCGGGGCTACGCCCAGTTCCTCCAGACCCTCGACGAAGGCCGGGTGGCCATCGCCGCCCTTTCGGTAGGCCTGGCCCAGGGCTGCGTGGACGAGTGCGTGCACCACGTTGGTCACCGCCGTGCCTTCGGCCACAGGATCGGCGAATACCAGGGCCTGCAGTTCAAGATCGCCGACATGGAGGCCCGAACCCACGTGGCCCGCCTGGCCTGGCGCGATGCCGCCGCCCGCCTGGTCGCCGGCCGGCCGTTCAAGCGCCAGGCCGCCATCGCCAAGCTGGTGGCGTCGAATGCGGCCATGGACAACGCCCGTGACGCCACCCAGGTCTTCGGTGGCCACGGCTTTTTGAATGACTCCGCGGTGGGCCGGTTCTACCGCGATGCCAAGGTTCTGGAGATCGGCGAGGGCACCTCGGAGGTGCAGCGCATGGTGATCGCCCGGGAGCTCGGCCTGCCGGCGGGACCCTGACCCGCGAGGCCTGCTGCGGTTGTAACCTGCGGCCCGTGCCCGCCCACCTCCACTCCCTTCCTCGCGCCCTCGGCGCGTCCGTCGTCGCCGTTGCCGTGGCCGTCAGTGCTCTGGGCGCCTGCGGGAGCTCGAGCCCTCCGGCGTCGAAGCCTCTGGCCGCGGCCCCCGAACCGGCGGTCTCCCCACCGGTGGGTCCCGGCCTTCCCGGCCGGATCCTGGCTCTGCGCGGCGCGCCCGAGGGAGTGGCCATCACCGCTTCGGGTGTGGTCGGGGTCAACGTCCGTCAACCCAACGGTCTGGTCACGTTCCCCATCACCGATCCGAACACCCGCCAGACGGTCCCCCTGTCCGGCTCTGCCCGGCACCTGACACTCAGGGGTGCGCAGGGTCCGTTCCTGGTGCCCCAGGAGTCCGACGATCGCTTCGTGGAGGTGGACCCGGCCACCAACCGGGTGGTGACATCGATCGCCGTGGGCCGCCAGCCCCACGATGCCATCGCCGTCGGTTCCGGGTTCTTCGTGGCCGACGAGCTGGCCAACACCGTGCATGTGATCAAGGGCGGCAAGGTGACCCGGGTGGTGCCCGCCCCCCTGCAGCCCGGCGGCATGGCCGAGAACGCCGACGGCACCCGGGCCATCGTGGTGGGCGTCCGGGGCCGGCGGGTCAGCGAGTACAAGGCGGACGGCACCTTGGTCGGTACCGCCAACTGCGGGGCCGGATCCACCCATGCGGTGACCGGCGATGGGGGCGTGGACTGGGTGGCCGACACCAACGGTGGCGCCGTCCTGGGCTTCAAGCTGACCGATTCGGGGCCCAAGCAGGTGGCCACGGTCAAGGTCGGCCCCCAGCCCTACGGGCTAGCCTACGACGGGCGCCGGCACACCTTGTGGGTGACCATCACCGGGAGCAATCAGCTGGTGGGCCTGGGTCTGAACGGATCGAAGGTCACCAAGACCACGACGGTGAAGACGGTCCGCCAACCCAACACGGTGGCCGTCGACGAGGCCACCGGCCAGGTGGTTGTCACCGGCTCGACGACGCCGGGGTTCCTGCAGCTGATCGGCTGAGCCCCAAGGCGGGGCGAGCGAGCTCAGCCCAGCGCCGAGCCCTCCTCGGCCGCTTCTTCGACGGTGAGCTCGGCGGTGGGATCCGCTTCCAGGCGCTCGTCGGGAATGGCCTTCCCGCTGCGCACCGAGGTTCCGTAGGTCCCGGCGGCCAGGCGCCCCTCGGCCCGTTCGACGGCCTCCAGGTGGGTTCGCAGACCGGCGGCGATGGCGTCGTCGGCCTCCTCGGCGGTCAGGCGTTCGGCGGGATCACTCATGTCGCCAGGCCCTTCGGCCTGGTCGCGTTCCGAGCGCCCGTCGGCCTCGGTGCGGGCCAGCAGCGCCTCGAGGCGGCTGCGTTCAGCGGCGAGAAGGGCACGAGCGTGGTTGTCGTCCATCGATGCAACGTAGGACACCTCAGCCGGCCCGGGGTGCCGGGAGCTTGGATCAACCTCGGCGCAGTGCCCTCATGGTGGCCGCCAGGCCATGGCCGTCCATGGGGGGCGGGGCCAGCGCCTGGCCGGCATCGAGGCGGGCGTCGATGCGCTTGGCCATGCGGGCGTCGGCCCTGGTCCATTGCACGAACACCGGAGCCAGGGCCAAGACGGTGAACAGCTCGGAGAGGACCCAGAGGACCCCGGCGCCGGTGTGTGTGCTGGTCAAGGTGTACATGGGGGCGGCGGGGCCGCTGTCCATGAGCAGCGCTATGGCCAGGAACGACTCGAACGGGACGCCCACGAGCAGGTTGAGAAGCTTGAGGCCGGGGTTCATGTTCCACCGGGGGATGGGATCGCTGCCCACCATGGGCCACCAGAACAAGGTGGCCCCGGCAAAGAAACCGATGTTGAGGAGGTCCATGAGCCACATGTGATCCATGGCGTAGCCGAGGGCCGGGCTGAGGAAGAAGGCGAACATCGAGCCGTAATAGAGAAAGAACACCGGGATGGGATGGGTGATCACCGCGAACGGCGCCGAGTGCAAGACCCCCAGCAGGCGGCGCTTGGTGGGCCGCGACGAGGTCTGCAGGGCCAGGGTCATGGGCGCCCCCAGGGCCAGGAGGGGCGGAGCGATCATCATGAGGCACAGGTGCTGGATGATGTGGGCCGGGAAATGGGTGTCGGACAAGGTGGCCACCGATGATCCGAGGGCGATCTCGATGACCGCCAGGCCGGCGAGGAACACCACGCTGCGACCCTTCGGCCAGGGCCGCAGGGGGCGGGCCTGATCGGGGTGGGCCAACGCCCGCTGCTCGGCGCGAGCTCGGCGCATCCGAACGGCTCGCAGGTACCACACGGCGACGGCGACGAGCACCACGGGCACCGAGAAGGCAAAGGGACCGACGTTCCAGCCGGCGAGGATGCTCTGGGCGTCGATCACCTGGACGCCCATGCCGCCCATGCCCGCCATTGGCTCAGGCCGCCTGGTAGCCGTGGGCCACCAGGTGCTTGAGGGTGGTGACGAAGCCGCTGAGTTGTTCGGACGCGTCGATCTGGAGGTGGGCCACCCCATCCGCGGTGTAGAGCAGGGTGTAGCTGGCGTGGACCACCTCGTAGTCGTCTCCGGGAGCCGGGGCCGGGGGTGACACCCCGGAGTACGACAGCGGCATGTTGACGATCTTCTCGGCCTGGCGGATCTGATCATCGCTTCCGGCCAGGCCAACGAACGACGGGTTGAAGTTGTCGAGCCACGCTCTGATCACCGGCGCCGTGTCGCGCTGGGGGTCGGTGGTGACGAAGACCACCTTGATCTTCGGTCGGTCACCCGCCGGAAGGTGCCGCAGGGCGGCCGCAGTCATGGCCATCGTGGTCGGACACACGTCACGGCAATGGGTATAGCCGAAGAACACCAAGGTGATGGCGCCTGCGGTCCGCTCCACCAGGTTGTACGGCTGCCCGGCGGTGTCGGTCAGGGTCACATCGGGTTTGGGATAGGACCGGTCGACGACCGTAGCCCCCGGATACCGCGGGCTCTGCTGGGTGGACCCCGCGACCTGGGCGACCTGGAGCGGGCCCGAGCCGCTCCCTGCGGTGAGGAGGCGGCCCCCGGCAAAGGCGCCCACGGTCAGCACCACGATGGCGACGGCGGCGGCCACCACCAATTGGAGGGACACCTGAGGGCCGGAGCGGTCCGCCGCGGGCCCGTCGGGGATGGCGGCCAGGATGGCGGCGGTGGTGTCGGGTACGGCTTCGGCCGGCCGCACCCGGATGCGTCGGGCCAAGGCCTCGGATCGCTCCCGGAAGTGGCGGCACTCGGCGCATCGAGCGACGTGGCTGTCGAGCACAGTTCGATCCATGCCCGGATCCTCACCGTCAATGACGGCCGAGAGGGCACCGCTCATCGATGAGCAGTTGCTGTCGATCATTACCAGCAGTAGACCGCGGGCGGGCCGTGATCGTTCCCCGGCCGGAGACCGCAGGTTGGCGGGCTTGGTGGCGGGGATCGTAACATTTGTGCTCGTGGATCCCCTCACCCACCTTCTGGTGGCCGCCCGCGACGGCGACCGCGACGCCCTGGGGGAGTTGGTGGGTCGGACCCAGCCCGACGTCTGGCGGTTCTGCGCATCGATCGTCGGTGTCGATGGGGCCGACGACGCCGCCCAGGAGACCTATCTTCGGGCCTGGCGCTCGGCGCGGGGTTTCCGGGAGGAGGCTTCGGCCAAGACCTGGCTGTTGGCCATCGCTCGTCGGGTGTGCTGGGACCAGGCCAAGAAGCGGGGTACCCAGGCCACCCGCCTGGCCGCCGCGGCGCCCATCCTGGCCCGGGCATCGGTGGTCGACCACGGCGAGCACCTGGCCCTCGAGGACCTGGTGGCTCGGCTCCAGCCGGAGCGTCGCAGCGCCTTTTTCCTCACCCAGGTGCTGGGCCTGTCCTACCAAGAGGCGGCCGAGGTCTGCGACTGCCCGGTGGGGACCATCCGGTCGCGCCTGGCCCGGGCCCGGGCCGACCTCATCGATGCCGTGGCTGACAACGATCTGGGTGAAGCCCATCCCGGCTGAGCCCCCGGTCGGGCCCGGGGTGACTTGCTTCGCCCCGACCCGGTCTGCCTAGGTTGAACAAGGCGGAATTCCTGTCCCCCTCCGCCTCGGACCTGGAGCCTGGATGAACCAGCCAAAGCGACCGGCGGCGCCGGCAGGTAAGGCAGGACCGGGTGAGCGCAAGGTTCCGCCTCGCGGCGCCAAGGCCACCCCCAAGTCGAGCGTCCCGCCCCGGGGTGGGAAGCGTCCGGCCGGTACCCGACCCAAGCCCGCGCCCAGTTCGCCGGGCCAGGGGCCCTCGGCGTCCTCGGCCGCGCCGAGGGCCGGGTCGGGCCCGGCGTGGGAGCGGCGGACCCAGCGGCGCAAGTTCCGAAACCGGGCCACCGTGGCGTCGATCGCCGTGGTCGCCGTGGTCGCCGTGCTGGTGGTCGTCAAGGTCGCCTCCGGTTCCGGTTCCGCCAAGTCCACGGCCGCTCCTCCCGCCGTGGTGGCCCAGGTGACCAACGTCGACCTGGCCACCTTGGTCACCGCCGCCCACGACACCCCGGCGGCCTCGGCCAGCGGACCGGGGGTCATACCCGGCGGGCCGGTCAGCGGCGTGCCCCCGGTGGGCGGCAAGCCGGCCATCCTCTATGTCGGGGCCGAATATTGCCCCTACTGCGCCGCAGAGCGGTGGCCCATCGTCATGGCCCTGTCCAAGTTCGGGCAGTTCACCAGCCTGGGATCCACCACCTCGTCGAGC
>JAABUQ010004820.1_pt1 | contig 22443 bp, 15 predicted proteins | sample 5560001 | NCBI WGS metagenome assembly JAABUQ01 (sample SAMN10711888, study PRJNA513371) | rock metagenome | isolation source: Antarctica rocks | place: Antarctica: Victoria Land, Finger Mt nord | collected 2015-12-18 | reverse complement strand
CCAAAAGCTCGCCGTCGGTCACGCCCGCGGCCGCCCCCTCGCCGAGCAGCCGGGCCAGCTCCCCCCGGCTCGACCCGGGCCGCCCATCCCTCATCGTCGCGCCCCCCCGCCGCGAAGCCGGCCGTTCGCCCGCCCCATTAGTGCCCGTCGCGGGGGCGACGACACGCGGAAAATCCGGGCCGGTCGGAAATAGGCGGGTCGCCAGGGTCCGAAAACAAAGATCCTATCGGAGATGGAGGCGCGACCGGGGGGCCAACGTCACCCCCGGCGCCGTCGGCCGTTGGGTTCGTTCCGCCCGGCCGATAAAGCGGCGTGAAATCAGTTGGGTTCGTTTCGCGAGGGCGAGCAGGGCCAGTCCGTCCGGGCGCGAGTTGGGTTCGTTCCGCCGGTCGGGTCGCGCCCGGCTCGACACCGCCGGTCGTTGGGCTCGTTTTTCCCCGATCTCGGGAAGCGAGATCGGATCGGTTGGGTTCGTTCCGCCGGAAGGAGCCGGGTCGGCCAGCACGGGCGGGGGTTGGGTTCGTCCTGTCAGAAAGATGGATCGACCCCACGAACGGGCGGGGGTGGCTTGAGAACGGGGAGGGACCCGGGATACAATCGATCGGCTATCGCTTGGCCTGCATTCTCCGAAGGGGGTGGATCGTGAGCGCTTGGACCGACCCGGAACTCGTCGACCGGCGCGAGCGGCTGCTGGACATCCTCCGGGGGTATGGCCGGGTGGCCGTGGCCTACTCGGGGGGCGTGGATAGCGCGGTGGTGGCCAAGGCCGCCCGGGTGGCCTTGGGCGACGGGGCCATCGCCGTCACGGCGGTCTCGGACAGCCTGGCCCAGGGCGAGCTGGAAGAGGCCGTCGAGCTGGCCAAGAAGATCGGGATCAGCCATCGGGTGATCCGGACCGAGGAGTTCGCCGACCCCAACTATCTCCGGAACACCTCCGACCGCTGCTACTTCTGCAAGAGCGAGCTGTACGGCCGGCTTGAAAGCCTCAAGGGGGCGATCGGGGCCGAGACGATCGCGTCGGGGGCCAACCTCGACGACCAGGGGGACCACCGGCCGGGCATGAAGGCGGCGGGCGAGCACGGCGTCCGCCACCCGCTCCAGGAGGCCGGCCTGACCAAGGACCACGTTCGCGAGCTGGCCAAGGCCTGGGACCTGCCCACCTGGGACAAGCCCGCCACGCCCTGCCTGTCGAGCCGGATCGCCTACGGCGAGGAAGTCACGCCCGGGCGCGTGAAGATGATCGACGCCGCCGAGGGGTGGCTCCGCGCCCGGGGGCTCCGCCTGCTCCGGGTCCGCTACCACAAGGGCGACCTGGCCCGGATCGAGGTGCCCATCGAGGAGCTGGCCCGCCTGGCCGACCCCGAGTTCCGCCTCAACTTGATCCCCGCGTTCCGCGACCTGGGTTTCAAGTTCGTCACCCTCGACCTCGAAGGGTTCCGCTCCGGGAGCCTCAACACCCTGATCCCCCTGGACGGCCTCCGCAAGGGTATCCCGGCGCCGGCCAAGCCGGTCGCCCTCGCGGCACGGTGATCGGTCCGAATGTTCATCTGATCGGGGCGGCACTGCAATGGCTCGGGCGAACTGCCGATGCGGCGAGTCCCTGGAGATCCCCCGGGGGGGCGTCGACCACGTCATCTGCCCGAGGTGCGAGGCCCGGGTCCGGATCATCCGCAAGCCGAAGCCGTCGGCCGCCACCGAGGCGCCGAGCGGCGACGGCTACCTCCGGTTCTCGTGCCCGTGCGGCCGTCGCCTGAAAGTTAACGCCGCCGACCGGCCGACCCACGGCAAATGCCCCGATTGCGGCCGGGTCGTCCCTGTCCCCGCCGACGTCGCCGCCTCGTTCGCCTCGGCCCAGGCCGAGTCGCCCACCGAGGAAATGTCCGCCGTCGACGCCGCCGCCCTCGAAGCCTGGGCCCAGGGCCACCTCGGCCCCAAGAGCACCACCGAGATGGCCGCCGCCGACCGCGACCGCCGGGCCGAATCCAGCTTCCGCGTCTGCCCCCGCTGCGGAAAGCCCATCCACCTCGGAGCCGACGCCTGCCGGAACTGCGGGACGTCCGTGCCGAAGCGGTGAAGGTCGTGGGTCGTGGGTCGTGGGTCGTGGGTCGTGGGGCGTGGGTCGTGGATGTTACACGCGGTAGGCTTCTTCTCGGTCCTTGCTGACCATCGCTCACCGACCACCGGCCACGATCCACTACCCGCCTCCCCCACGACCCACGACCCACGACCCACGCCCCACGATCTCCGCGGCGTCTTGCCAGGCGGCGGTGTCGCGGGGTTCGTAGGTGGTGACGGGGAAGGAGGCGGCGACGATGGCGCGGGCCTCGGCGAGGGTGGCGATCTGGCGGCGGGCCATGAGCTGGAGCAGGACGTTGCCGGCGGCGGTGGCCTCGATCGGGCCGGCGTGGACGGGAATCCCGCAGGCGTCGGCGGTGAACTGGCAGAGCAAGGCGTTCCGGCCCCCGCCGCCGACGACGTGGACCGCCCGGATCTTGGCGCCGAGGATCTGGTCGAGGTGGGCGATCGTGCTCCGATACTTCAGGGCCAGGCTTTCCAAGGCGGCGCGGACGAAGGCCCCCTCGTCGGCCGGGGTGGGCTGGCCGGTCCGGGCGGCGAAGGCGGCGATCCGGGCGGGCATGTCGCCGGGGGCGAGGAAGCTCGGGTCGTCGGGCTCGACCAGCGTGACGAACGGCGGGGCGGCCCCGGCCCGGGCGATCAGGTCGTCATACGAGTAGTCGCGCCCCTGGCGGGCCCAGGTCCGCCGGCACTCCTGGACCAGCCAGAGTCCCATGATGTTCTTGAGGAGCCGGGTCGTCCCGGACACGCCCCCCTCGTTGGTGAAGTTGGCCCGGCGGGTCGCCTCGGTGATGACCGGCCGGGCCACCTCGACGCCCAGGAGCGACCACGTCCCCGAGCTGAGGTAGCACCAGTCCGGCGCCGCCTGGCCGGTCCCGGTCGTCGGCACGGCGGCCACGGCGCTGGCGGTGTCGTGGGTCGCGGGGGCGATGACGGCGATCGGTCGGGAAATCCCCAGCTCGTCGGCGACCGACCGGCGGAGCGGCCCCAGCTCGGTCCCGGGGTCGATCAGGTCGGGCAGGATCGACCGGGGGAGGCCCAGCCCTCGGCAAAGCTCGTCGGACCAGGCGCCGGCGCGGGGGTCGAGGAGCTGGGTCGTCGAGGCGTCGGTCCGCTCGCCGGCCCGGCGGCCGGTCAGGAGCCAGCCGAACAGGTCGGGCATCATCAGCAAGGTCTCGGCCGCGTCGAGCAGCGGGGAATTGGCCATCTTCAGGGCCAGGAGCTGATAGGCCGAGTTGATCGGCAGGAACTGGAGCCCGGTGATCTCGTAGATCCGCTCGGGGGGCACGAGCCGGGCGGCGGCCTCCATCATCCCGTCGGTCCGGGCGTCCCGGTAGTGGACCGGGTTGCCCAGGAGGGTGTCGCCCCGCCCGACCAGGCCGAAGTCGACGCCCCACGTATCCACGCCCACGCCGTCGAGCCCCGGGTGGCCGGTCGCCGCCTTGCCCAGCGCGGCCTTCAACTCGCCGTGGAGCCGGGGGACGTCCCAGTGCAGGGTGTCGAGCATCCGGACCGGCGCGTTGGGGAAGCGGTGGACCTCCTCCAGGGCCAGCCGCTCGCCGTCGAACCGGCCGAGCATCCCCCGGCCGCTCTCGGCCCCCAGGTCCAGGGCCAGGTAATCCGTCGTCGTGCGGCTGCTCGCCATTGGCGCGCGGGACCTCGGGGAAGGGCCGGAGGAGGGGCGAAAGCCCCATCCTAAAGCGGCCGGATGGGGGACGAAAGGGGCTCGGCCCGGACGGTTCAAGCCTCGCCGCGGAGCCGCCGGAGTTCCGCTTCCAGCTCGCGCGTCCGGGCCTCGGCGGCGTCGGCGCGGGCGGTGGCGACCTCGGCGATCCGGGTGTTGGCGTCGGCGCGGGCGGTGGCCTCGGCGGCGATCCGGGATTCGTCGGCGGCGCGGGCCTCGGCGTCGGCGCGGGCCTGGGACTGGGCGACATATCCCTCCATCGTCCGGCCGGTCTCGCCGTCGACGCAGGCCACGCGCTCGTCGATGATCGTCAGCCAGACGCCGAGGGGTTCGAGCCAGAGCCGGTCCTGGTCGTCGAGGGGGATCGGCTCGAAGCCGCCGGGGGTGTTCCGGAACCCGAGGAGCTTGACCCGCCGGCGCTTGCCGTCGGGGCGGGCGTCGACGATGACATAATAGGGAATGTTGCCCCGCTCGTAGAACGCTTTCTTGATCCGGAGGTCGTTCTTCCGCGTGTCGGGCGAGGTGACCTCGACCACCAGGATGGGCCGGACGCCGGGATCGGCCACCGCGAGCGTCCCCGGGTCGTGGCTCCGCGGGACCCCGAAGAAGACGGCGACGTCGGGTCCCAGGGGCCGGACGCCGGGGATGTTGAAGTCGACCCGGTTGTCGCAGGTGACGACGGCGTCGGGCACGTCGGCCACGAGCGCGTCGAAGACCATCTTGAGGTACAGGCAATCGTCGATGTGGGACCGAAACTGCGCGGTGAAGTCCCCCTCCTCCGGGAACAGGAGGTCTTCCAGGGTCAGGGGGACCTGCTCGAGCTCGACCCGGCCGTCGGGCTGCTTCACGACCACGTGCCGCCAGCCGTAGCGGAACGGGTCCTCCGCCGAGCCGGGCACGGGCCTGGCCTTGGCCTGGGGATCGTCGATGGTGCTCATCGCGGGGCATCTCCTGGGATCGGCCCGGGCCCGCCGGCGATGGCCCGGCGCCAGTCGTCCAGCATATCGGCGAGGGTCCGTTCGATCGAGAACCGGGGTTCCCAGCCGGTCGCCGCGCGGAGCTTGGTGGCGTCGGCCACCAGCAAGGGCTGGTCGACCGGCCGGACCCGGGCCGGGTCGACGTGGACCTCGATGGTAGTGGAGGCCAGCCCCCGGAGGGTTTCCAGGGCGTCGAGCAGGCGGGTCCCGCGGCCGGAGCCGAGGTTGTAGACTTCCCCGGCGCCGCCCCGCGTGGCGAGGAGCCTGTACGCCTTCGCTACGTCGCGGACGTCGGTGAAATCGCGGATGATGTCGAGGTTGCCGACCTCGACGCGGGGCGAGCGGCCGGCCTCGACCTCGGCGACCTGGCGGGCCAGGGCCCCCAGGACGTACCGCGACGACTGGCGGGGGCCGGCGTGGTTGAACGGGCGGACCATCACCACGTCGGTCCCGTGGGCCAGGAAGTGCTGGACGCCCAGGAGGTCGGCCGCCCCCTTGCTCGCCGAGTACGGGTTGTTGGGCCGGAGCGGGCAGGTTTCCGAGACCGGCAGGTGCTCCGGGGCCGGGTTCCCGTAGGAGACGCCCGAGCCGACCAGGACGACCCGGGGCTCCAGGCCCGACGCCCGCGCCGCCTCCAGGAGCGTGAGCGTCCCGCCCAGGTTCAAGGCCCAGGTCCCCCGGGGGTCGGCCACGCTGGCCTGCGGGTTGGCCTGCGCGGCGAGGTGATAGATCACCTCGGGCTGCTTCCGGCCGATCAAGCCGGCCAGGTCCGCGTCGGCGACCGTGGCCAGGTCGGACTTCTCGATCCGGACGGATCGGGCCAGGTGGGCCAGGTTGTCGGGCCATCGCCCCGAGGTCGACAGGCCGACGACCACGTCGCCCGACTCCAACAGATGCTCGGCCAGGTGGCCGCCCACGAACCCCGTGATGCCGGTCACCAGCGCTCGCATGGGCGGAAGCCTCGATGGATCGGGTTCGGTCGGTCCCGGGATAACCCTAGCGGCCGGCCCGACCCCGGGCAAGGCCAGGGGCCGTCGCGGCGGGGTCGACGCGGCCGGGCCGAATTCCGGCCCGGCCGGCAGATTCGCCGTGTCGTCCCGGCGCCGGCGCGCAGTAATGGGAGACGGGCGGACATCGGACCGGGGGAACGAGGCCATGAGGGGCGAGCATCAAGGGGCGACGCGGGCGGACTTGCTCCGCCTGTTCGAGGGGACGTCGGCGGCGGCCTTGACCGACGGCGAGCTTTTGGGCCGGTTCGTCGGCCGGGGCGACGCGGCGGCCTTCGAGGCGCTGGTGGACCGGCTCGGGCCGCTGGTCCTGGGCGTCTGCCGGCGGATGCTGGCCGACCCCCACGACGTCGACGACGCCTTCCAGGCCACCTTCCTGGTCCTGGTCCGCCGGGCCGGCTCGATCCGCGACCGCGAACTCGTCGCGACCTGGTTGTACGAGGTCGCCGTCCGGGTCGCCCGCCGGGCTCGGCTCGACGCCTCGCGCCGAGCCGGGCGCGAGCGTCGCGCGGCCGTCGGGGAGATCCAGGTGGACGAGGCCCGGACGGAGCGGTCCGAGCTCCGGGCGCAGATCGACGAGGAGATCGGCCGGTTGCCCGAGCACCACCGCCGGCCGGTGGTGCTCTGCGACGTCGAGGGGCTGAGCCGCGAGGAGGCCGCGGCGCGGCTGGGCTGGAGCGTCAACATGGTCCGGGGGCGGCTCGACCGGGCCCGGGGCCACCTCCGCGACCGCCTGGCCCGACGCGGCCTGGCCCCCTCCGGGACGGGGATGGCCCTGGCGGCTCCGATCCCGCCGAGGGCCGCCCTGGTGGCGGCCACGGCCCGCGCGGCGGTGGGGCCGTCGGCCCGGGCCGGCCTGGCGTCGGCGTCGGCCCTGTCCCTTTCCCGAGGAGTGATCCGGATGTTGATCCTGTCGAGGTGGAAGCTGGTCGGGTCGGCGGTGTTGTCGGCGGGGGCGGTGGCGGCGGCCGTGGTGGGCTCGGCGGCCGGGTCGCGGCCGACGGGGGCCCAGGCGCCGGCGAAGGTCGCGGGCCGCGGGGAGCAAGGCGTGGTCGAGGCCGCGAAGGCCGCGAACCGCCGCCTGCCCGACGTCGCCGACCCGCCTCGCGCGGTCGGGAAGGCCATGATCCACGCCGCCCCGGACGGGCCGAGGCCGAGCATGGACGGGGCGCCGGGGTCGGTCCCGGTCCGGGTGGCGGGCCTGGTCCGCGACCTCGACGGCAGGCCGGTGGCCGGCGCGTCGGTGTTCCTCGTCGGCACGCACTTGCTCGACGTCCCGCGGCTCACGATCAACGATGCGGTCGCCGGCACGGCGACGACCGGGGCCGACGGCCGCTACCTGTTCGCGGCGGCGCCGATCCCGACCAGCCGGATGCGGCAGACGCCCCAGGCCGCGACCCCCTACGTCCAGTTCCGGGTGATCGCCCGGGCGCCGGGCTTCGGGGTCGGTTGGCACGAGGGCGCGTCGATGTACGCCGTCCCCCTCCCCGACCCCGACGACATCCAGGGGCGGCTGGGACTCAACGCGCCGGCGACGATGGACGTCTACCTCCGGCCCGAGGCGGCGCTCCGGGGCCGGGTGGTCGACGAGGCCGGCCGGCCCGTGGCCGGGGTCAAGGTCGAAGTCATGGACGTGGACCTGCTCGACGAGCGGGGGAGGGAAACGAGCGTCTTCCTCAGCCTCCGACTGGACACCCTGGCCGGCGACTTCGGCCGGGCCGTCACCGACGCCGACGGCCGGTTCGCCCTGCCGGGCCTGCCGTCGGAAAGCTGCTGCTGGATGTCCTTCGAGCGGCCCGGTTCGAAGAACCAGCGGGCGCTCTACGCCTCGACCTCGGCCCGGGCCGAGACGGTCCACCCCGACCCGCCCCTCGCCCAGCACAACGGCCGGGGCAGGCACGCGGTCTTCCCGGCCGACATGACGGTGGCGATGCCGACCCCGCGCCGGCTCGACGTCCGGGTCGTGGCCTCCGACGACGGCAAGCCCGTGCCGGGCGTCCACGTCCACTCGATGGGCGAGACCCTGGCGACGGGCACTACCTCCGGCGGGACGACCGACGCCGAGGGCAAGGTCGCCCTCGACCTCCCCGTCGGGACCTATCGAGGGCTGTACGCCGACCCCGACGTCGCGTCGACCTCGCGGTTCATCCGAACGATCCTCCGGCCGCTGGTGGTCGCCCCCGAGCCCGCCGTCCAGCCCTTGACGTTCACGATGAATGCTGGCGCCGAGGTCTTCATCGAGGTCGTCGACGCCGAGACCGGCCGGGGCATCCCCGACATCCGGTTCGACATCAAGCCCGGGATTCGGGGGGACGAGTGGGAGCGGCTCCAGCGCTCCACCTCCTACCACGACGCCAGCGGCGTGCCGACCAACGCCGAAGGCAAGGTCCGGGCCGTCCTCGAACCCAAGCCCGGCGCCGCCTACCGCGTCCGGATCGTCGGGGTCGCCCCGACCGAGCCCCGGGCCGATCCCTTCGTGCCCGGCCTTCCCCACGAAATCCTCCCCTACACCGTCGACCAGCCCGAGACCGCCCCCTTCGAACCGCGTGCCGGGAAGCCCGCGACCCTCCGCTTCGTCCTCAAGAAGAGGGCCCGGGACTGAAGGGCTCGGGAGTCGAGGTCGGCGGTCGTGGGCGCCCACCGCCCGGGGAGGTCACGCCCGCCGGATCCGCCCCGACCCGGGGCGCATCCGCCCTCGACCGGGCCGGGGCATTCCCTTACAACATCCGGGGGGGACCGGGTGCCGATGGTCGAGGAGGGCGGCGACGTGGGCGACTTCGACCGGCCGGCGCCGCCGGCCCACCCGTGGGACGGCTACCTGATCGGGCCGGAGAACGCGCTGGCGCAGGCCGGGGCCCTGGCGATGGCCCGGGGGGAGACGGCGGGGGTTTCGCCGCTGGTCGTCCACGGGGCGGCGGGGGTGGGGAAGTCGCGGCTCCTGGCGGGCCTGGTGGCGGAGCGGCTGGCGAGGCGGCCGGAATCGGCGCTGGCGCACCTGGAGGCCGAAGGGTTCGCGGCGGCCTGCGCCGAGGCTTCGAGGCGGCCGGGGGGGTGGGAGGAGCTGCGCGAGCGGTTCCGCCGGCTCGACCTGTTCGTCCTGGACGACCTCCACGGCCTGGAGCGGGCGCCGTGGGCGATGCACGAGCTGACGCACACCCTGGACGCGCTGGACCGGGCCGGCGCGGCGGTGGCGGTGTCGGCCCGGTTCGGGCCGGGGCGGTGGTCGGGGTGGCCGTCGCGGCTGGTGAGCCGGCTGTCGGCCGGGCTTTCGGTCGGGATCGACCCCCCTTCGCTGGAGTCGCGGCGGCGGTACCTGCTCGACCGGGCCCGGGCCCGGGGGCTGGCCCTGCCGGCGGAGTCGGTCGAGCCCCTGGCCGGGGCGGCCGACGGGTACCGGACGCTCGACGGCTGGCTGGCCAAGCTGGCCCTGACCGCCCGCGTCGAGCGGCGTGGGGCCGACGCCGACCTCGTCGCGCCGCTCCTGGCGGGCGACCCGGTCGCCGACGGCCCGACGGTCGAGGCGATCGCCCGGGCCGTGGCCGGGGCCTTCGGCATCCCCCCCCGCGACCTCCGGGCCCCGACCCGCCGCGCCGTGGTCGCCGAGGCCCGCCACCTGGCCATGCACCTGGCCCGCGCCCACACCCCGCTGAGCTTCCGGGCCATCGGCGCCTACTTCGGGGGCCGCGACCCCGCCACCGTCCGCCACGCCTGCCAGGCCGCCGCCGACCGCCTCGAAGCCGACCCCGCCCTCGCCGCCGCCTGCTCGGCCCTCGCCCGCGGCTGGGGCCGGAGTCGGGACTGAAGGGCTGGGGACTCGGGACTCGGGACTCGGGACTCGGGACTCGGGACTCGGGACTCGGCGGGTTTCTGTCCGCTGGTGGGTGAGGTTTCTAAGCTCGGCGACTGGGAAATATGTAGGGTGGGCCGAGTGCAACGAGGCCCACCATCGAGCGATAATCGAACCTCGGTGGGCCTCGCAGGACTCGGCCCACCCTACAGGGGACTATTCACCTGAGTCCTGAGTCCTGAGTCCTGAGTCCCCAGTCCCCAGTCCCCAGTCCCGCCAGTCCGGAAAATCCGCGCGCCCGGCGGGATTTCGAGATTGGATGGGCCCGAGGCCGTAGTCTAGGGGGAAGTCGAGGAGGGTCGAGGCGATGGCGAGCGGACTAGATGGCGTGGTGGTCCGGGAGGTCGGGCGGCTCCTGGGGGGCGGCTCGGTCGTGGCCCTGGGCGAGGGGCAGCTCCTGGAGCGGTTCGTCGCCGATCGGGACGAGGCGGCGTTCGAGGCGCTGGTGGGTCGGCACGGGCCGATGGTCCTGGGGACTTGCCGGCGGATGCTCCTCGACCCCCGGGACGTCGAGGATGCGTTCCAGGCGACGTTCCTGGTCCTGGCCCGGCGGGCGGGTTCGATCCGCGACGGCGACCGGCTCGGCCCGTGGCTCCACGGCGTCGCCCGCCGGGTCGCGGCGCGGGCCCGGGCCCTGGCGGCGCGGCGTCGGGCCGTGGAAGGGCCCGGCGGCGAGGACCGGGCCGTCACTCCCCCCGACCCTCCCGAAGGGGCCGAACTCCGCGAGGTCCTCGACGAGGAACTCGCCCGCCTCCCCGAGAAGTACCGGGCCCCGCTGGTCCTCTGCTACCTGGAAGGCTTGACCCACGACGAGGCCGCCCGACAACTCCGCTGGCCCATCGGCACGGTCCGGAGCCGCCTCGCCGGGGGCCGTGACCGGCTCCGGTCCCGCCTGGCGCGCCGGGGGCTCGCCCCGTCGGCCGCCCTGCCGGGGCTAGTGCCGATCCCGGCCTTGCCCGAAGCCCTGTTGAGCACCACGGCACGCCTCGCGACGGCCTCCGGGCCGGCCTCGGCCCACGTCGCGAGCCTGGCGAAAGGAGCGTTGGTCACGATGATCTGGAACAAGTTCAAGGCCGTCGCGGTGGTCGGCCTGGTCGCCGGCCTCACCGCCGGCGGAGTCGCGGCCGTCGGGCCGCAACAACCTGGAAACAACAAGGCCGAAGCCCCGGCGGTGGCGGAACCGAAACCCCAAGATCCCATTGACAACATTAAAGTGGCACGAATCGCCCTCAAGGCGGAACTCGACACGATCCACCGGAGGATCGAGGAGATCCGCTACGAGCGGGCGATGGAGCTTCCCAAGCTGGAGGCCAAGGTCCGAGAACTCAATGCTCGCGGAGAAGCCCTGGATCAAAGGTGGAAGGAGCTGGTGTCCCAGGGGCCTCCCACCGCGTCCGCCACCGCCCCCGAAGACCCCGCCGAGCGGATCAAGAAACTGGAAGGCGAGTTGCGGGCCGAACGGCAAGCGAACCTCGAACTCAGGAAGCAACTCGACGAGCTGCGGGCGGCCTCCCAGTCCCCTCCGGCGGCTCGCAAGAGCACCGATGCGAGGGCTTCCGGGATGATGAGCAGCGGCATGATGATGCCAGGCGACACGGGCAGGGGCGCCCCGGGGGCTGCCGCGGGAATGCCCGGGATGATGGGCAGCGGCATGGGGATGGGCGCCAGCATGGGAGGTGCCGCGCGGAAGCTGCCGATGAGGATCGATTTCCCCGACAACGTCCATATCCTGGTCGTCCCCGCCGAGCACGACCGGGCCACGGTCATCAACACCGAGACGAACGCCCGCGAGACATACCGACCCCCCCAGGGGGTGACGGAGATCGTCCCGGTCGTCGGCTTGGGGGCGTCGGCCATCCAGATCAAGGGATCGGAGATCACCCAGGTCGCCGCCTACGACACCAAGAGCGCGAAGTGGTATCCCCAGGACCTCCGCGAGCCCGCCAAGGATGGGGCCGCTCCCGTCGTCGGCAATTCGACCGTCAGGTATCAGGTCGGCCGATTCCTCTATCTCTTCAGCACCCACACCAAGAAGTGGGCCGTCCTGGAGCTGAAGCGAGATCCCGGGCGGAACGGCCTGTCCGTGTTGATCGGCGACCAGAACGGCAAGATGACGATCCCGGAGGGGAACATCCTCCACATCTACAACGCCAAGACCGGCGAGTGGACCCACATCGACACGAACGACGATAAATAACCGGTCCGCCGAGATGTGAATAGGCAGGGTGGGCCTCGTCGCACTCGGCCCACCCTGCCTATTGAGGAACACATGAATACTCACGGCTCGAATGCCGGCTCCTGGAGCCCTCGCCAGATCTCGTCGAAGCGGTCGCGGACGTAGGGGTTCAACTGGCCGGCGAAGTCGGTCGGCAGGTGGCGGATCTTGATGAGTTCGATGACGTCGGCGAAGTCCTTCATCCGGTGGAGGCCGCCGGTCATCCCGGACGCGAGCTTCAATTCGATCAGGGGCGGCAGGCGGATGTAGGAGATCCCTTCGAGGACTTCCCCGACGTCGGCCGGGTCGGGGAAGGCGACGGGCTTGGGCTTGCCGTCGCCGGGATAGGCGCCCGTGACGAGGAACTCGATCCGCACGCCGTTCTCGGCGTCGCGGAGCTGCTTGCTCCCGGCGAAGGGCGGGACGTAGCCCAGCCCGTCGAGGCGGTCGTGGATGACCTTGAGGTTATCGGGCGTCACGAGGAGGTCGACGTCGTCGGTGAACCGGCGATAGCCGTGCTTGTAGAGCGCCAGGCCGCCCACGACGGCGAAAGGGATGCCCAGGTCGCCGAGCCGGCGGGCGATCCTCCGGAGCGCGTCCTGGACCGCGCTTTTCTCCTCGAAATAACGGCTCCCTTCGCTCATGGCTCGCCCCCAATCGCTATCGAGGATTTTCTCGAAGGGGATCACGTCGGCTTCGGTCGATCGGGCTGGCATGAACAGGCTCCTGGGTCACTCCGCGTCGGGCTCGCCGTCGCCGTCGAGGTCGTCGATGTGGTCGGCGGCCTCGGCCTCGCCGACGCCGTCGTCGAGGATGTGGGTCGGCGGGGGCGGGGGCCCTTCGCCGTCGATGGCGGGGGGGCCGTCGGTGGGCTGGAGCAGCTCGACCTCGGGGAGCTTGGCCAGCGACGAGACCGAGGCCCCTTCCTCGACGCGGATCAGGCGGACGCCCTGGGTGTTCCGGCCGATCAGGCGCATGTCGGCCACGGCGGTCCGGATCAGGATGCCGCCGCTGGTGGTGAGCATCACCTCGTCGGCGTCGGTGACCTTGGCGATGGCGACGACCGGGCCGTTGCGGTCGGTCACCTTGATGTCGATGAGCCCCTTGCCGCCCCGGTTCTGCGATCGGTACTCGGTCAGGGCCGTCCGCTTGCCATAGCCGTGGGCGCAGACGGTCAGGAGGCTGGCCGGGTCGTCGTCGCCGTTGGCCACGACCATGCCGATGACCTCGTCGCCTTGCTCCAGGTCGATCCCCCGGACCCCGAACGCCGGCCGGCCCATCGACCGGACCCGCGACTCGTCGAACCGGATCGACATCCCGCCCCGGGTGCTGAGGATCACCTGGTCGTTGGCCTTGGTCCGGGCGACGCCGATCAGCTCGTCCCCTTCGTCGAGGCCCAGGGCGATGATCCCCCGGCCCAGCGGCCGCTTGAACGCCGGCAGGGCGGTCTTCTTGACCGTCCCCCGGCGGGTGACCATCAGCAGCGACTCTTCCTCGAGGAACTTGCGGACCGGGACCAGCCCGGTGATCTTCTCCCCCTCGGCCAGTTGCAGGAGGTTGACGATCGCCCGCCCGCCCGAGGTCCGCGTCTGCTCGGGGACGTCGTAGACCTTGAGCCAGTAGACCTTGCCGTGGTCGGTGAAGAACAGGATGTAGTCGTGGGTCAAGGCGACGAACATATATTCGAGGAAGTCGTCCCCCTTGGTGTTCGTGGCCGAGATCCCCCGCCCCCCCCGGTTCTGGGCCCGGTAGGTGCTGGGCGGGAGCCGCTTGATGTAGCCGTCGTGGGTGACGGTCACGACCATGTATTCCTCGCGGATCAGGGCTTCCTTGTCGTAGTCGCCCAGCTCCTCGGGGTCGATCTGGCTCCGGCGGGGGTTGGCGTATTTCTGCTGGATCTCGCGGAGGTCGGCGCGGATCAGGTCGAGGATCAGCCGCTCGTCGCCGAGGATGCGCTCATAGCCGGTGATGGCCTCGCGCAGGCCCGTGTACTCGGCCACGAGCTTGTCGGCCTCCAGGCCGGTGAGCTGCTGGAGCCTCATCGAGAGGATGGCGTCGGCCTGCATCCGGGTGAGGCCGGCGGTGGCGCGGGCGTCGGGGTCGCCCAGGGCCCGGCGGAGGATCTCGGCGGAGACTTCCAGGCCCATCAAGCGGGCGCGGGCCTCGAGCGGGTTGGCCGACGACCGGATCACGCGGATGATCTCGTCGATGTACGCCAGGGCGATCAGCAGCCCTTCGACGATGTGGGCCCGCTGCCGGGCCTGGCGGAGCTGGAACTGGGTCCGGCGGCGGATCACGTTGACCCGGTGGTCGACGAACAGGCGGAGCATCCGCTTGAGCGGCAGCTCCTCGGGCCGGCCGTCGACCAGGGCCAGCATGATGACGCTGAACGAGTCTTGCAGGGGCGAGTATTGATAGAGCTGGTTGAGGATGACGTTGGGGTCTTCCCCCTTCTTGACCTTGACCACGATCCGGACCGGCTGCTTGCGGTCGGACTCGTCGACGATGTCGGTCACGCCGGTGACGCGGTCGCCGTTGACCAGCTCGGCCAGCTTCTTCAGGAGCGGCTCCTTGGTGAGCTGATACGGGATCTCGGTGAAGATGATCTGCGAGCGGCCGTCGCGGAGTTCCTCGATCTCGTACTTGGCGCGGACGATGACCTTGCCGCGGCCGGTCCGGTACGCCTCGCGGATGCCCCAGCGGCCGCAGATGGTCCCGCCGGTGGGGAAGTCGGGGCCGTGGACGTGCTCCATCAGGCCTTCGAGGTCGATCTCGGGGTCGTCGATCAGCGCGACGGCGGCGTCGCAGACCTCGCCGAGGTTGTGCGGCGGGATGCTCGTGGCCATCCCGACGGCGATCCCGCCGGAGCCGTTGACGAGCAGGTTGGGGAACTTGGCGGGCAGGACCCGCGGTTCCTGGTGCTTCTCGTCGTAGCTCGGCTGGAAGTCGACGGTGTCGAGCCGGATGTCCTCGAGCATCTCGGCGGCGACCGGGGCGAGCTTGGCCTCGGTGTACCGCATGGCCGCCGGCGGGAGGCCGTGGATCGACCCGAAGTTGCCCTGCCCGGTGATGAGCAGGTGCCGCATGTTCCACCACTGGGCCATCCGCGCCAGCGTCGGATAGATCGAGTTGTCGCCGTGCGGGTGATACCGCTTCATCGTCTCGCCGACGATCCCCGCGCACTTGCTGGTCGAGCCGCCGGGCGTGAGGCCGAGGTCGAGCATCGCCATCAAGATCCGCCGCTGCGACGGCTTCAACCCGTCGCGGACGTCGGGCAACGCCCGGCTGACGATGACCGACATCGCATAGGTGAGGTAACTTTCCTTCAGCTCCGTCTCGATGTTCAGCGGCGGCGTCGGCAGGTGGTCGGGATTCTTGGGCGCGGCGGTGCTCACGATCGATCCCTCGTCGAACAAAAGGCGTCGCGCGCCGGGCGGGCCCGGGGCCGCGCGACCATCCGGGATGAGGAGATCATTGTACACGAACCGCCCCGGCGCGGCAACGCCAGGGTCGGAGGGCGGGCCGCCCCTAAGTCCCGGTCGATTCACCAGTTCGCGACCGAGCCGGCCGGGCGAAGGCAAGGCGATGTCCCCCCCTCGGCGAGGATCGCCCGGACTTCGAGGGGCGACGTCGATCCCGATCGGCCGCGAGCGGGCTCGCCGTCATCCTCCGGCAACCGTGCGTGCCGCGCGCGGAGGAGGGCGACGGCGGGGGCTCCTCGTCCGTGCTTTCCGTGGCTTCCTCCCCGCGATCCGGCCAGGCGGCCCTCCGCCGGTGGGAATCCGGCCGATTCGAAACGAAGAAGCCCCGACTTCGCCTCGGGCGAAGTCGGGGCCGTCGCGGGTTGTCGCGTCGCGAAGGGGCCTTCGCGGGGATTACTTGGCGAGCCGGCGGCGAGCGGCGAGGCCGACGCCGACGAGGCCCATGCCCAGCATGGCAACCGAGGCGGGCTCGGGGACGGCCGTCGGGGTGACGACGAAGCTGATGTTGCCGGAGTTTTGGCTGCCGGTGGTGGAGCCGACCGACGGCTGGGCGTAGGTGATGTTGCCCACGGTGAAGCCGCTACCCACCAGGTTGGTGAAGCTGCCGGTGAAGGTGCTGAGGGCACCGGTGACGCTGAAGAGGCCGGTCAGGGTGCCGGTCAAAGCGCCGGGGGTGCCGGCGGTGCCCGTGATCGAGAAGTTCTCGCTGAGGGTCACGCTGCCGGAGCCGGCCGCCACGGCGGTGGGCTCGGCGACGTTGATGACGTTGAACGGCTGGGCGAAGCCGTCGGCGCCGGTCTGGGTCGCGGCGGGGATCGAGAAGGTGAACGAGGTCCCGTTGGCGTTGAGGGTCGTCGGGTTGAGGGCGGTCAGGGCGACGGTGAAGTCGGCCTTGGCCTGGCCGACGGTCGCCAGGGCCAAGAGGGTCACCGCGAGGAAGGCGGAGCGCTTGATCATCGAAAATTGTTCCTTGGTTGGATCGGGCCCGGTGCCGATTCCGGCCCGATCGACGTGATGTGAAAAGAGACGTCGGTATACCCATCCCGGGTAAGAACAAACAGGAGCCTCGGCGAAGCTCACAAGTCGTCCATTGACCGTGGCGAAGGCGAAAAGAAGGGACGAGGTCGGATCGGATCGAAAGCTGGGGTTGCTGGGCCGGTCTTCTGGCGGTGGGCCGAGCGGTCGTACCGTCTCGGGCCAGGGAGAGTTTGCCAGATCCAGGGGCGGTCGTGCAAGCGAAATGATCCTGGTTTCGCGAGAAATAGACACAATGTTGATTTTTCATCACTCGGTTTAAAGATTGGCGTCATTCCCCCCGGGAGGGCGCCTTACTAAAGACTGAAAATGAGACATCAAGCCTATTTGATCTTATTCAAGCGTCGTCGATTTATCGGGAGTGAACGGCGAATCGCTGGTTTTCGCGTCCCTTCTCCCGCCCGTCATGCTTCCGGCCCGCGCATCGACCGCGAATCCTCGCGGATAAAGCCCCCACGACCACCGAGCGGGCCTCCTCCCGATCGATCGTCCAGCCCGTCGGGCGGGGAGGTTCGGGCGGTCCCCCGCCCCGGGGTTGGCGAAAGGCAGGCGCGAACCTCGCCTTCGTTCATCGCGAGTTTCCATGCCACCATCGAAGTCGGTTGCCTTGACGTCTCGCCGCTCACTCCACCCATGACCGTTTCAATGAGTGTATAGGGAGTGTATAGAGGGCCCTATCTCATCCCGTCTGGAATCCTCGCCCGATGGGCGGACGTCCCGTCCGGTCGCTCGATCGATCCGAGGTCATGCCCGCCGTCGATTCCGCGCCAAGGGCTTTCCGAGGACTTGCGGGCCGGGGTGGGCCGCTGTAAACTCCGAGGCGCGATCCAGGCATCTCCTCCCGGTCGTCCGTCGACGACATCCCTCGAAGCACGGCGGATCATGCGGGCAATCCCTCCGAGGCATCGGGCGTGGGCTGGCGTCGGGGCGTTCTTGACGCTCCTGGCGATCGGCCTGGTCGCGCCCGGATCGGCCCGGGCCGACTGCTCGCACCCGGGGGACCGCCCGGCGATCGCCGGCGACCTGTTCGGCCTCGACGCCCGGCCGGCCGATCTCCCGACGCGCGACCAGGCCCCCCGGCCGAAGCCCTGCTCCGGGCCCCAGTGCTCGGGGAAGTCGGCCCCATCGCCGTCGACGGTCCCCCAGGCGCCGCCCCGGTCGGAACTCTGGGCGACCTTGGTTCCGATCGAGCCGACCGACGGGGCCAACCCGGCCGGTTGGGCCCGGGAAGGCTCGCCCGCGATTCCGGCCCATCTCGGCCCCTCGATCTTCCATCCCCCCCGAAGCGTCCGCTGAATCCCCGCGCGATCCCTCTTCGAGATCGTCCCGCGCCCGAGGTCCGTCCTCGATGGTGGCGGCCGACGCTCCCGGACCGTCCCATCGCCCTTGGTTTCATCCGAACGCTTCCATTCTCACGGGGGGAGATCCCACCATGCGCCGAGTTCGCGCCGCGTTCACGCTGATCGAGCTGCTGGTCGTCATCGCCATCATCGCCGTCCTGACCGCCCTGCTGTTGCCGGCCGTCCAGGCGGCGCGGGAGGCGGGGCGGCGAATCCAGTGCGCCAACAACCTCAAGCAGATCGGCCTGGCGCTGCACAATTATCATGATGTCGTCGGAGCGTTCCCGCTCGGCCGGACGATCCCGTCGAATGCCTCGTTCTCGCCGCTGGCGCGGTTCCTGCCCTATGTCGAGCAGGCGAACATGGGCAACGCCCTGAACTTCAACCTCCCGTACAACGACCCGGGCAACGCGACGGTGTTGAATGCGTCGCTGGCGGTCTTCCTCTGCCCGTCGGACACGACGCCGGTGCCCGCCGGCTCCGGGGGCGGCACGAACTACCGGTCGAATGAGGGGACCGGCGTCGTCATGTGGCACGGCTCGTCCGACGTCGCGGGCGTCAACGCCACCATGCCCCCGCCCAACGGCCTGTTCTTCGCGAACTTGCAATGCCGGGTCGCCGACGTGGTCGACGGCCTGAGCAACACCGCGGCCTTCAGCGAGCACGTCGTCGGCGACTTCAGCCAGAACCTCGGCACCGACAAATCCGACACCTTCAAGCCCGGCACCTACCCCGCCACCCCCGACGAGGCCATCGCCCAGTGCCGGGCGACCGACATCGCGAACCTGTCGCTCCAGGGCTATTCCAACGTCGGGGCCCCGTGGACCTACGGCTACCACTCGACGTCGAGCTACTGGCACTCCGCCCCGCCCAACACCCGGTCGTGCATGTTCCCGCCGTCGCGGATCATGACCACCGCCAACAGCCGCCACCCCGGCGGCGTCAACGTCGCCATGACCGACGGCTCCGTCCGCTTCGTCAAGGACACCGTCGACCTGCCCGCCTGGCGAGCCCTCGGGACCCGCGACGGCGGCGAGATCATCGGCGCCGATTCGTTCTGATGGCGAGTTGAAAGCGCGAGCATCCCTCCCCTCGTTCCCCGGGAGAGGGGCCGGGGGTGAGGGTCGCGGCACGACCAGGACGGTTCGAAGAAGAATTCAACGGGCACCGCTCGACCGGCGGCGCCCCTCACCCCAACCCTCTCCCCAAGGGATAGGGGCCGAATGAGCATATCTCGAATTTCATCACACAGCGAAGAGGTATCCATGAGAACTCGCCTCGCGATGTTCGTCGCGTTCCTGCTCGCCCCGACCGGCCCGACCTTCGCCGACGGCCCGCCATCGGTCCCGGCGACGCGGCCGGAGATGAAGCGGTTCCTCGAAGACTCGAAGCGGAACCAGCCCCGGCTCCCGCTGCCCCCCCTGACCGCCGAGGAGCGGGAGAAGGCGAGCCAGGGGGACTGGTCGGTCGTCAACAACGGCCGGATGCGGAAGTTCTACCTGCCGGCCGATCTGGCCGGCGCCGGGTTCGTCCGTGGGCCCGACCCGTCGATGACGCTCGGCCACCCGATGCAGACGATGATCTTCTGGGTCGTGTCGCGGTGCAACAATTGCACCTATTGCATGGGCCACCAGGAGAGCAAGCTCGCCGCCGCCGGCCTGAGCGAGGACCGGATCGCCGCCCTCGACGGCGACTGGTCCGAGTTCACCGCGGCCGAGCGCGCCGCCTTCGCCTTCGCCCGCAAGCTCACCCTGGCCCCGCATGCGGTCGGGCCCGCCGACGTCGAAGGGCTCCGCCGCCACTACTCCGACCCGGAGATCCTCGAAATCCTCGTCGTCGCCGCCAACTTCAACGCCATGAACCGCTGGACCGGCGCCTTGAAGATCCCCCAGGAGGATCACCGGGTCTACCTGACGCCGACCCCGGCGAAGTACCGCGAAGGGGCCAGCCGGGTGGCCCCGCTCGACCCGGCCCGGCCGGCTTCGGGCCCGTCGTGCGCCGCGCCGAGCCGCCGGCCGCCGCTCGAATCGCCGGCCGAGGTCGACGCGGCGCTCGCCGCCTGCCGAGGGCGGACGCCGCTGCTCCCGCTGGCCGACGACGCCCGCGCCCGCGCCCTCTTGCCGGCCGACTTCCCCTCGGGGCCGGCGCCGGAGTGGGCCCGCCTCCTCGCGAATTTCCCGAAGGCCGGCGGGGCGCGGATCGCCCTGCGCCGGGCGGCCGAGGAGAAAGGGACGCTCGACCCTCGGCTCCGCGCCGAGGTCGCGTACACCGCCGCCCGGCTCGACCGGGCCTGGTACGCCCTCGGCCACGCCCGCCGCCGCCTGGCGGCCCTGGGCTACACCCCCGCCCAGGTCGAGGCCCTCGACGGCCCCCTCGCCGCCTTCCCCCCGCCGGGACGGGCCGCGCTCGCCCTGGCCCGCAAGCTCACCGTCGACCCCGCGCTGGTCGACGACGCCGACGTCGACGCCCTCCATCCCCACTTCCCCGAGAAACAGGTCGCCGAGCTGATCCACCACGTCACCGAGGCCGCCTTCTTCGACCGGGTGACCGAAGCCACCCGGCTCCGGCTGGAGGACTGAAGGGCCTAGGACTCAAGGTGGGCCGTCCCCCGTAGTGGTCCGGCAAGGCGGAAATGGGAGATGGTTGATGGCTGATCAAAATCGAAGATCAGCCATCAGCCATGTCGGACCAGTAGGGTGGGCCGATCCACCCCTTTACATGCGGAGATGATGCGATTTCAACTACCGCTTCCGCCAGGCCTCGGACCGTTCGCTCTCGGTGGGCGAAGGCCTTTGGCCTGATCCCACATCTTCTTGCGGGAAACCTCGGGGGTCGGCTTGCGGATCGCGCCGGACGGCGAGGGTGATCGGGCCCGAACCCGACTCTATTTCTTCCCCCCGAGCGGGCCGGCCTCGCCCTGGGCCCGGACCAGGTCCGCGATGGGGAAGATCCAGATCAGGGGGACGCCCTGCTTCTCGACCAGGACGTTTTCGGGGCGGGCCCTGGCGGCCAGGAGGCGGTCGAACGGCTGGAACGAGCCCGGGCGGTCCTGGAGGACGTACCAGGCGAAGCGGCCGGGCTCGCCGGGGAGGATGCGGGGCTGGAGCTTGCCGATCCGCTGGAGGTACAGGAACGACGTGGGCGTCGAGGAGAACAGGACCTTCTCGCCGGGTCCGGCGCGGGCGTTGATCCGAGCCAGGGCGTCGTCGGACAGGGCGTCCCAGAAGTACGTCGGCTCCAGGCCCAGCCGGCTCGCGCCCGGCAAGCCGCCGATCAGCGGGCTGTAATACGAGAGCGGCGCCGGCATCGCCAGGGCCAGGCCCACCGCCCCCTCGGCCAGCGCGACCGCGACCACGGCCCGGCCCCACCGCCCCCAGAGCCCGACCAGCCGGCCCGCCCCCAGGCCGGCGACGATCGCCAGGCAGCCGAAGGCGGCCAGGAACTGGCGCTCGCCGTCGTGCCCCGGGGTGTGGGGCAGGCCCCGGAGGATCAGGAGCGCCGCCCAGTTCGCCACCGCCAGCGTCGCCAGCGGCGACCCCCGGGCGGCTCGGACCGTCCACCAGGCCCCCGCCAGGGACAAGGCCAGGAACCCGGCCGGCGTCACGAACACCGTCCAGGCCAGGGTGTTGTACCACGGGAGCGACCCGTTCGGCGTCACGTAGACCCGGCCCAGGAACATCGTCGGGATATACGTCGTCCCCCCCCGGGTCAGGTTCGACCGGAGGAACCGGACCACGCCGCCGATCGGGTCGCCCCACCAGGGCGGGGTGAACGCATAAAGCCAGGCCACGGCCACCAGACCGCCCACGACAATCGTCCGGGCCCCCCGGCGGTCGCGGCGGATCAGGGTCCAGGCGATGAAGGGCAGGGGGAGGAACCAACCCGTCAACTTGGTCGCCGCCGCCGCCCCCGCGCACGCCCCGAACGCGACGGCCCACCCCCACCTCGGCCGCCGCGCCGGCGGCGACCCCGGCTCGACCTCGACCGCCTTGGTGAACGCCAGGATCGCCTGGACCCAGAGGCTCGCCAGGAGCGCATCGAGGAGCACGTAATGCCCGTGCGCGAACAGGCGCGGCTGCAAGACCCAAGCCCCCGCCGCCGCCACCCCCGCCCAGGTCCCGGCCCGCCTCGCCAAGAAGACGAACAAGGCCCCGGCCGTGACGCTGAACACGACCATCGGCCCCAGCCGCGCCCGGGGCAGGGCCCGCCGCCACGGCGTCGCGACCTCGCCGAGCAGGCCAACCACGGCGTAGAACGGCGGGTGGCCGTGCGGCTCCTCGCGGGCGAACGGCCAGAACCATTCGAGGTTTTCCCGGGTGAACAGCTTGGCCCGGGTGTCGACCTCCGAGGGATCGGGAGGGCGCCGGCCGTCGGACTGGACCAGCTCCTCCCCGGGGCTCGGAGGGCGCCACCGGGCGGCGAACCCCACCGGGTCGGCCACGGCCCGGGACCACTGGACCACCCGCGCCACCCGGCCGAGGACGAACCCCTCGTCCCAGGCGATCGCCAGGTAAGGCTCCGTCACCACCATCAAAAGAAAAGTGGCCACCGCCACCCCGAGCCCCGCCCTCAGCCGCCGGGCCCCGTCGGGTCGTTGTTCCGCCATTGACCCGACACCCATCAAAACGAGGAGGCTACCCGATAAGTCCTCTCAGAGGCTATCCGGAAATATATCTGTTGACTGGCTTCAATTTACGCCATATTGGTGATCGCCGATCCGAGCGGCCATCCCCGGAAAAACAAGGGGAATCTAATCGCATAAGCGATAGCGAATAAAACG
>JAABUQ010004819.1_pt1 | contig 22445 bp, 33 predicted proteins | sample 5560001 | NCBI WGS metagenome assembly JAABUQ01 (sample SAMN10711888, study PRJNA513371) | rock metagenome | isolation source: Antarctica rocks | place: Antarctica: Victoria Land, Finger Mt nord | collected 2015-12-18 | reverse complement strand
TCCTAAATAACTGTTCGGTTGATCATGCTGCGCTGAATTTGCTCAAGATACCGCGTCTGTTCGTGCGCCGAATGTAACACGATGTTACATTCGGTATGCGTTGCACGCTGCTAAATTCATGGAGCGAATTGTAACATCGTGTTACATTTAGGGAACACATGTTCCCTATAGTAGTGATAAGAAGCGAAGGCTTAGTCGCCTTCGCTTCTTACGCCAGAGCCTCTTTTAGCCGCTTCAGTTCTTCATCTCTTAGAAGGCCGCCTGCGATCTCACTTAGGATTTGCTGCACATGGGAGCGTATCGTCTCCGAGTTGCTTCCGTGCGCTGGCTGGCTGCTTCTCTCCTGAACGGAATCAACTGTCGATTTGATGGCCGACTCGAACAGCGAGATCGAGTCGGCAATTTGGAAACCGGGGGCGCTCTGTTCCGTCGCCGGAAAGCTGCTGCCAGCGACTGCTGCGTCCATCTGGAGAATTTCTTCCGTAGCAGGCGAAAGAGATTGTTCCCAGACCTCGGAAACCGGTGCGGGATCGTCGTTCCGTCCCGCCGCTGGCTCCGCGTTCGCTGATCGGGCGCGCGTTGACCGCTGCACGTGGGTCAATATCTCGTTTACCTGTTCGCGCATATTTTCCACGGATCTCGCGAACGCTTCGCCCCGTTTGGGTTTGCGGCAGGCCTGCGCCAAGCGCACGATTTCCTCGTCTGGCAGATGGCTGACGACGCGTACCAGTTCGTAGCCATGCGCCGACGCCAGTAGCTTCCGATCGATCATCTCGGTGACGGCCTCCGGCAGGCGCAGGAGGGAGGTGAGGCGGTTGACGTGCATGCGCGTGATGCCGCTCGCCGCCGCGACCTCCGCCCAGCCGCCGTCCTGCTTCCGCTCCTCCTCGTACATCGCTTGCAGGCTGCGGGCGCGGGAAACATCGGACACGTCAGCCCGCTTATTGTTTTCCGCGTACTGGGCCGCTCGAACGGCATACTCGTCCATGTGATGGACTACAGCCCGGATGCGGGTTTTGCCAGCCAGTTGCGAGGCGCGCCATCGCCGTTCCCCTACGATAATGAGGAAACGGTCTGGCTCTGCGGGATTGGGCCGAACCGAGATCGGCTGCAGCAGGCCATTGCGCCGGATGCTCTCGGCCAATTCCAGCAGCTCGTGCTCGTCTTCAGGATAGAAGCGGCGCGGCTGCTGCGGATCGGGGGCAACGTTGGTGATGTATAGGTCACGCGAAGCCAGGTCTTCCTGGTGCATGACCCGGTCCACCTCCGCGATGCTGCGGGCGGTGCGCAGGGCGCGTTCTTCGTGCTCCTGCTGCTTTTTCTCGCTCAGTTTGGTAGGCATGGCATTACTTAGGAGCGTCCCGGTGCGCTAGTCTGTAGCCGCGACGGATTGTCCGTCTGCAGTTGCCCTAGCACCGAGACGTTCAGTCGCGACTTTCATAATCTCGTCCGCCAATTCGACGTAAAGGGCGGCGGCTGGGTCGGAGCTGAAGACCACCGGTTCACCCCGATGCGTAGCCTTCTCGATTTCCGTACGGTAAGGCAGCATCACCTTAAAAACCCGCTCCGCGCCGAACGTCATTTCTGTCTGCGCCAGCACGACGTTGTGCATCGTCGTATTCATGACCTGCTTGTTCAAGACGGCTCCCAGCAGAAGAACGGGATGCCGGTTGACCTTGGCGCACAGCGCACGCGTCTGGTTGAGGGCGGACACGCCGGAGAGGGCGTACGTCGCGTCGATGGGAACGATGACGCCGTCCGAGGCGACCATGACGTTGATCAGGAGATTGCTGATCGTCGGCGGCGAGTCGACGAAGATCAGGTCATAGTCCGCCCGCACCGTGTCCAGGGCTTCGTCCAGCACGATTTCCCGCTGCACCTGCAGTCCGTGCAGGCGTCCCTCGACCAGGGCCAGATCGATGTGTGACGGTGCGAGGAACAGGCGTGGATGCAGATTGGGGAGCGGCTGGATGACTTCGGCCAGCGGAAGCCGGTCGCGATCTCCTTCCGGCAGCAGGGCGCGGGCCATGGTAGGCGTCGTTCTCTCCGGGTCCAACCCCAGTCCCTGGGTCGCATTGGCCTGGGGATCGGCATCGATAACGAGAACGCGGTAGCCACGCTGGGCAAGCGCGCCTGCGAGCGTGATCGCGAGCGTGCTCTTGCCGACGCCGCCCTTGACGTTGACGAAGCTGATGGTCAGGCAGCGGCGGCTTACGTCCCGCTTTCGCTCCCGGCGGATGTCGAAGAGGCGGCCTACGTCCTCGGAGGTGTAGCGGCGCTGGCCGCCCGGCGTGGTCGCGGAGGGCTTGAACTCGCCTTTCCTGTCCATGCGCCGCAGCGTTTCGATGGAAATGCCTGCCTGCTGGGCGACCTCGCTGATCGTGTAAAGCAGTTTGGTATCATTTTTGATCAGCGTCTTGGCCACAGCTGGAATCCAATCTCACGGCGACGTGTCTGCCCGCCTGCACAGCAAGGTTTTAGCCATTATAACCGCCGATTGCAAAAAAAGCAACGACTTCTGTAAAAAAGATGGTCATGCTGAAAAAAATGTTTAGGTTTCTACCATGACCCGTCGGCTAGACGCAGACGCGTTCCAAGAAATTAACAGTAAAAAAATCACTTGTATCTCATTAACGAGATAAAAAGGATGGAGCACTTGCTTCCCTGCTGGCGTCGAACCGACCTAAAACGCCCTTATCGTGCAGTAAAAACACAAACGCTTATTATTGTTCTAAACATTCTGTTGTCGTTTCGGCTTTTCCCGGACGGGAAAGTTCTTGGGTTTTCCACATTTCCACAGCCTTTCATAGTTCCACAGCCTCGCGAATTTCCCCGCCTCCCCATATATCCCCAGGCCGAAAATAGAGACGGCCCAGGCAGCGCCGCCGCTGTTCCGGGGTCGCCAATGCCGTTCCGCCTGCGTCTTCCACGACCAGCAGGCCCGCCTCCACCAGCGACGCCACCGCCCCGGAAACCGCATCGCTGCTTCTTCCGGTGCGGCGGCATAGCTGGCTGTGCGAGAGCCAGTCCCTGCGCTTGCGCTTGCTGGATTCAGCCCTGTAGCCTTCCGACTTGCTGCCTTTGGAGCAGTCGGCTTTCCATCCCCAGGTTTGGCGCAGCACTACCAGCATGATCCGCAGCTCGGTGTCCCTAAGCCTTGGCATCACCTCGTCCACCAGCCGCAGCGGAACCGGATGCCAGAGGGCCGCCTTATCCATTCCCTCTTCCTTTGCCGCCCTCTTCCTCCTGTCCCCCCGCTTCCGATGCGAGCCTGCGCCGGGCGATGTCCACGTAGGCAGGAGAAGCGTCCATCCCCATGTACCGCCGCCCCTGCCGCGCTGCCATCACGCATGTCGTCCCGCTCCCCATCAAAGGATCAAGCACCAGGTCGCCAGGGTTGGAGAAGCACGCGATCAGGTCCGCCGCCAGCCGGTCAGGCATGGTCGCCGGATGCCCCAGCTTGAGCCGGTTGCGCTCGGCACTGCTGGTCGCATACGGCCAGACGGTGCCCCGGCACTGATGCGGCTGCACGGCAGGCGGGGGCGCTCCCCACGGTGTTCCCCGGCGCGGGTAGGGCCTGTAGGAGACGCGCTCCCCGGCGTGCTTAGTGGGAACGTACAATGCCTCCTTGTGGAAGACGCCGGGGCGTTCTCCCTTGAGCAGCAGCAGGATGAACTCGTGATCCACGCGGAAGCGGGTGCGCCACCAGGGGCCGGGGGTGCCATGGCGGTGGTAGAGGCAGCACTCGAACAGGCGCCAGCCCAGGGCGTCGCACCAGGAGACGGCCAGGCGGAAGGACGTGAGGGACTTGGCGTAGTGGCGGGCGGAGTCTCCGATGACGAGGGCACAGATGCCGCCTTCGCGGGTGACGCGCAGAAGCTGCTGCCCCAGAGCGGTAAGATTAAGGGGCGTGGGCGTGTCGTAATGGCGCAAGTGGTCGTAGGGCGGGCTGGTGACGGTCAGGTCTACGCTCTCGTCAGGCAGGCGTGCCAGCAGGGGCAGGCAGTCGCCCACGTACAAACCACTAACATGCAGCTCGCCCTTATGCAACTCACCACTGCGCAGCCCTTCGGAGGCCCGTGGAGGTGTCGCGCGGGCACTCATGAGGTGAAGGGCGTTTCGGCTGCCTCAGCCTCCTCCTGCCCGTTCTCTCCGTGTCCAGCCTCTCCCTGTCCGCTCTGCCGGCGTAGGGCCAGTGGCGCATCGTAGCCGCCCTCGATGGCGGCAGCGAGGAACCGGGCCGGGTTCTTGGCATTGCGGCTGGGCAGCCAGGCGAGCTGCTTCTCCACGTCCCCCAGGTCGAAGCGGGCCAGCAAGTCCAGGGCCTGCTCTTTGGGCATCCCAAAGTCCGTCATGGCCTTGAACGCCCGCCGCTTGCCCTCGGCCACGGCAGGGTCTTCGCCCGCAAACTGCGGGGGCGTCCAGCCCATCATGGCCCCGATCTGCGCTTCCACCTCCTCGCGGGTTTTGGCATACCGGGCGCGGCTCTGCGCGATGACCGCTTCCTTGCCCGCTACCGGCGGCGGTGGGGCTGTATGCGCGTGCATGGGTGGCAGCGACGCTTCCTCGCGCCCGACCACCTGGCGTCCGGGGGCGTAGGCGTCCAGGCCGTCGGGCCGGGGCAGGCGGGTCAGCAGGGGCTGCCCCTCCCACTCGCGGCCTGCCAGCCTCTCCACGCGGGCACGGGCCTTCGCCTGTGACACCCGCATGGCTTCGGCCAGCTCCAAGAGGGTGGGGCGGCACCAGCCGTTGGGTGCCACAAAGGTTAATGTCAGGACCAGCGTGTGCAGGTCTTCAGGAGGCAGCATCGCCCAGAGGCCCGACGTGCGCAAGGCTGGCGTGAGGATCAGGCGTGCGGAAGGTCGGAACGAGCCGTCCAGGGTGCGGTCTTCCTGGCGGTGCTCGACGAGGAAGGGGAAAGCGCGCGGGGCGGGCGTGTCTGTCATAAGCTTGGTTTCTGTCATAGGCTTGGTTGAAGGGTTTATGAACAATGCTCTCGTGCGGGAGCGCACCGGAACTTGCAGGCCTTGCTGCTGAGGGTAGGGTGGGTCTGCGCATCGGCCCGGCAGCTCGGCACCGCCTGCCCTTCGGGGTGGGACGGCGGCGGGCGCGGGCGTCGGGTGGCCGAGGAAGGCCGCGCAGACTGCCGGCGATCCGATCCCCCAGCGGGACGGGTTCGCGGCAGGCGCGGCTTTTGTCGTACTTGCGCTTGTTGCCGTGCTTTTAGTTGCCGGTGGATTTCATCTTCTTTGCCGCGCTGATGATCTGCGCGTCGGCTGGTGCTTCCCCAGGAGCCTTTTGGCCCTGGATCAGCCAGACCAGCGGGATGTCGCTGCCCAGGCCGGACAGGGCGCGCTCGAGCCGGGAGCGGTCGGCGAAGCGCAGCTCCTCCCAGGCAAGGCCGTGCAGGGAGCGTCGCAGCAGCCGCGCCAGGCGGGCGCAGAGGATGGCCTGCTCGTGCAGGAGGCGTTCGGAGTTAGTCCCGCTGTAAACCGAACGCGGAAAAGAAGTTGTAGCTTTCATAAGAGGGGTTATAAAGCAGTTAGAGAGCGACTGGAAGTCGGTAGTGTCCCAATTCAAGTTTTCAGTCGTTGCTTGTTGTAGTCATGGAGAAACAAAAGCAAGCAGTTCTCGTGCATGGCGTCTGTCTTGGAAAAGGAGAGCGTCTTCCTGACGAAGCGGCCTAGCCGCTGGCGCAACGTGTTGTTGAAGCGTTCAACGTGACAGGTTTGCCCTGCGCCTTTGCCCGTCGCCCGATGCTGCTCTTTAGGCAGCACTTCCGCGTAAGCCGACCAGAAGTCGGTGTAGCATAGGCAGCACTTGTACCGCTTTGGAACACGCTCCCAAAGCAAGCGGCAGGTCGCCTCGCTTCTATCGCCGATGGCATACGCCACGATCTGCCGTGTCCGTCTGCACTGAGCCAGCCATACCCAGCGTTTGTTCTTGCGCTGGCACACAAACGACCACATCTCGTCAAGTTCAAGAACGTCAGACTTCTTGGCTTTCGCCAACGTCTTCTTGAGCGATGGCAACTGTGCGGCTTTTTTTAAGCCAAGCCAGAACGGTGTTACGCGAGACGCCAAAGATGCGCGTCATGGCTCGCATCGAGCCGCGCTCGTGGTAGGCGGCCAGGATTTGGGCTTTGGCGGCTTCGTCATAAGCGTTGCTGCCCTTGTTGGCGCGGCTAGTCTTGCTGCAAGCGTGACATTTGTAGCGTTGTCGTCCGTTCTGAAAGCCGAAGCGGATGATGTCTGCACTGCCGCAGTGATAGCAAAAAACGGCCTGGGTTACCATGCCAAACAGTCTACCACAACACCTTAAATTGGGACACTACCTGGAAGTCGGCTCCGTCCTTGGTTGCCAGCGGCTCATAGAATGGCGGACAGGGGCATCAGAAGGGCTGGAACGGCCAGCAGCGCAAGGAGGCGGCGTTCGGCCAGGGAGCCTGTCGTCAGGCGCAGGGACGGAGGCAGCAGGTGCCGGCGTCCAGCCCGAGGAAACAGCAGCGGCACGCCGCTCTTGGTGCAGCCGTCCCCTAGAAGGTGGCTCAGCATCCCCAGGGCGAAGGCGGCGGACGGCTGCCATCCTACCCACAGCAGTGTTGGCAGGCCCAGCAGCAGCCAGACCACGCCGATGCCCAGCAGCGAGTGCAGCGGCCCCCGGTGCCCCAGCGTCCTGGATACCAGGCCGGCCACCGGCTCAAACGGGCGCAGCCGCCTTCCCCTTCCCATATCTACGCGCAGGTAGCGGATGGTAGAGCGCTGTGCGTCCAGGTCGGGCAGCAAGGCTCCCAGCGCGGCGGCGAGGGCCAGCAGAGCGGGATTGGCGGCTCCACTGGCCTGTCCGTGGCCGATGGCTCCGGGGATGGGGGCGAGCAGCCAGACGGCGCTGACGCCCAGCGCCAGGTGGGTCGGCCCCGTCACCGGGGTTCCCCGCTCAGGTCTGGATTACTGCCTCTCTCCTCATTACTGCCTCTGTCAGAACTTGCGCCCATGTCCGCCGCCCATTGCCACTTGCCCTGCTGCGGAAAGCCTTTGGGCGGGTTAAGCCGCACAGTAATGGAGACGAACTGCGGGAGAACGCCGTCTTTGGGCGCGCTATTCCCTGCCGTGCCATTCCCTGCCGTGCCGGGTTGGGAAACGGCTGTGCCCTTGGCCGATGTTTCTTTGGCCGACGTTTCTTTGAGCATGGCGAAGTAGTCCTCATCCAGCGTCCAGGTTCCATCTCGCCTGCGCCGCACGCCCAGATGGCTCCCAATGAGCATGCCCAGCAGTTCGTCCCCGTCGATCAGGCGCACCGGGGCAATGGAAGCCTCGGCAGGCGCGGCTTTGCGGGCAACTGGCGAGAACGTAGACAGCGTGATCAGAACCGCCTGGTGTGCTCCGGCCCGCAGGCAGGTACCGCGCAGCTCATCCACCTGGCGCTGAGCGACGACGAGGGTATCGAACTGCTTGACCTGGGCGATGCAGCGCATGGTGCCAAGAGTGCCTGCCTGGAAGTCCGCTTCGGCGTCCCATCCTCCAGACGTGTTGCGCCCTTTCCATTGGTCGCGTCCTGTAGGCCGGGCTGCGGTGTATCCCTGCTCCTTGAGCAAATGGACAGCGACCTGAAGGAAGGCGCGGTACGGCAGGGCCAGCAGACGCCTTCGCAGTTCGCGGCGCAGGGGCGTTTCGGGCTTGAGGTTTTCGGGCGTGGCAACGGCGGCATTGTTCGGCATGGCAGCGGCTTAGGATTGAAAGGAGCGGGCTTGAGAGTCGGGGGCAAAGAGTGTCTGTTCTGGTGCGGCAGCCTGTTCTGGTGCGGCAGCCTGTTCCGGCAGCGGTGCAAGGGACCAGTCTCCGGGCTGGGCGTCCCGCCATTCTGGGCGGCGCCTTCCCCGCCCGTCAAAGGCGGCTTCCGGCAGGCAGCCCCGGCAGCCCGCCAACCGGCAGGCGGAGCGCTCCTCATAAAAACCCGACGGTGAAAAAAGGTCTGATATCTCCAAAGGCTTCGCTAAATGCTCGGACAACGCGGCGGTGACTTTCTGCACGAGGGCATAGGAAGGCGTCGTGTTCCCGTTGAGCATCCGGCTGATGGTGGAGCGGGACACGCCTACGTCCGCAGCGAGCCGTGCCCGCCCCTCGAACTGGTAGCGGCTGACGTGGTTCATGACCGCATCCACCCGGTTGTGGAGGCGGCGTGGCTGCGGCGCGGGGCCAGCTCCAATGTGTGTCGTTTGTGGCTGCATGGGCCTCCTTGGTGAATTACAGGTGGGTTGCTTGCGCATTACTTTCCCAAACAAAGACCGAACATGCAACGCCAGTTGCGCGGCTGGTTTGAGAAGGCCCATCGCTGCGTGGAAGCACCGGTGATTGCTCGCCTGGGAGGTATGCCGCCATGATGCTGGACAGATACAGAAGCACGGATCAAGTCAGCCAAAACGTCTGGGAGTTGACGGCCGATGCTTACTGGACACTCCCCAACTCGCTTATCTCACTTACCTCATCCGCCCAACTATGCTTATGGCGCACCGCGAGGAAAACTGTCCGGCATCACCACGGATCTGCTCTCAGAAATCCAACGCTATGCAAGGGCCTTTATGTCACAGGGCGGCGGATCCCACAGGCGCGTCTGATGCTGCGACCAGCTCGGACGCCCTTGCGGAATTTAAACAGCTCTGGCACCAGGAGTACGGGACAGACCTCACGCCGGAAGAGGCGCGGATCCGGGCAGGACAACTGGTCGAGCTGTTCCGCCTGCTCTTGCGGCCGCCCCGCTGATACGCTAGAGTCCAGCTGATACTCTAAAGAATGGCCTATCTCAGAGACTTGTCCCGCAGCCGGGGCTCGCCTTCTGCAAACACCCCATCCGCACCAATCTCCTTTATGAGCGTCAATTTATGAGCGTCAACCTGAAAAGAACTCATTCGGCCACTGAGGGCACCCTCGTCTACTGCCGCAAGTCCAGCGAGCAGGAAGATCGCCAGGTTCTGAGCATCGAGTCGCAGATGCGGGAGACGTTCATTCTCGCCAAAGACAACGGTCTGCCCATTGATCCCGCAAAAGACGTACTGACGGAATCCCGATCCGCTAAGGTACCCGGAAGGCCGATGTTCAATGAAATGATCGCCCGCGTCTTAAGCGGCAAAAGCAGCGTGATTGTCGCCTTCAAGCTGGACCGCCTCGCCCGCAACATGCAGGACGGCGGGATGATCATTCAGCTGCTGCAAGAAGGCAAAATTCAGCGCATTATCACGACCGAGCGAACATATCTGCCAACGGACAACGTGATGATGATTGCGGTTGAACTTGGCATGGCAAACCAATACAGCCGTGACCTTTCGACCCATGTCCGAAACTCCATCAAGACAAAGATCGCGCTCGGCCAGTATCCCGGTCTCGCTCCCATCGGCTACCTCAACGATTTATCGCGGGAAGAAGGGGCCCGGACGATCATTGCCGACCCGGAACGCTTCGACCGCGTCCGCAAGCTGTGGGACCTGATGCTGACCGGCGCCTACACCGTTCCGCAGCTGCACCGTCTGGCAACGCGGGAGTGGCACCTGACCACGCCGAAGTACGGCAAGCACGGAGGCCGCTTGGTCAGCAAGAACACCGTCTACAACGTCCTCACCGGTCACTTCTACAGGGGGTGGTTCCGAATCAACGGCGAGCTGCACTGGGGCTCGCACCGGCCAATGGTGACGGAGGAAGAGTTCTGGCGGGTACAGGGCTTGCTTGGGCGGGAGGGCTTGCCCCGTCCGCAGAAGCACTTCGAGTTCGCCTTCACAGGCAGCCTGATCCGCTGCGGCGAGTGCGGCTGCTCGATCACGGCGGAACGGCGCACCAAAGCCAGCAGGCGGGACGGGCGCATCTTCGAGTGGACCTACTACCGGTGCGTGAAAAAGAAGCCGGGCATGGCCTGCACGCAGAAGTATGTCGAGGCGAAAGAGCTGGAGGGGCAAATTGACGCGTTCCTTGCCAGCATCACCCTCCCGCAGAGCATTGCTGAGTGGGCGATCCGGCAGGTCAAAGAAGAGCATGGGCGTGAGACGCGAGTGCAGGAGGACGCTCTCAGAGAATTGCAGACCTCTGTCCGCACCAACGAGACGGCTAAAAAACGGCTGACGGACCTGCGCCTGCGCGACCTCATTGACGATGCGGAGTTCATTGCTAAACGAGAGGAACTGGTCGGTGAAGGCAGCCGGTTAGCTGAACAGGTGGAGGCCTTTGGGTTACGCTCGAACCAGTGGCTGGACCGGGTGGAAGAAGCGTTTTCCTTCTGTCGGGTGGTGCGGGAACGGTTCGCCAGCGGCACGCCTGCGGAGAAGCGTCAGATCCTGCAAATCGTAGGCTCGAACCTTGTTTTACAGGACAAAAAACTCACCATTCAACCTGGTGAGTTCCTCGCCGGCGTGCAAAAAGCCGTTGAAAATCAAGAGTGGCTCCCCCTGCTGGATGATGTTCGTAATATGTTCGGTAATAATACTATTCGTTTCAAGATAGAAACGGTTGAGAGCAAGATTTACTCGAAGGCTGTATGATCTCCCGTGGTTGGATTCTCGGGATACCTTCCGTGTTCAGGCGGGCACATGAGGATGCGGAACAGCTCAAGCAGCCTTCCGGCTTTCAACCTCGCCTCAGCGTCGGTAAGTTCGACGCTATACTCGCGGGCATAGATACGCTTGAACTCCTGGAGCGATTCGTCGGAAATCATAGGGTACGATTACCGGCCGCGCACCGCACCGGGACGAGCCACGCCAGCCGTGGGATGCTGAGGAACGTACCATACGCTAAACCCACATCATGAACCACACCGATGGAACAGTCCCCGACGATTATTATGCTTGGCTTGGCGAGCTTTCACGGCTACGGCAGGCGGGCCGGGCCGAAGCTGGCATATACACTGGGAAACCGCTCAACGGCTACGTTAAGATTGGTGGAAGCGAGGTCCACGCGGTGGACGAAGGCAAACGGACGAAGCTAGGGAAGGTCTGGAGCCTGGCTGCCGGAGGCATGCCGCTGCGCGGTCTGCTGGAGGTGTGCCGGCACATGGGGCTGACGTCCTCGTCCAGGGGTGAGCTGTCGCTCAACTCGCTGCACCTCATGCTGACGAACCCGTTCTACGCTGGCATGGTGCGCGCCGGAAGCGGGCTGGTTCCGGGTCGTCATGAGGCACTCGTCAGCAAAGCCTCGTTCGACACGGTGCAAAGGAACCTGCACGCCAGGCGTAAAATATCATGAGAACTGGCAGCGACTAGCCCTCGACGCTCCGATCCAGGTCCAACAGCTCAGCCACGGCTGCCTCGTATTGGATGAGCCTTGATTTCTGGCGCACTTCCTTGCTCAGGGCGTAATCGTCGTGCAGCATCGTCTCGCCCCCGATGAGGTTGTCCGCGACGAAGAGGAGGGCGGCGGCAGGCACCTTAAACCTGTACGAGACGGCGAAGACGAGGGCCGCCTCCATCTCGACGCCGAGGTAGCCCGCAGCAGACCATTCCTCAACGTCTTCCTCCGTCTCGGCCAACATCACCTCGCAGGTAATCGTGGGACCTTCGAATACTCTGATATCTTGCGGCAGACGCCGCTTCAGGCTCTCGGCCAGATCGGGATCGGGCAGGAACGTAAGGTTTTTAGCGTCGCGCTGGTACATCCGCGCGTTCTCGTTGCCCTTGGTCGCCGTGGGTAGCACGAAGTCAGCGGTTCGCATTCCGGGTGCAAGTCCCCCTACTACCCCCACGAGGATGTTCTTCTTCGAGCCGAGGAGGCTCGCCACGTGGACGTACGGCGACATTACCGCCGTACCCATGACCGGGACAAACCAGTAGACCTTTCCCTTGATGGTCAGTTCGTAGGCGTGCCCAACGTCGGGATGTTCCAATCGTCGGATATTGGCTGCAATGCCCAGCGCACCGAGGGCGCTGGTGAGGTGGCCTAGATATTTCTCAGCATAGAGGTCCCAGGTTCCACAAACGAGCAAACCATCGACGTGGTAGCCGTCGGGCAACTCAATGTGCTTTCGGTATTGGTCAGCCGAGAGCGATTGGTACATGGATTTACTATATCCGAAATTAGCTGTTTCTACTCGTAACCGCGGAGCGATCCGCTCCCGGTCGCATTGGCGCGAAGCGATAAAAAACGGGACGTTCACCTTTGTTTGTCAGAAGAGAACGTCCCGTTGGCTCCCCCTGCTGCACGATGTTCGAACTTTCCCTCTTCCTTTTTTCGGTTTGTTCTCTCCGAAGTTAAGCTGTTGAACTGCCCGATTGAGGCGTAACAACTTGATCGTCAATAAGGTGAAAGCGACAATCAAGTTTTGGCATTTGATGCTCGGTATTTATCACTCTTTGGTAGGCTATTTGACTTTCGTAAGGTGAATTGGAAATTAGAGCAATTCTACTCGATACATAGCCACAAAGCTTTGGTTAGGCTGCGGCACAATTGAACCCAGGCACTAACAATAGTAAATCGCAACCCGTGCCGCTGGAAAAACTAGTACTGCCGATATATACTTCAAATACCATGCGCCGCCACGCTTTTACCCTCATCGAGCTTCTGGTTGTTATTGCCATCATCGGGATCCTCTCGACCCTGGTAGTTACGCAGCTCAGCAACACGCAGATTAAAGCGAGAAACGCAGCAGCACAAAGTGATGTATCTGAAATGACAAAATCCGTCGAGGCCTTTCGCACGGATGACGCTTCATCTGGTATGGTCATCTCGAATACGTCAGCCGGGATTGACTCACTAAACGGAACGTCGGGCACCTTGCCGCAACTATTTACGGGAACCCAAGACACAGCGGCCACGACATACGCCGCTGCAGTTCTTAAAACCCCTTCTTTTTCCTATACGTACCGCTACTATGCCTCAGGTGCCTCTCCGGGATTTGGCCGTCAGCTGGTTCAAGCTGCCTCGAACCAGCCGGAGTACGCCATCTGCTCTACCCTCGTGAACGCGGTAACACCGTTTTATTGCAGCTCGGAAACTGCCGGTCCTGAGCCGTCCTTTGGAGACCTTGTTGCTACGGCGACCGGGATCGTTGGCTGGTGGCAACTTGAAGGAAGTGGCACCTCTACCGTGGCAGTAGATTCTAGTGGTAATGGAAATACTGGAACTTTAAGAAATTTTACCTTCGACAACACGACCAATGGCTGGACCAGCGGCGTCTACGGGAATGGGCTGAAGTTCAATGGCACTTCCGACAAGGTCTCCACGCCCGATCTGCATGCCAGCGCCAACATGACCGTGGGAGTGTGGGTCAACGTTGACCCTAGCATAGCCGCCTTCGGGCGTATTTTCGGCACGACGCAGAATGGACCGCAAATCGGGGTTTATACAAACGGAAATCTCTCTGTAGGTATTGTTAATTCTTCAGGAACCTACTCCAACATACCAAACTCGAGGAATATCTCCTTCGGCATGTGGCACTTTCTGGATGATATCCGCATCTACAACCGCGCTCTGAGCGCATCAGAAGTCCAGCAGCTGTATCAAGGCAAGTTGTAGGGTATCAACACTGGCCTCTAATCAGACGGCATGTTGTGGTACACGGGAATGAGATTGAGCATGAATGCGGCGTTTGCGTGGTAGAAATTGGCCCAGCATCCTCTCTAACCACCGCTTGATCGTCCCCTGGGTGAAGGCGTTGACGACCAGCACCAGGGCGGTCGCTGCATAATGGCGCTCATCGGCACTTCCCAGCGGCAGCAAGCGCGCCAGAAATGAAAGTGCCAGCCCGTACAGTTCCAAAGCTAACGCAATCAGACCCGCGTACACGAAAGCCGCTCGCACGACCAGCCGCACGTCGAACAGGTGGTGGACAAACACGGCGTCAGCCACGGCCAGCAGAAAGAGGATTGTTGAAAGCGTCCCAACATGGATCAAGCGGAAGTTCCCGAAGGCATACGGCAGCAATACGTTGGTTGTGAGAGCTATCGCAGTTGTCAGCAGCGCGCCGCACCCGATCAGGCGCAGCTGGCTGCGGGTATCCGGTGAAGCTTCTGGTGGGGGCTGGAAGGCGGCGAGCAGAGAAGCGGCAAGAAATACAATGACGTGGAGGATGTACGGGACGAACAGCGGGCCGTACAGCGTGACGTGCTGGCCCGCCACGACCAATTCCGCCTGGTCCACAAACGGCGTCACCAGAGTCAGAATGAAGATCAAAGCCGTTTCCAGCCACAGCCACCGCATCGCCGGCAGAGCAGCCCGCTCTGCGATGCCGCGCACGAACAGGAAGCCGAAGGTAACGGCGGGAACGAGGCAGGCGAAGTTAAAGCGTCCCAGCCACAGCAATTCAGCGGACGGGAGCCGCAGACCCAAGGGCAGGCCGAAGGCAAAGAGGCTGGCAACCCAGCCGAGAAGTGTCAGCAGGAGCAGGGCAAAGAGACGGTGCAGCCTTGAGCGTGGGTTCTTAGCGAGGATCAGCAGCGCGGCGGCGGCCAGGAACAGAAGGCAGAGTCCGTAAAGGGCGGCAGTGAGTACGGACATGAAAGAGACTGAAAAAGAAAGAATGGATGAAGTACCTCTTTCCGCATTGTCTCAGGCGCTGCCTGCCGCCGTCAACGCCGCGTAAGCCCTGCCGATCCCGCTACGGCTCCTGTCGGTTACAGAATTTCTCGGTCGCGGTATCCTTGGGCGACAAGGGCGCGGTAAGCGTCGGAGTTCTCCGCCCTTTCGACGATGGCCCGCTCGATCTGCCGGACGCTTGCCCGGCACAGGAAGCAGTCCTCCCCCCAGTGCTGCCGAAGTTCCCCTACGACTTCGAGGGGCCAGCCCATGCGACGGTAAACGCGCAAGGTGGGCAGCGTCGCTTCCATGAGGATCGTCTCGATGCCCTGCGCGTTGCACCAGCGCCACAGCTCGACGCACAGGGGCCAGAACAAGCCGGGGCGTCCTCGGTACTCCTTTGCCAGGGCCAGGATGGTGACATGGGCGGCAGAAGCCTCCTTAATCTCCACTTCCGGCCAAACCTGCCGGAAGGGCAAGCTGTTTCCTGTTCCTGCCACGACCTGCAGTCCGCCGGCGATCTCTTCCTCCACGATTACTGCCAGGTGCTGGGCGGTTTCCCGGCTATCGCATAGCTGGTTCCCCGGCTGCCACGACAGTTCGGCGGCAATTCTCTCGAACACCGAAAGCAGACGATCCACTTCGCCGGGCAGGGAGAGCAGCGCGACGCCGACATCCTGTGTGCGGTAGAGTATTTTCACGGAGTGGGGCCTCCACGATCGTAAAACGGACTTGGCCCCGCCCGATGCGGGTAAGAAACTCTACCCCACCGGTTGTCAATATGTCAAGACATCTTTACAAAAGCAAAAAACCTTTCCCTACGGGCCGATGCAATCGCAAAAAAACCGCCACCACAGCGGAAGTGCCTAAAAGGTGATCTCGGCCGGGTTGATCCCCAGAGAGCGGAACGTCTTGAGCAACGCATGCTTAGACTGCCGCGAGATGTGCAGCTCGTCCCAACCCATCTTCTGGATAATTGCCACGTATCCGATCAACCGCGCAATCGCATCCGCCCGGAACTGGCTTGCCCTGAGTTTGGCCACCAGATCGGGAACGGTCATCTAAGGAACATTATACCGGACAAGCCTGCCCGCTCTCTTCTTACAAGCGCGCCATGTCGTCGGCCTTCGGCTCGCCGTTCACAACGGGAGTAATGCAGAATAGCGGATTGTCAGGCCCCTCCAACGCCGCAAACACTTCTTCAAAGACCTCCAGGTGGCGCCCACTCTGCGTCAGGGCTTGGAATGCCCTGTACTGCAACCCGGCATCATCGGCGACACCCGGCTTGACCAAAATGTAGCGGGGCGGCACCGGGAAACGATGTGCCGCTGCAAGGTCCGTCGAAACTTGACCCTGAAGAAAATTTAGCTTTTCCTGATCGGTTCCGGCTTTGTCATGCGTAGCCGCTCCAAGTTCACGAATGATGCCGTCATCTACGAAAACGAATAAGTTGAACAGCCGCTCGGTCATTACCCTGCCTCCTTACAACTGCACTGGAGAGTAAGTGCCGTCGCACAAGTTGAGTGACAACTCTCCCCTCACGCTGAAGATTTTACCTTGTCGGAGATACTTCTTCCCGGACGGTGACGCCCAGCGCGCGGATGACGGCCCGCACCCGCGCTAGGCTCGCCGACGTGTATTCCGTCGCTTCGTACTTCTGCACCTGCTGCTCTTTTAAGCCCAGCCGCTCCGCCAGCTCCCTCTGGCTCAGGCCCGCCGCGATGCGCGCTTTGATCAGCGTGCGGGGCAGCTCGTCGAAAGAGCCTGCCGGGAACGCGCGCGTCCCCCCGTCCCGCAGCGCCTCGTACTCGGCCAGCTCTTGCCGCAGGCTGTCCCATTGGCTTCGCATGGCATCCACTTGCGCTGTGTGAAGCAGCGGATGCACGCTTTCCGGCAGTCCTTCGTGCTCCATGTCCGCCAGCGCCTGCTCAAACTTCCCCATTTGCGACCTCGTGATGCGGTACTGCCGCTCGTTCTTGATCATCATCTGTCCTCCTTTCCTGTCTCCTGTTTATTGTCTCTTGTTTATCTTCCTAGGAACCTGCTGCGAAGTCTTGTGCCTGCACGTCGATCGCCACAATACCCTTGGTCCCGCCCGTCTCCCTGTCCGTTTGGAAGAACTCCAGGAAGGTGCGTCCGCTCCCTCCTTCCGGCAGTTCCGCTAGGAACAGCTCACCGCCGTATTTCTCTTTCTGCGCCGCCCTGCCGCCGCTGAAGTCCAGCAGCACCGGATCGAGCCGATCCGGGTCCACGCCCGCGATCCCCCAGCAAGCGTCAAAGTCCCCCGGTTCTTGCTTGGCGGTGACAAAGCTGCCGTCCACGTATGCCAGGATGCATCCGGCTTCCTGAAGGCTCCGCAGCGCCGCCGCAAGCCCGTCGAGCAGCCGCTGGCGCCGCTCGGAAAAGCCGAAGCGAGTGGTGAACTCCGTCCAGTCGGCGGCGTGGATGCCGGCAGGCAGGTGGCCGCGCGCGTCAAAGGCTGGGAGCATAGCACGTACCAATCTTGTTCATAACACAATTATATCGTTGTGTTATTGATCTGTCAAGGTGAAGGCTTTCCGCTCAGCATTCCATGGACGCACCGTGCGTTGCCGCTTCTCTCCTCCCCCGCTACGCTCTTCCCGAAGGGCAACGCTCTTCACACCCAAACCGAGGAGGTAAGCGTATTTATGACACTTGATGAAGCCCGGCTGATAGCGAACGTCAACACTCGCGCACAGAGCTTGTTTGACAGCGGCTACCGCGCCCGCTGGACAGGCAGGCACACGCTGCAAATCCGCAACGGACGGGGCGGCGCGTACCGCGTGGACACGCAGGCAGGCACCTGCGACTGTCCCTTCTTCCAGAAGCACGGCGGCAGACACTCCTGCAAGCACACCCTCGGCTGGAGAATGCTCCTGAAAAGGCAGCGCGCCTGCCGCCGCCTGCTCCAGCTGGTGCTGGTCAAAGCCTGGGCTGATCTCGACGATGCATCCAACCTGAAAGATGCCGCGAGCCTTAATGAGGCCGTATCGTTGAACCCTGCGGCAGTTCCTCAACCGGAGGTGAGCCATGCCCAAGCCTAAATCTTCACCGTTCACGCTGGGGCAGGTCGTAGCCACTCCCGGCGCACTTGCCGCCCTTGCCAGTTCAGGCCAGACCTCAGAGGCGCTGCTAACAAGGCACGCGCAGGGAGACTGGGGCGACCTGGGCGAAGAAGACCGGCAGGAGAACGACCGCTCTCTTGTCCGGGGTTTGCGGCTGGTGTCTGCCTACGCCCTGCCAGACGGAACGAAACTGTGGATTATTACGGAAGCGGATCATTCCGCCACCACGCTGCTGCTGCCTGATGAATACTAATCCTGCCAACGCGGATAGCCTTGTATCCGCTACCTCTACCCGTTTGCCCTTCCTGGCTGGCGGGCCTTTTTCTCGAGCCTCAGAGTCCATTATCGCACCTGTCGCTTCTGCTATACTGAAGGCATGACGGACAACAAGCCTTCAGAACATAGTGAGCGAAGGAAGCTTTATGCTTCTGTCCTGTCGTACATGGTCCAGTTTTTTATTCTTTGTACCTCTTTGTAGAGGTTGACTTGGGCCACACGTCTTCCTCGGAATGGAAAGTAAAGACGGACATCGCCGTCCGGTACAGGCGATCGGGCCTTTTCCAGACGCGGTACGGCGCTCCGGGGTTTCAGACGCTGGTCTGCACGACCGGGGAGCGCCGGCTCGCGCATCTGCGGCACCTGCTGACACGCCACTTGGGCGAGACGGATGCCGCCTGCTTCGGCCTGACGACATTCGCCGACATCGCCGCCGAGGGATTGTTCGCCCCGATTTGCCGCGTACCCAGCGAAGCGTCACCCCTGCGCCTTGAAGACTGGGCACCGAGCGGTGTGGAAGCTGCGGCCTCGGCAGAGGGACTTTTATGAACCTGTGCCTGAGCTGTTTTCAGGCGTCCCAGGGCGGCCCCTACTGCAGCGGCTGCGGGCGAACCTTCGGTGTCAAGCTCTGCCCCAAGGGCCACCGCAACGCGCCTTCGCCACGGGTTCTCTGCTGCACCGCCTGCGGCTCATTGGACATGACCGAACCGACCCACTACGCCGACCTGTCGTGGGCTGCGCCAGCTTTGGCTGGCCTGGTCGCCCTGCTGCTGTGGCGGTGGGCTATCGCACATCTATCCGCGATAGGTGGCTTTGCGGGGAGCACCGTGCTGACAGCGGCAGCCTTAATGCTAGACACTACGCCCTGCGGGGTGATCTTGGGGACGGAGCGGGCCTTGACCTGGCTTCTGGAACTATGGCTGCTTGGATGGCTGCTCGCACTTGCTCCAGGCAAAGGCAGCGGCCTGGGAAAGGGGCTGCGCTCGCTTCCAGGGACGCTCTTCAAGTTTGCTCTGTCGGGCATCCGCATCGTTCTGCGCCTTGCCGGCCGCAGCCTTTCGCGGGCCTTGTGGCCGCCAAAGCGCGGAGCGGACCAGAACAGTCCCTCACCACCGCGGGGGTCATAAGGCTACATGGCATGTGCAGCAGGTCGAGCGACAGAAAGCGAGCCTGCGTCGGAAACAGGGCACTTGCGACGAAAGGAGTATGATATGGGCCGGACATTAAACAACGCTCGATTTTCTCTCGGACGCGTGCTGGCGACGCCGGGAGCACTGGCAGCACTGGAGCGTGCGGGCCAGACAGTCTCATGCCTTCTTCAGCGGCACCAGCGAGGCGACTGGGGCGAAACCTGCTGGGAAGACGCGCAGTTGAATGAGGAGGCGGTTCAAGGCGGCGGGCGCATCTTCTCCGCTTATGTTCTGAGTACGGGTGTCAAGGTGTGGGTCATCACGGAGGCGAACCGGACCGCTACCACTGCCCTGCTGCCCGACGAATACTAACGCGGAAAGCAGCGGGGCTGGGATCATGCACACTGCAAACGAGACATCCATTTGAACAAGGATAAGCCAGTAACTTACAGCAAGGAGCTACATGATGGACGAAAAAAAGCCGGAAGGCAGCCTCAAGAAGAACGTTGTCCGCGTCTGCCGGCTTAAGGTCGAACCGGACGTGCGGCCTGCGCTGGCGAAGGCGGGCGTGTCACTGGACGAGCTGGTCGGACGGCACCGGGCCGGGGATTGGGGCATGACGGACGACGATTGGGAAGCGGAGCATCTGGACGAAGCGGCGCGACGGGGTGGCACAGTCACCTCGGTGTACTGGATCGAGCCGGGCGAGTTTGTCTGGATTACGACGGAAGGGCAGACCACTTACGTTATTTTGGCACCAAGTCTCCGGCGGGATAATGCCAAGAATACGTAAGAAGCAGCTGACGGCAGTACCTCTGACATCGTGGAAGCTATCTACAAAGAAGGCCAGTCAAAAGCATCGTTATTGAAAGTCAAATCCATTGCCATAGATACCCTAGTAAGCAGCCACATGCCGCTCAGCGGCATGTTCTGCAAACCTCAAAAAATCTCTTGTAGATAGTTGAGCGACCGCATTTCACAAACCGGTCTCTGAGTGTCCCGCATTCTAGGCGACTTTGTCCGAAGCTTGGACAAGCCGGTAGAGTGAGGTTCGGCTGACACCCAGTGTCTTGCAGATCTCTGCCACGGGCACCTTTTTACTGTGGTACAGCGCCAGAGCCGTTTCCGCCTTCTTGCCCGTCAAGACAGGCTTTCTTCCCCCTACTCTACCCCGCGCTCGCGCTGCCACAAGACCCGCATTGGTTCGCTCCTTTACCAAATCCCGCTCGAACTCCGCCAGCGCCCCAAACACGTGGAACACCAGCTTGCCGCCCGGCGTGGTCGTGTCGATCTGCTCCTGCAAGCTGCGTAGTCCGATGCCACGCTTTTCCAGGTCCTGCGTCACCTCGATCAGGTTCTTGAGGCTTCTGCCTAGCCTGTCGAGTTTCCAGACCACAAGCGTGTCGCCTTTGCGCAGGTGGCTGAGCGCATCCTTCAGACCTGGCCGGTCAGCCTTGGCACCGGAGGCAGTGTCGGTAAAGACACGGTCGCAGTTTGCTTTGGCAAGAGCGTCCTGCTGAAGGGCAAGGTTTTGGTCCTGGGTGGAGACGCGGGCATAGCCTAGACTTATTCCGTTGTTCATTCCACTATCAGTTGCATTGTTCATACGGTTGTTGTACCACAACTCACAGAATAAGCAAGAAAAAAGTATGTAGATTGTGGAACGAGAATAGGAACACTAAAGATGCCAGATCGGGGCAGTTTGAGGGATTTGCCTACTTCGTCTCACAAACGGGGCCTGGTGGCAATATCAGAGGAAAACGCATCCTTACTGGCTGAATTTCTCCAAAAACCGGATGCGATTCTGCCAGTCCTCCGTGCCAGATTGCTCCCACAGAAAGATCAACGCCCGTGTCAGGGTTCCGAAGTCGCTGCTGGGGATCGTCAGGCCATCCACAAAGATTACGCCCGCGTGGTTTTCGCTCTCCGCATACAGTTCAGCCAGAAATGCCGGAATGGTCTTCTGGTCATAGGTCACCAGCGTCAGACCCTCCGCAGAGGCCGCGCGCAGCAATGCTTTATCTGCATGGCCTTCAAAGGCGCCGCCCTGCCAGGTGTGAACGCTTTCAATCCTGATGCCAGGCCGGTGGTGTTTGACCTGCGTTGCAACAACCTGGCTCATGTTTTCATCAAGCAGCAGGCAGAGGCTCAAGGCTTCGCGCCATCCAGCACGACGCCAGCTAAGTCGTGATCGGTAAGTGAGATGCGTTCAATCTGGGGAAGGATCTGTTTTAGGTGGTCAAAGCCAGACTGCGGCGTGTTTGGAGCAGCGTCCGGGGCGAGATCATCCAGGATGAGCCGGGCGATGTGCAGACGCTCGTCGGCTGTGAGCGGTTTGATAGCCTGTGTGTAGATTTCATAGGTGGTCATGCTTCGGCTCCCGTTCGCTATGCTTCTGCCGGGTATGGCTTCTTCCGGACGTTCTGACCTCATTTTATCACAAATGCGCAGGTAATCATAAACAGGTTGTCATAAATCGGTATTTGCCTGTGTTCCATATTTGCCTGTGTTCCATAAAACGGTCCTTTCCGGTTGCACTGCATCGCTGAGCCGCCTGCTGCCACTTTGATCCTCCAAAATGTCACATCAAGGCGTCACCGAAATCTATGTCACAAGCATTGACAAACCTTTGACTTTCAGTTACAATCAGCCACTTTAGCACTGAGAATGAGGGAAAACGCCATGCTCGTCGGCTATGCCCGCGTGTCCACACAAGATCAAAGCCTCCACCTCCAGCAGGACGCCCTCCAGCAGGCCGGCTGCCAGAAGATATTCGAAGAGAAAGCCAGTGGCGCCAAAGACCAGCGCGAGGGATTGCAAAAGGCGCTGACCATCCTGCGGGAGGGAGACACGCTGGTGGTCTGGAAGCTAGACCGGTTAGGGAGAAGCTTGAAGCATTTGGTGGAAACAGTGCAGACTTTGCAGGAAGCGGGCGTGGGTTTCAGGAGCCTGCAGGAGAACCTGGACACGACCAGCAGCGGGGGGAAGCTGGTGTTCCACTTTTTTGCAGCTCTAGCGGAGTTTGAGCGTGACATCATCCGCGAGCGCACGCAGGCGGGCCTCACGGCGGCAAGGGCCCGGGGACGGCAGGGCGGACGGCCGAAGGGGCGTGACGTGACCAAGCAGGCGGCGGTGCGTTCACTCAGCCAGGACAAGAGCCGTTCAGTGACGGAAGTGTGTAAGATGCTGGGCATTTCTCGCACCAGTTTCTATCGCTACCTCAATGACTGAAATTGAGCGATTGAAGACTCAAACGTAACGACTAGAACATGCTTGACGGCAATTCGCCAACAGTATCCGGGCCTTTGTGGGGCGATGGGAGAAATCGGTGGCCGTGAGCTCCCCGAGATGACGTTATCGGGTCGTTCCCTGTTTCAGCGAGCATCGCTCGGCCGGCGGTGTCCGCGCACTCCTGGTGCCGACGCCAGCCGGGCTCAGTGGCCCGTCAGGGATTCACGGGCCGTTTT
>JAABUQ010004817.1_pt1 | contig 22447 bp, 21 predicted proteins | sample 5560001 | NCBI WGS metagenome assembly JAABUQ01 (sample SAMN10711888, study PRJNA513371) | rock metagenome | isolation source: Antarctica rocks | place: Antarctica: Victoria Land, Finger Mt nord | collected 2015-12-18 | reverse complement strand
AGCGCGATCCCCGGGTCACAAGCGTCGGCTCCTTCCTGCGGCGCACCCGGATCGACGAGCTGCCGCAGTTGCTCAACGTGCTGCAGGGCGCCATGAGCTTCATCGGCCCGCGGCCCGAGCGCCCGCATTTCGTCGAGCAGCTCGATCAGGCCATTCCGCATTACCGGGAGCGCGCGCGGGTCAAGCCCGGCCTCACCGGCTGGGCGCAGGTGAACTTCCCCTACGGCGCCTCGGTGGAGGATGCGCGGGTCAAGCTGTCCTATGACCTTTACTACGTGAAGCACCGCGGCGTGCTGCTCGACCTTGCCATCCTGTTCTCCACGGTGCGGGTCATCCTGTTCCAGGAAGGCTCGCGCTAAGAACCGATGCCGACCAAGCAAGTCCTTTACGGCGCCTGCGCCGCGGCCTACCTCGTGCTTCCGGCGTTCATCGCGCTGCGGTCGCGGCACCTGACGGGCTTGCTGCTGATCGCGTGCTGCCTGGTGACGGCAGGCTGGGCCGGCGCCAACGCCGTGCCGCCGCCGGAGGGCTGGCGCGTCCTGCCCGATGCGCTCGACTACCTGCGCGCGCTTTCGTGGTACGGCTTCGTCCTGCACCTGTACAACCGGTTTGTGCCGTCCGGCCGGGCCAGGCACGCCTTCGCCGCGGCGGGCGTGGTCGCGATCCTCGCAGCAGTGGTGGCCGTCGCGTTCGAGGGCCGCTACGGCGTGCCGCGTCCGTCGATCCTGTCGCTCGGCATCATCGTCCGCCTCGGCGTCGCCGTGTGCGAGCTGCTGCTGATCGAGAACCTCTACCTCAACCTGCCGGACCATTACCGCTGGCACGTGGCGCTGCCCTGCGTCCTGCTGGGCGGCCTCGCCTGCTTCGACATCATGCTCTGCGCCGACCTGGTGCTGTTCCAGCAAGCGTCGGCGTCGCTGGCCGGCGCCCACGCCATCGCCTTGGTCATCGTGACGCCGCCGCTGGTGGCGGCTGCGGCGCGCGACCGGCGCTGGCGCGCGGGCCTGCAGCTTTCCCATACCGCCGTGTTCCACAGCGCCACGCTGATCCTGAGCGGCGCGGTGCTGCTGGCGCTATCGGCGGCCGGCGAGGCGTTCCGGCAGTTCGGCGCCGACTGGGCCTGGATGGCCGAGGCCAGCATGTTCTTCGGGGCGCTGATCGGCATCGGCCTGCTGCTCACCTCCGGGTCCGCCCGCTCCCGCCTGCGCCGCACGGTGGTCGAGCACTTCTTCGCCCGGCGCTACGATTACCGCCAGCAATGGCTCGACTGCATCGACACGCTGTCGGCCACGAAATCGCAGGGGCGGGCGGCGCTGCACACAAGGGTGATCCGCGCCCTGGCGGACGTGGTGGATAGCCCCCAAGGCGCGCTGTTCCTGCGCGACGGCGGCGCGGAAGCGTTCCAATGGTCGGGGTCGTGGAACATGCCGGCCTCCGGCCCGGTGCCGCCGGACCACCCCGTGGTGGCTGCCATGCGCGGCGGCTAGTGGATCGCCGTACTGGATGGCGCAAACGGGCCGCCGCTCGACCAGCTCGGGCGGCTGTGGCTGGCGATCCCGTTGGTGGACGGCGACCAGCAGATCGGCCTGGTGCTGGCCGGGCCGCCGCGGGCGCCGTTCGACCTCGATCAGGAGGTGTTCGACCTGCTGCGCATCGTGGGCCGCGAGGCCGCGGGCTTCGTCGCGGAACAGCGGGCCACGCGCGTCCTTCTCCAGACCCGGCAACTGCACGACTACGGCAAGCGGTTCGCCTTCGTCGCGCACGACGTCAAGAACGTGTCGAGCCAGTTGTCCCTGCTGCTGTCCAACGCCGAGCGCCACATCGCCAACCCGGAGTTCCAACGCGACATGCTGGAAACGGTCGGCGCCTCCGTGCAGAAGATCGCCGCCCTGCTGCGCCGCCTGGACGCGCCGTCCGCCGACCGGGCGCCCGCCGCGCTCGCGCCGGCGCCGCGGCTGGAGGCGCTGCTCGCCACGTTTCGCCGGGTGCGGCGGACGGCGCTGACGCTGGAGCACGACGGATCGACGGCCATGGTGGCGATCAGCCCGGACGCGTTCGACACTGCCGTCACCCACCTGCTGAACAACGCGGCCGAGGCGTCGGGCGACGAGCCGGTGCGGGTCCGCGTGCGGCACGAGGCGCAGCAGGTCGTCATCGACATCATCGACAAGGGGTGCGGCATGACCTCCGAGTTCATCCGGGACCAGTTGTTCCAGCCCTTCGGCACCTCCAAGCGCCAAGGCTCCGGCATCGGCGCGTACCAGGCATGGGAGCTGCTGCGGGAAGGCGGCGGCGACGTGCAGGCCATCAGCGCGCCCGGTGCCGGCACGACGATGCGCCTGGCGCTGCCGCGCGCCGACACGCCGGGCCACGCGGCGCCGAACGGCCAGGGGATTGCCAGCGGGGCACCCGTGGACTGGGCGGACGCCCGCGGCTCCGCGCTGCTCGCGGAGGCCGGGCGGTGAACGCCGCGATGCCGAAGCTGCTTCCAAAGCTGCTCATCGTCGAGGACGATGTCGGCCTGTGCAGCCAGTACCGCTGGGCCTTCCCGTCCTGCGAGGTCGTGTTCGCCCACACCCGGCTCCAGGCGCTGGCCGTCGCGCAGAAGGAGCGCCCGGCGGTCGCCATCATGGACCTCGGCCTGCCGCCCGACCCGGACGGCGTGAGCGAGGGGTTTGCCACCCTGGACAGCCTGGCGCGGCAGGCGCCCAACACCAAGGTGATCGTCGCCACCAGCCACGGCGACCGCGCACATGCGCTGCGGGCCATCGCCGCCGGGGCGTACGACTTCTGCGAGAAGCCGGTCGATATCGGCATGCTCGGCACCATCGTGGCGCGCAGCCTGCGCCTGCGCACGCTGGAGGACGAGAACCGGCGCCTGTCGGAGACGCCCTCGCCCTCGCCGGTCAAGCACATCGTGACCGCCGATCCCGGCATGCTCAAGGTCTGCCGCGACATCGAGAAGCTGGCGGCGGCCAACGTGTCCGCCCTGCTGCTCGGCGAGAGCGGCACCGGCAAGGAGGCGCTGGCCCGGGCGCTGCACGACCTCGGCCCGCGGGCGCGGCAGCCCTTCGTCGCCATCAACTGCGGCGCGATCCCCGAGGCGCTGCTGGAAAGCGAGCTGTTCGGGCATGAGCGCGGCGCCTTCACCGGCGCCGTGAAGCAGACGCTCGGCAAGATCGAGCTGGCGAACAAGGGCACGCTGTTCCTGGACGAGATCGGCGACCTGCCGCATACGCTGCAGGTCAAGCTGCTGCGCTTCCTGCAGGACCAGCGGGTGGAGCGCATCGGCGGGCGGCAGCCGATCCAGGTGGACGTGCGCGTGGTGTCCGCGACCAACCAGGTCCTGCAGGACCAGGTGGACCAGGGCCGGTTCCGCGGCGACCTGTTCTACCGGCTGAACCCGGTGACGCTGCGCATCCCGCCCTTGCGCGACCGCGGCGGCGACAAGCTGCTGCTGGCCCGGCATTTCCTGGCCCGCTTCGCCCAGGAGTTCGGCCGCCCAGTGCGCGGCTTCGCCGAGGACGCGCTGACGGCGCTCGCCGCCCACCCCTGGCCCGGCAATATCCGCGAGCTGGAGAACCGGGTGAAGCGCGCCGTGCTGATGAGCGAGCAGCGCCTGGTCTCGGCGTCCGACCTGGAGCTGGCGCCGGGCCAGGAGGACATGACGGCCTACGACCTGCGGACCGCCCGCGCGCGGGCCGAGCGCGACGTGGTGCAGCGCGCGCTGGCCCGCAGCGACGGCACGCTGGCGACCGCCGCGCGCCTGCTCGGCATCAGCCGCCCGACGCTCTACGCGCTGCTGGAAGCGCACGGGCTGTCGGCGGACGGCGCCGACGCGCCGGGCGCCGAGGATGCCCTTTCCTAGAACACAGGCTGGAACCGATGAAAAAGCTCCTGCTTCCCGCCCTTGTCCTCCTCGCCGTGGCCGCCGCCGGCGGCGGGTGGTACGCGCTCGGCCACACCGGCGACCCCATCCGGAACGCGCGCATCCTGCTGCTGAAAGGCGACCTGCGCGCCGCCCAGATCGAGCTGCGCAACGCGGTCAAGGCCGACCCGCACAACGCCGAGGCGCACCTGCGCCTGGCGCAGCTCCAGTTGCAAACCTCCGACCCGGTCGCGGCGGAGAAGGAACTGAAGGTCGCCTGCGAGCTGAACTGCGACCGCAAGGTGATCCTCCCGCTGCTGGCGCAGTCCTACCTGGCGCAGCAGCGCTTCGCGGACGTGCTGTCCGAGGTGAAGGTGGACGCGGCCGCCGAGCCGGAAGACGCCGCGAAGGCCTACGTGATGCGCGCCATGGCGCAGATCGGCATGAACAACGACGCCGACGCGCGGGCCAGCCTGGTCGAGGCGGAACGGCTGGCGCCAAACAACCAGGACGCCGCGCTGACCCTGGCCCGGATCATGGTCATTGAAAAGGACCTGTCCGGCGCCGAACGCCAGGTGGACCGCGTCTTGGCGCTGAACGGGAAGCGGGCGGACGCGCTGGTGCTGAAAGGGCAGCTCCTGGCCGCCAAGGGCAACGAGGCCGGCGCGCTCGACCACCTGGAGCGCGCGGTCGCCGCCGCGCCCAGCTCGCTCGGCATGCTGCTGGAGCGGGCCAACCAGTATCTCGTGGCGGGGGAGGACGCGAAGGCGCGGGCCGACGTCAACAAGGTGCTGGCGGCCGAGCCGCAGAATGCCGGGGCGGTGTACCTCAACATGGTGCTGCTGGTGCGCGCCGGGCGGTATGCCGACGCGGACCTCGCGCTGGGGCAGCTTTCGGCGGTCATCCAGCGCTTCCCCCGCGGGCTGTATTTCCAAGCGCTGATTAAATCAAACCTCGGCCAGACCGAGCAGGCGGTGGACGCGGCGCTCCGCTACGCGGCGCAGGCGCCGACGGATTTCGACGGCGCGCGCCTGCTGGCCCGGGTCGAGCTGGGCGCGCAGCGGCCGGAACGTGCGGTGGCGGTGCTGAACAAGGCGATTGCCGCCGGGGCGAACACGGCGGAAACGCTGGACCTGCTGGGCCGCGCCTACGCCATCCAGGGTCAGGCGCAGCTCGCGTCCCGCACCTTCCAGGAAGCGGCGTCGCTCGCGCCGAGCAGCCCCGAGATCCTGACGCGCTTGGCCTCCACCCGCATGCAGCTCGGCGACATGCCGGGCGCCACGGCGGCGCTTGAGAATGCGCTGGACATCCAGCCGAAGCAGCCCGACGCCGGGGAGGCGCTGGTCGCCACGGCGCTTGGGTCCGGCGACGTCGAGAAGGCGCAGACAGCACTCGACCGCCTGCGCCAGCAGAACGGCGAAACGGAGATGGTCGGCATCCTGGCCGGCATGGTCAAGCTGGCGCGCATGGACCTGGAAGGCGCGCGGGCGCAGTTCGCCGCGGTCGCGGACAAGTTCCCGGCCTCCGACACGGCCCGGGTGAACTTGGGCAAGGTGCTCATCCTGCAGAGCCGCAAGCCGGAGGCGGAGGCGGTGCTGAACGGGCTGTTGGCCAAGAACCATGCCAACCTGGAGGCGCTGACGCCGCTCGTGCAATCCCTGGTGGGGGACAACAAGCTGCCGCAGGCCATCGCGGCCGTCGAGGCCGCGCGGGCGGCGGCCCCGTCCAACCCGGCCCTGACCGCGGCCCTGGTGGACCTCCAGATCAAGGCGAAGGAGCCGCGCAAGGCGCTGGACGTGCTGCAGCAGGCGCTCGAAAGCGGCCCGCCGCCGCCGGTGCTGCTCGCAGCACAAGCGCGGGCGCAGGCCGCGGACGGCGACGTGCAGGGCGCGAAGGCGTCCTACCAGCAGATCCTGGCGGGCACGCCGCTCGACCTTGAGGCGCGGCGGTCGCTGGTCGCCCTGGCGCTGAACAGCAACGACCTGGACGGCGCGGAGGCGGCGCTGCGGGAGGGCCTCAAGCTGTCGCCGGGCAACCTCGGCATGATGAACACGCTGATCTTCGCCGAGCAGCGCCGGTCTGGGATCGCCGGGGCGCTGGCGATGGCGGACGAGCTGCGGCGCGATCCGGCCAACCTGCCGGCGTCTTCGGTCATCAAGGGCGACACCTTCATGGGCGCCCGCCGCTACGGCGACGCCGCCCAGGCCTTCGCCGGCGAGCTGAAGGCGAACCCCTCGACGGCGCTGGTGCTGCGCACCGCCGGCGCGCTGGTATCCGGCGGCGGCCAGGAGCAGGCCGCGCAGCAGTTGCAGGCATGGCTCGCGCAGCATCCCAACGACGCCGACGCGATGCAGATGCTCGCGACCCTCGACATCTCCGCCGGACGCAAGCAGGACGCGGAGGAGCATTTGCAGGCTGTGCTCAACAAGCGCCCGAACGACGCGATTGCGCTGAACAACCTCGCCTGGGTTTACCAGGCGAAAGGCGACTCCCGGGCGCGCGGCCTGGCGCAGCGCGCCCACTTCCTGGCGCCGTCCGGGGAAACGTCGGACACCCTGGGCTGGATCATGACGAAGGAGGGAGCCGCGGCGGACGCCCTGCCGCTCCTGAGGGAGGCCGTGCAGCGGCGCCCCAACGACCGGACCGTCAAGTTCCACCTGGCCAGCGCCCTGAACGCCGTGGGCAAGCCGGACGAGGCGGCGCAGGCCCTGGACGCCATCCTGGACGACGCCGCCGACTTCGACGACCGCGGCGCCGCGTGGTCTTTGCGGGACCGGATCAAGGGCAAGCGGTAGCCGCCCAGGCCAGTCGCGCGTCCGGCCGCGCGCCCGGCGTCACCGGCCGGGCGCACCCATCCGCATCAGGCCGGGGCCATGGGCGTCGAGCCATTGCGTCGCCAGCCGCTTGTGCGGCGTGAGCTGCGCCGCCAACGCCCAGAAACCCGGGCCGTGGTCCATGTGGCGGAGATGCGCGACCTCGTGCCCGACCACGTAGTCCTGCACATGCGGCGGCGCCATCACCAGGCGCCAGCAGAACATCAGGGTGCCGTCCGCGGTGCAGCTTCCCCAACGGGTGCGCGTGTCCTTGACGACCACGCGCCGCGGCGTGAGCCGGGCGGCGGCGGCCTTGGCGACCGCCAGCGCCGAAAGCCGCCGCCGCGCCTCCACCCGCAGGAAGTCGGCCACGCGGCGGGACAGGAACTCCGGTTCGCCGCAGACCAGCAGGGCGCCCGGCTCGATCCAGGCGCCGCCGCGCCCGCCCGGCACGTGGCGGATGCAATGCGGCAGGCCGGCGATGGGAACGGTGGCGCCCTCGGTGAACAGCACCGGGTCCGGCAGCCGGGCCAGACGGTCGGCGACCCACGCGGCGTTGTCCCGCAGCAGCGCGAGGCCCGCGGCCTCCGCCGCGCGGAGCGGCAGGGTGACGACCACGCCGCCGCCCCGGGGATCGATGCGCAGGCTGACCTTGCGGGCGCGGGCGCTGCGGCGCCACAGCACGGCGGTGGGTCCGGTGGACAAGGCCACGATCTCGCGCGTCGGGACGGGCATCGCGGCAGGATGCGGCTTCCGCCGGCCCGGGGCAATCGTTCCCGTGCTGCGGCTCACACTGCACGGAGGAACAAGCCGACCGCCAGCCCCGCCGCGGTCAGCGCCGCCAACATGAGGAAGCCGATCCCCCGCCGAAGTAGCCGCCGTAGATGGAAATGGCGAACTGCAGCACCCCCGCCGTGGTTCTGCCCACCCGGGAAACATCCGTCGGCCGGCTGAAAAAGCCGCCCCAGGCGAAGACCGCCGTCGCGAACAGCACCGGCCAGGGCGCCAGCCGGGCAAAGAACGCCGCCGGAGTCGCAAGCAGCAGCACGGCCCCGATGGCGCCGCCCGCCAGGCTGATGACGCACATCGCCCGGAACGTAAGGCTGGGCGCCTCTCGCGCGAGGCTGCGCCCGGCCCATCCCGACAAAACCTGACCAGGAAACAGCGCGACCGTCGAGGCGACATTGGCCGCCCGCGGGTCAAGCCCGGTCAGCAGCAGCGCCGGCAGGGTCACGAAGGAGCCGCCGCCCGCCAGCGCGTTCTGCGCCCGGGCCAGCAAGGAGGCCGCGAACAGGACGACAAAACTTGATGGGTGCGCCATGGCCGTACCATGCCCGAAACCACGGGCCTTGCCAGCCGGCAGGCGTGCGCCCTGCGGGGACAAGCCCCTGTTCTGTTAGGGATTTTGTAATGCCTCTGAAGTACAAGGAGCGAGAGCATGGGGCCGCTTCCCTCCATGCTGGACGGAGGCTGAACGTGCGACGCGCATCAATCCTTCCAGGCCATCCCCCGGCGCGGCATGCGCTGTCCCTGCTTGCCAGGGCTGTGTCGGCCGCGTTGCCGCGCAAGCTGTGGCCGCGGCTTGCGGTCCTGATGCTTGCCGCGACGATGCCGCTGGTCGTGCTGCTGGTGCTTTCGGCCGTGGCCGACGGCCGGCGCGTGGTGGATACGGCGCGGGACCGGGTCGTGCAGCTCGCCCAACTGGCGGCCGAGCAGCAGGACGACATGCTGCAGGAAGCATCCAGCCTGCTGCGCGTGCTGGCGCGGGTGCCGGAGGTGAAGGTCGGCGCGGCGGAGTGCGACGGCCTGCTGGGCGCGGTGATCTCCGTCCATCCCCGGATCAACGTCCTGGCGGTGGTGGACGCCGACGGCACCGTCACATGCAGCACCAACCCGGCCGGCAAGGGCCTGAGCCTCACGGACCGGCCCTATTTCCAGGAGGCCCTGGCGTCCCGGTCCAACACGGCCGTCGTGATGAGCGCCATGACGGTCAGCCGCGCCACCGGCAAGCCCGCCATGTTCTTCGCCGTCCCGCTGGAGCGCCTGCCCGGCCGTGACATGCCGCCTGGCGTGATCCTGGCCGGGGTTGACCTCGGCTGGTTCGCACGGCTGTCGGACAAAGCCTCGGGACCATCGGACCCGTTGGTCCAGGTGCTGGACAGCCGCGACGGCGCGGTCGTGGCGGAGGCGCCGGCGACGGCGGGCCGCATCGGCCAACGCTTCCCCCATTCTCCCGTCATCGAGGCGTTCCGGGCCTCCCCCGGCGGCGGGTCGCTGCAAGCGCCAGACCAGGACGGGGTCAGCCGCGTGTTCGGCTTCGCGCCCCTGCCGGGCCGCGCCGCCGGCCTCATCGTCACGGTTGGCCTGCGGGAGGCCGACATCCGGGCGGCAGCGGACGGGCGGTTCTGGCTGTCGATCGGCATCGCAGTCGCCGCCATGGCGTTCGCCATGCTGACCGCCTGGCTGATCGCCCGGCGGACCGTGCTCCGCCCAATCGACGCGCTGCTCAGGGCGGCGGCACTCGTCGGGGCGGGCGACCTATCCGCGCGGGCGCTCATCGGCCGCGGTGCCGCGGCGGAATTGTTGTCGCTCGGCACGGCGTTCGCCCGCATGGCCGGGCGGCTGCAGGCGCGGGACGGGCATATCGCCGCCATGCAAAAGGGCATCGCGATCAGCGAGCAACACCATCGCTTGGTCGCTGAGAACGCCAATGACATGATCACCCGCTTCTCGCCGGAGTTGCAGCGCCTGTACGTCTCGCCGGCCTGCCGTGACCTGCTGGGCTACGAGCCGGAAGAACTCATCGGAAAGCATCCCCGCGAACTGGTGCATCCGGCCGATGAGCAGGCGACAGGCCAGACGCTGTCCGACCGGCTGCTTGCGGGTGACAAGAAGGCGCGCGTCACCCTGCGGATGAGGCACAAGGATGGCCGCGATGTTTGGGTGGAAACAAGTTTCAGCTACCTGGAGGACGGCAGCGGCTACGTGTCGGTGACGCGGGACATTTCCGAACGCAAGGCGCTGGAGGCACAGCTTGAGGAGGCGAACCGCCAGCTTCGCGTGCTGGCGCAGCAGGACGGGCTGACCCACTTGGCGAACCGGCGCCTCTTCGACGAGGCGCTTGGGGTGGAGTACCGCCGGGCGATGCGGGCTGGCTCGCCGCTGGCGGTCATCATGCTCGACGTGGACCGGTTCAAGTCGTTCAACGACACCCATGGCCACCCCGGCGGCGACGCCTGCCTGCAAGCCTTGGCGGGCGTCCTTCAGGGCGGGTGCCGCCGCCCGGCGGACCTCCCGGCCCGGTATGGCGGGGAGGAGTTCGTCCTCCTGCTGCCGAACACCGACGCCGCCGGCGCCTTGGCCGTGGCCGAGTGCATCCGCGGCTCGGTACGCGCGCTGGCCATCCCCCATGCCGGGTCGGAATACGGTTTTGCCACCGTCAGCATCGGCGTCGCGGCCATGGCGCCGTGCAGCCCGCAGGGGCCTGCCGCCTTGGTCGAAGCGGCTGACGCGGCGCTGTATCGAGCGAAGCGCGCCGGGCGCAACACGGTCCGCCTGGCGGACGCCCCGGCGGCGCTGTCGGAGGGTTAAGAGCTTACCGGGGTTGGCTCTAAGCTGCCTGGCTCAGCAAGAGCCGCCGCCGGGCGCGCTGGATCGGCAGGGCCGCATAAACGTCCTTCACCGCCTCGGTAATCGTGACGCCGGCCAGCCGCGGCGCGATGCGTCGCCCGCCGCCCTCCCAGACCGGCGCGCCGCGCAGCACGACCCGCAGCTTGACCGGCGGCAGGTAAAGCGCGCTGTCCCGCCGCTCCACCCGGAACAGGCTGGCGGCCAGCAGGCGGCCGATCTGGCCCGGCGAGTAGGGCTGGCCATGGCCGAACGGCGTGCTTTCGTTGTGCGCCCAAAGGCCCATGCGGTTCGGCGTGACCGCCAGGAGGCGGCCGTCGTCCTTCAGCACCCGCCAAACCTCCCGCATCATGCGGAAGGAGTTTTCGGCGACCTCCAGGCCGTGCACCAGCAGGATGCGGTCGAAGCACAGATCGGGGAAGGGCAGGCTGTCCTCCTCCACCGTGCAGGAAAGGTTGGGGCTGCCGGCCGGCCAGCGGGCGATGCCGGCCTGCGCCGGGATGGCGGCGACGCAGCGCGCCGCGCTGTCCCGCCAGGGCCGCAGGTATGGGGCGGGGTAGCCGAGGCCCAGCACGGCCAGGCCCGTCACGTCCGGCCAGGCGAGCGCCAGTCGGTCCCGCAGCAGGCGGCAGGCCACGGCGCCGCGCGCCGTCGCGTAGAACTCCGTCGCGGATTGGGCATCGGCCGTCATGCTGCCCGCTATAGCATGCGCGCGGTCCCGTCTCCTGCCCCATCTGCTCTCCGGCTTGATCTGCGGCCGCCCCGCTTGATCTACGGCCGCAGGTGCGACAGGGTGCGCCCATTCGAAGCGGAGCGCCGTTTATGCCCCTGTCCGCCCAAGCCGTCCCCATGCTGTCCGACAACTACGCCTGGCTGCTGCGGGACGAGGCCACCGGCTTCACGGCGTTCGTCGATCCCGCCGACGCGGACGCCTGCCTCGCGGCGGTGGAGGCCGCTGGGGACCGCCTCGACATGGTCCTGCTCACCCACCATCACGCGGACCACGTGGCGGGCGCCGACGCGGTCCGCGCCCGCTACGGCTGCCCGGTGGTCGGCGCCGCGGCCGACGCGCGGCGCCTGCCGCGGCTGGACCGCACGGTGGCGGAGGGCGACACGGTGGCCCTGGGCGACAGCAGCCTCCGGGTCATCGATACGCCCGGCCATACCGTTGGGCACATCGCGTTCTTCGGCAGTGGGAACCATGTGCTGATCTGCGGGGATACGCTGTTCAGCCTTGGCTGCGGCCGGCTGCTGGAGGGCACCGCCGCCGACATGTATGGCAGCCTGCGCAAGCTCTCGGCGTTGCCGGGCGACACGCTGGTCTGCTGTGGGCACGAATACACGCAGAGCAACGCGCGCTTCGCGCTGCACGCCGATCCCGACAACCCGGCGCTGCGCGCCCGCGCCGCCGCGGTGGACCGCCTGCGCGAAGCGGGGCAGCCGACCATTCCGAGCCGCCTGTCGAACGAACTCGCGGAAAACCCCTTCCTGCGGGCGCCGGATGTCAAGGCCTTGGCCAAGCTGCGCGCAGAGAAGGATACGTTCCGGTGAAGCTCTACTACTCCGCCACCAGCCCTTATGTCCGCAAGGCCGTCGCCTGCGCCCTGGCCTGCGGCATCTCGGATCAGATCACCCGCATCGAAACCAACCCGCACGCGTCCCCGCCCGACCTGCTGGCGGCGAATCCGCTGTCCAAGGTGCCGTGCCTGGTGACGGAGGACGGCCTCGCGCTGTTCGACAGCCCCGTCATTTGCGAGTACCTGGACGCGGTCGGCGCCGGGTCGCTGTTCCCGCCGCCCGGCCCGGGGCGCTGGCGCGCGCTCCGCTTCCAGGCCATCGGCGACGGCATCATGGACGCGGCCGTGTCGCGGCGCATGGACATGGGCCGCCCGGCGGAGGCGGCGCGCGACGCCGCGATGGCGCGGGGCCGGGACGCCGTGGAGCGCGCGCTCGACCTGCTGCAATCGGATCCGCCCGCCAATCACCTGGACATCGGCTCCATCACCGTGGCCTGCGCGCTGGGCTACCTCGACTTGCGCTTCGCGGCGGACGGTTGGCGCGCGAACCGCGGCAAGCTGGCGCAATGGTATGCCGAGATGGCGGAGCGGCCGGAGATCGCCGGGTCGGCGCCCCCCGGTTAGCCGCGGCTCACCGTCCGGCCATCAAGCCGAGCGTGCTGTACAGCCGCTCGCTCGGCGGCCAGACATGCATGATGTCGTAGCGGTAGGTGACGGTCGCCCAGCCCAGGCCGACGACGGCCGCGACGCTCACGACCCAGCCGGCCAGCACCGCCGGTCCGCCCGCAAACCTCGCGCCTGGGCGTTCGGGTGTCCCGGCGAACGGGTTGGGCGCCGAGAAGATCTGCGCGTCGGACGGCGTTGGCCGAGGCGGCGTTGGCGTGGACTGGGGGAGGGGCACAGGCCCGGCGGTCGGCAACCGCGACGGCGCGGCCTCCGTCGCGGGCTGAGGCCCGGCCACCGGCGTCCAACTCGTGCCGCACCGGGCACAGCGCACGGACTGCCCGGGGATGACCCGCGCATCGGGCACCTCGTAGGCAGCGGCGCAGGATGGGCAGACGATCCTCATGGAGGCGTGATACTCCCTGGCTGCAGCCGCGAACAAGCTTCGGCTTCCGGCTGGATGGTGAAGCAACGAGATGGGCGAAGCGAGCGTGCTAAGCATCATTCTGCGGAGCGTGTCCACGCGCAGCAGCGAAAATGATGCGTCTTCGACGGCTTCTAAGCAGGCACTCGTGGCGCAAGCTACGAATGCCTGCTTAGAAGCATGACAGGCGGGGAGCATGGCGGATGATACGGTTAGATGGGGTCGGCCTGGAATTTGGCCAACCGGGCACAATAAACCGGGTTCTGCAGGGCGTGTCGTTCGGCGTCCCGGAAGGCGGGTTCCGCTGGCTGCTCGGCCCCTCCGGCGCCGGCAAAACGAGCCTGCTCCGCCTGCTGCACCTCGCGGTGCGGCCCACGGAGGGGCGGCTCGCCTTGCTGGGCCAGGACATCGGCGACGCCGCCCGGTCCCGCTTGCCGATGCTGCGCCGCCGCATCGGCATGGTGTTCCAGGACTTCCGCCTGCTGCCGCACCTTTCGGCGTTCGACAATGTAGCACTGCCGCTGCGGCTCGCCGGCCGCCCGGAGGGGCAAGTGCGGGTCGATGCGGTGGAACTGCTGAGCTGGGTCGGGCTGTCGCGGAAGCTGCAATCCCGCCCAGCCGAGCTTTCCGGCGGCGAGCAGCAGCGCGTGGCCATCGCCCGCGCCGTCGTCGCCCGCCCGCTGCTGCTGCTGGCCGACGAGCCGACGGGCAACCTCGACGACCCGCAAGCCGAGCGGCTGATGCAGTTGCTGCATGAGATGAACCGCCTGGGCACCACCGTCGTGGTGGCGACGCACAACGCCGCCCTGGTCGCCCGCCACCCGGCCCACACGCTGCGGCTGGCGGATGGCCGGCTGGTCCGCGATGACTAGGACCGCAGTCACGAAGACCGGGGCGGCGCGGACCGCGCGGATCAGGACCGCACAGGCGCGAACGGAACGGCCGCCGCGCCGGACGCCCGCGCTGCTGCGCCCGGCGCGGTTCGACGACCTCGGCCTGCGCCGCGCCTTGTCGGACCGGCTGCTGCCGTCGCTGGTCGCGGCCATGGCGTTCCTGGCGGCCCTGGCCCTGGCCGGGACGGCGGCGGCGTCCGCCCTGGGGCGGCAATGGCAGGAGGGCGCCGGTTCCGTGCTGACGGTGCAGGTGCCCGAGCCTGCCGCGGCGGCGGACGGCGCGAACACCCGGCTCGACCGGGTCCTGGCGCTGCTGCGCGGCACGCCCGGCATCGCCTCGGCGCGGGCGCTGAGTGCCGGCGAGCTGGAGGCGCTGCTGCGCCCATGGCTGGGCAGCGGGTCCGGGCGGATCGCCCTGCCGTTGCCGGCCGTGGTCGATGTGCGGCTCTCGGACCCGGCATTGGACACCGGGCGATTGGCGGCCCGGGTGGAGGCGGCGGCGCCCGGCACGTTGCTGGAAAGCCATGACCGCTGGATGCGCCGCCTGGCCGTACTGGCCCGCAGCCTGCAGGCCTGCGCCGGGCTGGCGCTGGCGGTGGTGGCGTTCGTGGCCGTGGCCGTGGTCGCCGTGGCCGTCCGCGCCGGCCTCGCGACCCGGCGCGGCGCCATTGAGATCGTGCACGGCCTGGGCGCCACAGACGGCTACATCGCCGGGCGGTTCGCGCGCCGGGCCACGCTGCTGGCGGCGGTGGGCGCGGGGATCGGCGCAGCGGCGGCGGTGCCGGTGCTGCTCGGCCTGGCCGGGCTGGCGGCGCCCTTCACCGGGCAGCCCGAGGGGGCCGCCGGACTGGCCGGTGCGCTGCCGTTGGCGCTGTGGCTGTCCTTGCCGGCCCTGCCGGCGGCGGCGGCGGCCATCGGCTGGCTGACGGCGCAGGGCACGGTGCGCCGCTGGCTGCGGCGGCTGCCTTGACGGAAGCGCGCCAAGAAGCGTGGTGGCAACGTCGCGCCCGGCTGGGCCTGGCGGCGGCGAGCGCCGCGCTGCTCGGCTGCGGCATCTTGTGGGGAGTGGGCTTTGCACGGTTCAACAGCATCGCCCGGCAGACCAGCGAGCCGCCGGCGGCGGCGGACGGAATCGTCGTGCTGACCGGCGGCGCGGACCGGATCGAGACGGCGCTGCGCCTGCTAGTCGAGGGGCGCGCGCCTTATCTGCTGGTGTCCGGCGTGGCGCACGGGGCGGACATGTCTGACCTGATGCGCCGGGTGCCGCTCGATGCCGACCAGGCCAGCCGGGTGACGCTGGGCCACGCCGCGCAGAGCACGTCGGGCAACGCGGCGGAGACTGCGCCCTGGGCGCGGGCGCACAACATGCGGCGCCTGATCGTCGTGACCGCCGGCTACCACGTGCCGCGGGCCTTGTTGGAACTGCGGCACGCCCTGCCGGAGGTCGAACTTCAGGCGGTCGCGGTGCAGTCCCCGGCGCTGCGCAGCGCGCCGCCGGCAGCGTCCGTGCGCGTGCTCGCGGGCGAATACGACAAGCTGCTTGCCGTCCGGCTCGGCCTGTCGCGCCTGCTGGGTACCGGGGAGCCGCCATGATCTGGGTGCGCTCCCTGCTGTTCAACATCTGGTTCTTCGCGGCGACGCTGGCGATGGGGCTGCTCGGCGCCCCCGTCCGCTGGTTCGCCCCCCGCCACGCGCTGTGGGTGGCGCAAAGCTGGGCGGCGCTGGTGCTCGGCGGCGCCGCGGCCCTGTGCGGCATCCGCGTCGCCGTGGCCGGGCGGGAGCATTTGCCAACGGAGGGCGCGGCCCTGATCGCGTCGCAGCACCAATCGGCGTTCGACACGCTGGTTTGGCTGCGCCTGGTTCCGCGCGCGTCCTACGTGTTCAAGGCCGAGCTGGCGCGCGTCCCGCTGTTCGGCTCGCTGCTGGTGCCGGCCGGGCAGATCCCGGTGGACCGCGGCGCATCGTTCAGCGCGGTCCGCAGCCTGCTGCGCGGCGCCGACCGCGCCAAGGCGGACGGCCGGCAGATCGTGGTCTTCCCGGAAGGCACCCGGGTGGCGCCAGGCGTCGAGGCCGAGCTGCGGCCCGGCATCGCCGCACTGGCGTCGCGGACCGGGCTGCCGGTCGTCCCGGTCGCCACCGACTCCGGCCTATACTGGGGCCGGCGGGCATTCCGCAAAACGCCCGGCGTGATCCGCATCGTGGTCGGCCCGCCGATTCCGCCGGGCTTGTCGCAAGCGGCGCTGATCGTCGCAATACAGGAACGCTGGCGGGAGGCCGGCATCTCGGGCAGCTCTGTGGACAAGTCTGTGCATAAGAGCGGTAAAACGTCGGGCGCGTGGCGCGCTTAGATCTTGCAACGTCATCGTTTATCATGGTTTTGTTGCAGTTCGTGGTCGATACGGAGACAGGAAGCCGCTGGGGCGGCTGGCGTGTTGATTATTCAAGACTTTGTTATTTAACAACAAAAATACCTTCGATGGCCACGCGTGATGCGCAGCCCCCGCCAAGGGCGGCAGATGTTTCGGGACGCGGCACGCCGAGTCGCGCCGCTGTGGATGACCGTGGGCCGCCCTGCGCGTCAAGCCCTTGGGATCGTTAAATGGCAAGGAGGCTTGCCATTCAATCCATGTTACGCTGGGCATGCAGCGTGCTCGTCGTGGCGGGCCTGGGGCATGGCGTCTTCTGGCTCATTACGGTGCGCCGGCTTGATGCGCTGGTGGAGCAGCAGGCTCAAGCTTTGCGCGCGCAAGGCTGGCGCGTCGTCCTCGGACCGGACCGGCCGCGAGGGTGGCCGGAACGCGCCGGGCTTCAATTTGGGGCGCCCTCCATCGAGGCCGGCGGGTTTGCCTGGCGGGCCGACCGGGCGATCATCGACGCGCCGCTGCGCTGGCCTGACGCGATGCCCGGAACGCTCGGCCCGGCGCGCGTGCGGGCGGACGGCCAGCAGGTCCGGTTCGGCTCAGGCGCCGCCCTCGCGGCCGTGTCGCAGGACTGGCAGCTTGAGGTCTCCGGGGGCGCCGCCACCCTGGCCGGCACGGAGGTTGGTATTGCCCAGGCGTTCGAGGCCGAGGCGTTGCAGTTGCGGCTTGGGCCGGACGGCCTGGCGCTGTCAGCCCGGCGTCTCAGGCCGCCCGACTCCGCCCGGATGCGTGGCCCGGGGATCGACGCGCTTGCGCTGCATGCGTCGGCGACGCCGCCGTTCCCGGTCGCCGGCGATCCGCGCGCCGCCGCCACGGCTTGGCGCCAGGCCGGCGGCGCCGTGGACGTGTCGGACGTCACACTCACGATGGGCCGCGCACGCGTTGTCGGCAAAGGCAGGATTTGGTTGGACAACGCCTTGCAGCCGAGGCTGGACGCGACGATGCGCGTGACCGGTTACGAGGCTGGGCTGGACGAGCTTGCGGCGGCGGGGGTCTTGACGCGTCCGGCCGCCGTGGCGGCGAAGGCGGTGCTTGGCCTGCTTGCGGCGCCCACGTCGGACGGCGGCGCCGTTGTTCCCGTGCAGATCGCCGACGGCGTGCTGACCGTGGCGCGCTTTCCGCTTCTGCGGGTGCCGGCGCTGGATTGGCCGGCGGCGGCGCCTGAGCCGTGAGGCAGGATGAGCGGCGGCTAAGGCTCTCCGCCGGAGTTCGACTGCGCCGCAAGGGCGCGGGCCATCTGGCTCAGGGCTTCTTGATGCTTCTGATTGTCGATCGCGGCGAAGTTGCGGGCGAGTTCGAGGCACATGCGCTGCCGCTGGGACAACTCGACGGCTGGCGCTTCGGTGTCCAGGCCTTCGAAAAACCAGCTCACGGGGACGTTCAGCACCAGCGCGATCTCATACAATCGCCCGGCCGAGATGCGGTTCAGGCCGCGCTCGTACTTGTGCGCCTGCTGGTAGGTGACGCCGATCATCTGGGCGAGCTGCTGCTGCGACAAACCCAGCATGACCCGGCGCTCTCGGATGCGCGCCCCGGCGTGGTGGTCCGCGATGCTGGCTCGGTGCGGTGGCCCGCCGTCAGGTCCCGCTTTCCCGTTGCCCGAGACAATCTCTGGATTATGCTTGGAACTCACGACCCGCCCCACGGTATGATGCATACAGGCTTACACCCAACTGGGCGAAAGCAGCATTACGGTACCCACGTAATACGTCAACACCGTGTGACTTTAAACGTATTGCGGCTAAAGAAAAGCGCATTTCTAAAATCATGGTTGCAAGATTAAACCGGGCTGTCTTTCGGCTTGGCAGCACGGTCGCGACGGGCCGTACGCAGCGGGGCCGCCAGGTCGGGGGCGGGCACGCTGGGAGTTGTTATGCTGGGGGCTGCGGCGTTCGCGTGCGCCATCGCTGCCTCGGCGCGGGCAACCGCAAGCTGGCTGCGTAGGCTGTCGATTTCCTGCTGCATTTGGTCGATTGCTTGCGGATCGGCTGCCTGGGGATCGGCGTCCGGTCGCGGGGTTTCCGCCGGGGACGCTTCCGGGGCGGGCGGAAGGGGCGCGCTGCCGCGATGGAACGGGTTGAACATGCTCATCGCGCGCTCGATCATCGCGACGTTCTGCCGGCTCATCTCCTCGACCCCCATGGGCATGAACGGGCTGAAGGTCTGCTGCACCACCTGCCGCAGTTGCTGCTGCTGGCGCGCGAAGCTTGCCATGGCCTGTTCAAGATACCTTGGCACCACGCCCTGCAGGCTGCCGCCGTAGAAGCCGATGAGCTGCCGCAAAAACGCGGTGGGCAGCATGGAGGTGCCCTTGCTTTCCTCCTCGACGATGATCTGCGTCAGCACGCCGCGGGTGATGTCCTCCCCGGACTTCGCGTCGTAGACCACGAAATCGCGGCCGGCGCGGATCATGTCGGCGAGGTTGTCGAGGGTGATGTAGCTCGACGTTTCCGTGTTGTACAGCCGGCGGTTGGCATACTTCTTGACGACCACTGGAGGCTGTTGCGGGGCGGCCGGGCTGGCGGCTTCAGGATCAGACGCGGAGTAGGTCAGGGGGGCGAATTGCGGCATGGAACCCTCGCTTTCGGCATGGAGCGGACTGTATCACGCACTTGCAACATTGGGCGATAATCACACTTGCGGTTATCACGCCAACCCTATGAGCAAAAGCTATGGCCGACTCGCCACCGCCCGACGGCGGCACCCTCGCCGCCGATTGGATCACCATCTGGCAGAGCGAATGGGCCGCTGTCGCGGTGGATCGGGAGCTGCAGGAGGCATGGCTGCGCGTCATGGCGCAGGCCGGGACGACGCAAGCTGGGGCGGCGCAGGCGGGCGCGGTCCCGCCTCCGCCGGCACCCGCTGATGCTGCGCCTGGACCGGCCCGGCCCGTTCCGCCGGCGCGGGCCTCGGCCGCTGCTGATGCACTTGATGCCCGGGATGCTGCAAGCGCAAGCCTCCGGGATGCTGCCATCGCCAGCTTGCTGGACCGCGTCGCCGAGCTGGAGCGCCGCGCCGCCGCCGCCGATCCCGAAGGCCGCTGACGCCGCGCTGATCGCGGGCATCGCCGCCTACCGCCGGCACCCGTGGCAGCGCGACCTGCCGGACCCGCCCAGCCTTTGGGGGGAGGGCGACACGCGCCTGCTCGACTATGGCCGGGAGACGGACCCGGCCGTCCTGTTCGTGCCGAGCCTGGTCAACCGCGCCTACGTGCTCGACCTCGCGCCGGGCCGCTCGTTGATGCGTTGGCTGGCCGGGCAGGAGGTGCGCCCGCTGCTGCTCGACTGGGGCTGGCCCGGCGCGCTGGAGCGCGGCTTCACCCTGACCGACTACATCGCCGGGCGGCTGGAGCGCGCGATATCGGCCGTGGGCGGGCGCGTGGTGTTGGCCGGATACTGCATGGGCGGGTTGCTGGCGCTGGCGGCGGCGTTGCGCCGGCCGGACCTGGTGCACGGCCTGGCGCTGCTGGCGACGCCCTGGGATTTCCACGCGGCGGACGCGGCGCAGGCCCGGCGGCTCGGCATGGCGCTGCCGCAGTTCGAGCCGCTTCTGCTGGCCACCGGCACCCTGCCGGTCGATAGTCTGCAGGCGTTGTTCGCCTGGCCGAACCCAGGGGGCATCGCCGCCAAGTACCGCGCCTTCGGCCGCATGGACCAGGCCGCTCCGGCCGCCCTCGACTTCGTCGCGGTCGAGGACTGGCTGAACGACGGCGTGCCGCTTGCGGCGCCGGTCGCGCGGGAGACGCTGGGCGGCTGGTACGGCGCGAACATGCCCGGCCGTGGCGCGTGGCGCGTGGCCGGGGCGGTTGTCGATCCCGCGGGGCTTGCGATGCCGGCCTTCGTCGCCGCGCCCGGCCGGGACCGCATCGTGCCGCCGGGCAGCGCCTTGCCGCTGGCCCGGCTGATCCCCGGCGCCGTCTTGCATCAGCCGGCCGCCGGGCATATCGGGATGACCGTCGGCCCGCAGGCCGAGGCGGCGCTGTGGTCGCCGCTGCTGGCCTGGTTGCGCGGCCTTTGATTGCCTATCTTCGCTTGACCCAGGGAGTTTCAAGAACATGGAAGACGTCGTCATCGTGTCCGCTGCCCGCACCCCGGTGGGCAGCTTCAATGGGGCCTTCGCCGGGACGCCCGCCCACGTGCTGGGCACCGTCGCCCTGCAAGCGGCGATGGAGCGCATCGGCATGGACCCGGCCGACGTGGACGAGGTGATCCTGGGCCAGGTGCTGACCGCGGCGCAGGGCCAGAACCCGGCGCGCCAGGCCGCCCGCGCCGCCGGCATCCCGGACGACAAGACGGCGTTCGGCATCAACCAGGTTTGCGGCTCGGGCCTCCGCACCGTGGCGCTGGCGGCGCAGCAGATCCGCACCGGGGAAAGCGCCATCGTGGTGGCCGGCGGGCAGGAGAGCATGAGCCAGTCCACCCACGCCGCCTACCTGCGCGCCGGCACCAAGATGGGCGACCTGGGCCTGGTGGACACCATGCTGAAGGACGGGCTGTGGGACGCCTTCCAGGGCTACCACATGGGCACCACGGCGGAGAACGTGGCGACCGCCTTCCAGATCACCCGCGCCCAGCAGGACGAGTTCGCGGCGATGAGCCAGCAGAAGGCGTCCGCCGCGCAAAAGGCCGGGCGGTTCAAGGACGAGATCGCGTCGGTGACGATCAAGGGCCGCAAGGGCGACACGGTCGTGGTGGACGACGAGTACATCCGGCATGACAGCACGCCCGAAATGATGGCGAAGCTGCGCCCAGCCTTTTCCAAGGACGGCACGGTGACGGCCGGCAACGCCAGCGGCATCAACGACGGCGCTGCGGCCCTGGTGGTGATGTCGGCCGCCGAGGCCGCGCGTCGCGGCCTGACGCCGCTTGCCCGCATCGCGAGCTTCGCGACCGCCGGCGTCGATCCGGCCGTGATGGGCACCGGGCCGATCCCGTCCAGCCGCAAGGCCCTGCAGCGGGCCGGCTGGAGCATCGCCGACCTGGACCTGATCGAGGCGAACGAGGCCTTCGCCGCCCAGGCCTGCGCGGTGAACAAGGACATGGGCTGGGACGCGGACAAGGTGAACGTGAACGGCGGGGCCATCGCCATCGGCCACCCCATCGGCGCGTCCGGCGCCCGCGTGCTGGTGACGCTCTTGCACGAGATGGCGCGGCGCGGCGCGAAAAAGGGCCTGGCCACGCTGTGCATCGGCGGCGGCATGGGCGTCGCCATGTGCCTGGAGCGTTGAGCGTCCACGACCGACATCCCGTCTAGCACTCCTCTGGCAAAGCGGCGAAGATGGCGCTGCTTAAGCCAGGGGAGGACTAGACAATGGCACGGGTCGCACTCGTCACGGGTGGAACACGCGGGATCGGCGCCGCGATCAGCGCAACGCTGAAGGCGGCCGGACGGACGGTGATTGCAAGCTATGCCGGCAATGACGCCGCCGCCTCCGCGTTCACGAAGGAAACCGGCATCCCGCACATCAAGTTCGACGCCGGGGACTACGCGGCGTGCGAGGCCGCGGTGGCAAAGATCAAGGACGAGCATGGTACCGTCGAGATCCTGGTGAACAACGCCGGGATCACCCGCGATACCACCATGGCCCGGATGACCCGCGACATGTGGGACGCGGTGTTGGACACCAACCTCGGCAGTTGCTTCAACCTGTGCAAGCTAACCTTCGACGGCATGCGGAGCGCGAAGTTCGGCCGGGTGGTGAACATCGGCAGCATCAACGGGCAGGCTGGACAATACGGCCAGGTGAACTACGCCGCGGCGAAGTCGGGCATCCACGGCTTCACCAAGGCGCTGGCGCAGGAGGGTGCCCGGTTCGGCATCACGGTGAACGCCATCGCGCCGGGCTACGTGGACACGGAGATGGTGCGCGCGGTGCCGCCGGACGTGCTGACCAAGATCATCGCCCGCATTCCGATGGGCCGGCTGGGCCACGCCGAGGACATCGCCCGCGGCGTGGTGTTCCTGACGGGTGAGGACGCCGACTTCATCACGGGATCGACGCTCTCGATCAACGGCGGGCAGCATATGTACTGACCGAAGCCTTGGGCGCAGCCGCGGATGCAAACTTGAGCGCAGCCCCGGCTGCAACTCTGGGCGCGTAACTACTCACCCTTCCTGCTGCCTGACCATAGGCGGCATGGACGTCCGGCTTGACAGGGCGAGGGTTGGATTGGTTCATCACCTCCCGTGAACAGCGAGATCCTCAAGGCTCTTTCCAAGGAC
>JAABUQ010004816.1_pt1 | contig 22453 bp, 29 predicted proteins | sample 5560001 | NCBI WGS metagenome assembly JAABUQ01 (sample SAMN10711888, study PRJNA513371) | rock metagenome | isolation source: Antarctica rocks | place: Antarctica: Victoria Land, Finger Mt nord | collected 2015-12-18 | reverse complement strand
CGTTGGGCCATCGGAATACAGGCGCGTCAAGGCTTCTTGATCGGTCTCGGTGAGGGCGGAGACACATTTCATGCCCTCTATTTTACCTGAACGCAAAATGTTCGATTACTTTTGCACGATTACTTAGCACCAATGGTTAGGTAAAGTTAATCACGAGCTAGTGAAAGCGTTACACCAAGTTGACACGTCTCAAGGTATGGTGCTATGAATGTCACAAAGCTCGTTCCAGCAGTCAAAGACAGACACCAATTTACTTACGAGTTCCACAAATTTGTACCAGTACAGGCTGGATGTTATGCGCTCACGACATACGACGGGCACGTTCTCTACGTCGGCCTCACGGATGACTTGCACCGCAGATTTGGACAACACAGGGACGACAGAAACAAATGCTCACCGACGCCGCAGGGAGTGGCGTTCTGGTTCTACTACCTACTTCTGAGCAAGGCCGAGATCAACAAGGTTGAACATTCTTGGCTCAACGCAAACGTGGATGCTCATGGCGTGTTTCCCCTTCTGAACAAGATAAATTCGCCCCTCATCTAAAGCCGGCAGGAGGCGACTGATGACGGCAGGAGGCGACTGATGACGACCCCCGTGCTCCCCCCACGACTGCCGATCTCCCCGCGCGCGCGGGCAACCCGCAGCCGGGCCGCTTGGCTGCTCGGGCTGGCACTCTGCGGCCTCCTCGCCGCGCTGGCTGCCCGCGCCGTCTTGGTCCGGCAGATGCGCCTGCCGCGCCTGACGCTCGATCAGGGCGGCAATGTCACGTCCGTGGCGATCACGCCGGACGGTAAAACGGCCTTCTCCGGCGACGACCCCACCCGCGACGCTCTGCATTTACGGGGTAACAAGCCCGCAGATGTGTTCGTCTGGGATACATCTTCGGGCCGCCTTGTGCGTCGCCTGCACGGGTTTTACTGGCGCTCCGAGGGCGTGACCGCCTCCCCGGACGGTGCGGCGGTTCTTGCCTGTGGGTATATTCGCCGAGACAGCCCTGAGTTCGGCAGCCCCGGCTACATGCCCGAAAACGTCGTGGCCTATGACTGGCACACGAGCCGGATGCTCTGGGCGGTCGAGGGTGATAAGCCGCTCTGTTATGCCCCGGACGGCCGCCTCGTCGGCATCGGCAGCGACATCCATGCCGGCGCGACGGGCGCGCCCATCCGCGAGACACACAAGAGATATTCGGACGACGCACAAACCGCTTTCTCACCCGATGGCAGGTTTTTCGGCTTCATCGGGGCGGGCACCCTGAACAAGAAAGGCTTTACGGACAGCGACAACGGCGACAAGGTGTATTACTCGACAATTCGCCTGCATCTCCTGCACACGGAAGATGGCACAGAAGCCTATAATTTCCCCTTCATTCGGGTGCGCGCCTTTGACATCTCCCGTGACAACAAGTGGCTCGCGATGACCAGCGACGCGGGCGTGATGACAAATGGGGAGGACGGTTCCATCGTGCGGCGGGTGGACATCAAGACGGGTGCCGCCGTTTGGACGAGGGAGCGCGGCATGAACGCGCCGGATAACGACGCCGACTCCATCCTCAACTCGGTCGCCATATCGCCGGATGAAAAGCATGTGGTAGTCCAGAGCATCGACGATCAGATCATCGTCTTGGACGCGCAGACCGGGCATGAGGAGTTTCGAACGCTGCTCGCCCGCAGCGGCGGCGGATGGAGCTACCCCGGTGGCCTGGCTTTCTCTGCGGACGGCAAAACCTTGATCAGCCGGTTTGGCGGTAAAGTCTTGGTCTGGGATGCGTCCTCGCTCTGAGTCCGCCCCGGACGCTCCCCGTTTTCGTGTGGTAAAATGGGAGGATGAACCCACTGCCATACTTCAATATCGGGTGCCCTCTTTGGGCCAATCGTTTCCTGTGGGTGCGGCTGGGGGCGCTGATGCTGCTGATGACTCTGACGCCGTCGCGCGCCGAGGGCGTGTGGCCCGCGCCCGTCGCGCAGGCTCTGGAGCGGGCGGGTGGCAACCGGGCCGAGATCGTGGCCGCATTGCAGAACGTGCCCCGCGCGCAGCAGGAAGGCATGGACTTCCTGGTCGCGAACATGCCGGACGATGATCTGCGGGCGCTGTCGTCGGGGTTCCTGCTGCGCGATGTCGCCCTGGCCTACGAGGGCTGGGAGAAGTCGCCGTGGAAGGCGCGGATCCCCCAATATCTGTTCCTGAACGACGTGCTGCCGTATGCCTGCCTGAGCGAGACCCGCGAGGATGTGCGCGGGTCGCTGCGCGCCAAGGCCGTGCCCCTGGTCGCCGGCTGCCGGACGCCCGCCGAGGCGGCGATGCGGCTCAACGAGAGGCTGTTCCCCCTGGTGAACGTCCGCTACTCGACCGAGCGGCAGCGGCCCGACCAAAGCCCCAGCGAGAGCATGGCGAGCGGCAAGGCCTCGTGCTCGGGCCTGTCGATCCTGCTGGCGGACGCCTGCCGGTCGGTCGGCATCCCCGCCCGCGTCGTCGGGACGCCGCTCTGGGCGAACATGCGCGGCAACCACACCTGGGTCGAGGTCTGGGACGGCGGCTGGCACTTCGTCGGAGCGGCAGAGCCGGACGCGCAGGGCCTGGACCACGCCTGGTTCGCCCATGATGCGTCCGAGGCGCGCAAAGACGACCCCCTCCATGCCATCTACGCCACGAGCTTCGGCAGGACCGGCCTGACGTTCCCGCTGGTCTGGGCACCGGACAACCACTCGGTCCCCGCCGTCAACGTCACCGACCGTTACGCCCCTGCGACCCCGTCCGCGGACTCCGGCAAAACCCGGCTGCTGGTCAAAGTGTTGGACCCGGAGGGCAAGCGGGTGGTCGCCAATGTTACGGTGGGAGCCGCCGACAACGCCGCAAGAGGGCAGGGCATGAGCAGAGGAGAATCGGCGGACCTGAACGACATGGTCGCCTTCCCCGTGCCGCAAGCGCAGGCCTGCGAGATCAGCGCCCTGGATGCGGCGGGGCGGACGGCGACGCAGATGGTCGAGATCGGGACCGACGCGCAGCAGGTCGTCGTCGTCCACCTGGCCGCCGCGCCCAAGCCCCTCAGCCCGGCGGCGTCCAAAGCACTCAGGAAAGCCCTGGTCGACTACTTCCGCGCTTCGCCCGAGCAGCAGGCGCACTGGGCGTTCCCCAAGACGCTTGACAAGCTGCTGCTGCAAAACGAGCCGGCGGTGCGGGCCGCCGCCTGGGAGGCTTATCGCGCAGCGCCCACTCACGCGGCTCTACGGCAGGACTTCGACGCCCACCAGGCGCGGTTCGGGCAGTACGTCAGCCCCTACACCGCCCGGGCCGTCGGGACGCGGCCCGCAAGCGGCTGGGGCCTGGTCATCGCCATGCACGGCGGCGGCGGTGCCCCGCAGGAGCTTAACGACGAACAGTGGCGGGAAATGCAGACCCACTACCGCGATCACCCAGAAAACGGCGGGTATCTCTACCTGGCCTTGCGCGCCCCGAACAACACCTGGAACGGCTTCTACGATGACTACGTGTACCCGCTGGTCGGCAGCCTGATCAAGCAGAACCTGCTGTTCGGCGACGTGGACCCGAACAAAGTGTTTTTGATAGGCTACTCGCACGGCGGCTACGGCGCATTCGCCATCGGCCCGAAGGAGCCGGACCTGTTCGCCGCCGTCCACGCCTCCGCCGCCGCGCCCACCGACGGCGAGACAACGGCCAAGACGCTGCGGAACACGGTCTTCTCGGCCTGGGTGGGCGAGCACGACCTGATGTACGGGCGGCTGGACCGGGACCGGAAGTTCGACGGCGAGGTCCGCGCCCTGCGCGGCGACCGCACGGACATCTACCCGGTGACAATCGACGTCAAAGCGGGCCACGGGCACAGCGACCTGCCCGACCGGGACTTCCTCGCGGGCATGACCGTTGCCGCCCGGAACCCCGTCCCGCGCGACCTGACCTGGCTGATGACCGACTCGGTCATCACCGACTTCTTCTGGCTGCAAACGTCCGCGCCCGCCAAAGAGCGGGAGATCGATGCCGCCTGCCAGAACAACCAGATCGTCGTGACCACCACGCCTAACGTGACCTCCGCCACCGTGCTCCTGGACAGCCGCCTGATCGACTTCGCCAGGCCAGTCACGCTCACCGTCAACGGCAAAAAGTCCCAGGTCCGCCCCGTCCCAAGCCTCCGCACCCTCTGCGACACGCTCGGGCGGCGCGGCGACCCCGACCGCGCCTTCACCGCCCAGATCGCCCTGCCGCTCTAAGCACCGAGTCAGCCTCCCGTGCGGTGCGAGAAAGACACATGAACACAAAACAAGTCATTGCCGTCACCGTCGGCGTTACCGTAGCCGGAGGGAGTATGTACCACGCCATCGTGAAGCGGGTCGCCAAAAAGAACTTCATGCGCGTCAACCAGAAGGATTATGATGCGCTGCTCAAAGATTGTATCCCGAACATCCACCATCGGTTTGGGGGGCAGCATGCGCTGGGCGGTGAGCGTCACGACCGCGAGGCACTGCGCCGGTGGTTCGCCCGATTGGGCCGTCTCGGCCCCACCCTCACACTGACAGTACACGATGTTTGGGTGAGCGGCTGGCCTCACGACACCACAATCGTCATCCGCTGGTCGGCGACACAGGATATGCCGGACGGCTCCCCTTACGACAATCATGGCGTTCATGTCGTGCGTATGCGCTGGGGAAAGATCGTGGAGATTGATGCGAACGAGGACTCGCAGGCCGTCGCGGACGCCTTGAAGGTCTGGGCCGCGTATGGAGTTGAGGAAGCACTGGCCGACCCAATCATCAGTTGATTGCGTCCATTAAACGTTGCCGTTGATCTGCTTGGCATGAGACTTGTGCGCTGGCGGAAGCCGGCTGAGAAACGGGGAAGGCTTTGAACGCCTCTCAAATCATCGCTGTGGTCGCCGGGTTCATGGTCGTCGTCGGGGTCACGACGTGGGCGTTTGTGCGCCCTGCAGAGGTCGTCGGGACCGTGCCAGGTCCGTTCGGGCTGACCACCGTTTCTCAGAAGGTCATCTCCGCGCGGCAGATAGGATCAAGGGCGGTGATCGTGGTGGCAATCACCGGGGCCTTCGTCTATTTCCTCCGTTCCCCAAAGCCGACACACCCAGCGGTCTGACGGTGTGGGCGAGATGTGGCTGTGGACGGGCGTGGGGCGGGAACAGGGTCAGACATCCGCGTCTCTGGCCTGCTGCCACAGACGCCGGGCCGTCTCGTAAAACGCCTGCGCCTGGGCCGGGTTCGCAAAGGCCGAGCGGGGGAGGAACGTCCCGGCGGGTTTGGCCCCGCCTTTACCCGTAACTTTGTTTCGGAAGAAGTAGATGTCGCCGCCGTGCTGCTCCACGGCGTTGACGTCCCGCCAGAGCGCTGCGCTCGTCTTCTCCGGCATCACGTCCTCGAAGCCCTCCGCGCCGACGACGAACCGGCACTGGCGGCTGCCGCTGCGCCGCGCGAGGAACAGCAGGATGAACAGCGCCGTCAGGGCGGCGACAAAGGCCGCGCTGCCCGCCAGCATCAGGGCGGCTAACTCCGCCGCGCCCCCATAGTCGCCCTGGTGAAAGTACGGCGGCAGCCAGAAGTATCCCCCTATGACGGGGAGCGCGAGCAGGTTGTAGACGGTCGCGCCGGGCCGCCGACCCATGAAGAACAAGTTGGTGCGCCAGAGGTCCGCGAACGTGCTGGTGTAGGGGACTTCGAGGCGCTGCGGGTCATATGCGGCGACGGTCGGTGCCTTGGCCTGCTGGGCGTCCGCATCTTCATCTTTTTCCTGGAGGCGCTGGAGCGGGCAGCCCAAAAAGTCCGCCAGCCTCTCCGCGACGTATTCGGTCTCCTCCGCGTCGGCATCAGACGCCATCCCCGCGCCGATCTCCGTCCCATCCCTGTTTAACAGTTTCAGGCCGCGCCTCAGACTGCCCCGCGCGCTCTTGCTTTCTTTCAGCTGCACACTCGCAACGTCACCGAGGGAGGCGATAGGCCGGTCGTCGTGCGAAACCCGGTCCCGGTTGCGGTCGAACGTCCATCGATCGCCCGAGAGCAAAATCCGGCCCTCGCGGCCAAGATAGGATACGAGGGCACGACCCGCCAGGAACGGGAGCATCAGCAGGAGGGCGGGGAGCCGGAGCGCGAGAAACCGAGTGCGGCGGCCCGCCGACGCCAGCAGCGCGAACACGCCCAGGCCTGCCGCCAGGACAGGCCACGACAGGCCCGCCAGGTCGTGCGCCGTGATCGCCACCCCGAACGTGAAGAAGCCGATGCTGCCCAGGGCCAAGAGGCCAAAAATCAAGCCCCCGAGGTGCGTGTAGCGGCGGTCGGCAAGGGTCAGGCAGTCGCCCCGCACCTGGACGGCGTAGACGATCTCGCGGCTGACCGGCAGGCCGCGCGCCCGCCGGAGCCAGTTCGCAAACGCTGCGGGAAGGATTCCGCTCCCGAGCAACAGCAGGAAGCCGAACTCCCCCAACAAGTGTAAGTCCTGACGCGCATTGTGGTCCGGGTTGTCGTCCGTCCTGGAGACAAGGCCCCCGGCCCAGATGCGCACGACCTGGCCTTTCCAGATTTGCGCCGAAACGCGGCTGCCGACCGGCGCAGCTTTCCAAACACGATAGCTGACGCTTTCGATCCAGTCACGCCCGCCTAGTTCCTGCAAGTCCAGGTTTTCATCATCCGCGCTCTTGCTGTGAGTGACCTCCCACTGCCGCGTGACCAGCAGCGTGGTGTTCCGGCAGGGCGGCAGGGACGAATCAGTCGGGGTGCCTGGGAAGCAGCCGAGGGCGTGATGGTACTGCCGGGAGAGGTGAGCGTCAGACGCATAGCTCCAGGCCAGCCAGCCCCCCAACGAAGCAAAAAGGAGGAAGAGGAAGAAACCGAGCAGGAGAGAAGCTCTCTTGGGCGCGGCAGGCTTCTCGGAAGATTCTAGGGGCATGGTATGGCTCCCGGCAAAGCAGACAGGCTCTTGCGTTCGACCGAATCTGCCTATAATACCCAGCATGGATGACTCCCTTGCCGCCCTTGATAGCCCGCCCCCGGACAGCGGCCGCCGCTACCCGCGCTATCCGGTCCAGATTCCGATTCATGTCACGGTGATCGAGGAGGGCGCGGGTCGGGATGTTGCGGCCTCTGAGCCGCCTTCGTCCACGGTGTCGCTGCACGACATCAGCCTGACCGGGTTTTACTTCACCTCGCCCCGCGTCTACCCGATGGACAGTCCCATCGAGCTTCATGTCGCGCTCGCCGGCCAGAGCTTTCGGATCAAAGCCTTGGTGCAGCGCTCGAAGGAGGCGCAGGATGGCCCGGAGGCGGCGCACGGGACGGCGGTCTTGTTCGTCCGTGGGGGAGACATTCACCCGTTCCTGGCCGCAGTCGCCGCCCACCTGCACCGCTGGCCTCATGCCGAGAGCGCGGCGGCGGAAGGCGTCGCACTCGAAACACGGGGCTGAGTTGTTTTCCCGTTTGCTCCGCCGGTGGGGTAAAATGGGGGGCATGACCACGGCCTACCACTTGACCCACTTGCAGGAACTCGAAGCCGAGTCCGTGTATGTCCTCCGCGAGGTCGCCGCCCAGTTCGAGCGGCCCGCGCTGCTGTTCTCGGGCGGCAAAGATTCCATTATCCTCTCGCACCTTGCCCGCAAGGCCTTCTGGCCCGCGCGCATCCCCTTCCCCCTGCTGCACATTGATACCGGCCACAACTTCCCCGAGGCGCTGGAATACCGGGACCGCTGGGTCGAGACGCTGGGCGCGAAGCTTCTGGTCCGCTCGGTCCAGGACTCGATTGACCAGGGCCGGGCCGTCGAAGAAACAGGCTTCAACGCCAGTCGCAATCTGCTCCAAACCGTCACGCTGCTGGACGCTTTGGAAGAGCTGAAGATCGACGCCGCCATCGGCGGCGGGCGGCGCGACGAGGAAAAAGCGCGGGCCAAGGAGCGCTTCTTCTCGCACCGCGACGAGTTCGGCCAGTGGGACCCCAAGAACCAGCGGCCCGAGCTGTGGAACCTGTTCAACGGCCACAAGCACCTGGGCGAGCACTTCCGCGTGTTCCCCATCTCCAACTGGACCGAGATGGACGTCTGGCAGTACATTTTGCAAGAAGACATTCCCCTGCCCAGCCTCTACTTCACGCACGAGCGGGCCATCGTCGAGCGCGACGGCGTCCTGCTGGCTGACTCCGAGTACCTGCCGAAGCGCCCGACCGAAACACCCGCGACGCGCCGGATTCGCTTCCGCACCGTCGGCGACATGACCAACACGGGGGCCGTCTCGTCCCCCGCCGCCTCGGTCGAGGAGATCATCCAGGAGGTCGCCGGGGCGCGCACGACCGAGCGCGGCATGCGCGCCGACGACCGCCGCTCCGAAGCGGCGATGGAAGACCGCAAAAAAGAAGGCTACTTCTAGCCGTCGCCGGATGGGGGTGTTGTGTTATGAACGAGGTGCTGACGCGGGCGGAGATGGAGTCACAGTTCGGCGGCGAATGGGTGCTGGTCGCTGACCCCGAGATGGACGAGAGGCGGGAAGTGTGCCGGGGGCGGGTCGTCTATCACGGGTGGGACCGCGAAGCCATGTACGACCAGGACGCCGCGCTGCAATTGGAGCGGGCAGCTTACCTTTACCTCGGCCCGATGCCGGAGATGTCTGTGCTGCTAGGCTTCTGGTCGTGAGTGACTCCTTCAGCCCTATCCGTGGCCTTATCCTCGTGACCGCTACGGTTCATGGGCCGCGCGGCAGCCGGGCGGTGCGCCTTGCGCTGGACACAGGCGCGACGGAGACGGCCATCAGCCGCCGCATTCTAGTGAACATCGGCATTGACATTCTTGTTGCCCCAACTGTTCCGGTAGTCATGGGCGGCGGCGTGGTCTCCGTCCCCCTCGTGACGGTGGATGCCTTGGAGGCCCTGGGGCGGACACTGCCGGATCTAACAATTCAGGCGCACACGCTGCCTGCGTCGCTGCCGATTGACGGCGTCCTGGGCCTGGACTTCCTCCGAGACTACCGGCTAGTTGTAGACTTCCGCACCGGCGAGGTCAGCCTGACATGACGGCCAGGGGACGACAATGAACATCGACCGCCTACGTCAACAGATCGAGTTTCTTTTGGAGATGGACAAGCTGAAGTCCGTCCTGCGGCGCACCTACGTCCTGGGGACGGACCGGCGCGAGAACTCTGCCGAGCACTCCTGGCACCTGGCCGTCATGGCGCTGCTGCTGGCCGAACACGCCAGCGCCCCGGTGGATGTCCTGCGCGTCCTCAAGATGCTGCTTGTGCATGACGTGGTCGAGATTGATGCGGGCGACACCTACGTCTACGACGTCCAGACCGATAAGGCCGGCAACGAATCCGCCGCCGCGGGACGCATCTTCGGCCTGCTGCCGGATGACCAGCGCGGCGAGATGCGCGAGCTGTGGGAGGAGTTCGAGGCGCGCGAGACGTCCGAGGCCCGCTTCGCCGCCGCCCTGGACCGCCTGATGCCGATGCTCCACAACTCCCACGCCCAGGGCCGGTCGTGGCGCGAGCACGGCATCACAGCGGACCAAGTGCTCGCGCGCAACGCCCACATCGCCGACGGCTCCCCCGACCTGTGGGAGTACGCCGCCCTGATGATCCGCGACGCCATCGCCCAGGGTTATCTCGCGCCGGGGAGGGACAAGACATGACGATCACGCTGACGCCGGACATCGAGCAGATACTCACGCAGGAGGCTCAGAAGAAGGGCATAACGTTGGAGGCGCTGGCGCTGACGAAGCTGCGGACGCCCGCGCCCGTTGATTACCGGGATGACTTGCCGCCCCCGACCAGCGAATGGCAGCGGGAACTACGGAGCATCGGCATCCCCTGCGGCGTCTCGCTCACGGACGAACAAGTCAGCCGCGAGTCGCTGTATGATGACCACCTTTAGGAGACGGTAAAGTTGTCTTATCTGGTGGAGACGCCTCTCTTGCTTCGGCTGGCGAATCCGAGTGACGTGCTGTATCCCGTCGCGGATGCCGCCATCGCCGGTTTGCAGACGCGCGGCGAAAGCCTCCACATCGCACCGCAGAACTTGGTCGAGTTCCGCAACGGCGCGACGCGCCCGGTGGAAGCCAACGGGCTGGGACTGGCACCCTCAGACGTAGAAGCGCAGGCGGAGGCATTCGAGCAGAAGTTTCTGCTCCTGCCTGAAACGCCGGACATTTACCCGGCGTGGAAGGCCTCGGTGAAAGCGGCGGGTGTCACCGGCAAGCAGGTCCACGACGCGCGGCTGGTGGCGATCTGTCACGTCTACGGCGTCGCGCACATTTTGACGTTCAATGTTCGGCACTTCGCCCGGCTCGCGGTATTTGGGCCGGGCGTGACCGTGGTTGATCCAGCGAGTATCTGAAACTGGAGGCGCCTCAGACATGCCTAGCATCTTCCTCAGTCACACATCTATAGATAAACCGTTTGTTGAAAAGCTTGCCGTTGACTTGAAGAGCATCGGCATAGAGGTTTGGTACGACAAGTGGGAGATCAAAATCGGTGACTCTTTAACCCGCAAGATAGAGCATGGCATTCAGGAATGTGAGTACCTTGCTATCGTTTTGTCACCGGAAGCTGTTAGGTCAGAATGGGTCAAAAATGAGCTGGGTGCGGCTTGGGCGAAGCAGATGCGGACGAAAAGGATCGTCGTCCTGCCAATACTTTATCGAGACTGCGAAATACCGCCGTTTTTGGAGGACCGCAGATACGCAGACTTCCGATCCGACTACAATTCTGGTTTCGCGGAAATTGCTCACGTCCTCGGCATTGATGATTGTATGAGTATTTCCCGCAACAACTGGCGTGTGTTCGCCAAATCTCAGGTGGAAGGGTGGCAGAGGTTTCGTGATTTAGAATTTGAAGCGCTTGTTACTCGGCTTATTGATCGGGCGCGGGAGTACAACTGGTCGGGTTGGATCGGCAAATCAAAGAATCCATATTCGTTGTCACTCCATGCATCTTCTGGCGTCGGTCAAAGCGTTTCTGTTTCGATAAAACTTGGTGGTCGAGATTTTGCTTACAAGGCGAGCCTCAAACCTGAGTGGAACCCTAACAATCTGAAGGTGTCAGATTTCGATACATATGTAGGCAACTCAATCAATGAGTGTGAGGAGTACATATGGCGTCAGATGGAGGACTTCAGACGGTTGTATGGTGATCCGACGAATGAGGCTTGGTACTCAGTGCAAAAATCTTATAGCCCACAGCAAATAACGCGCTTGACATATGATCTGTTACGAGAGCTTTCATGGTACAAAGGTGAAAACCTGCTATAAGATGGCAGTGAACGAATTATGAATGACTTTTCAACGACGGGCTATCTGGACATGGACTTGCTGCGGTTCACGACGGCGGGGAGCGTGGATGATGGCAAGAGCACGCTGATCGGGCGGCTGTTGTACGACAGCAAGGCGATCTTTGAGGACCAGTACGAGGCCATACGCGCGTCTACGGAGAGGCGGGGTGAGGAGGGCGTCAACCTTGCGCTGCTGACCGACGGGCTGCGGGCGGAGCGGGAGCAGGGCATCACGATTGACGTGGCCTATCGCTACTTCGCCACGCCCAAGCGCAAGTTCATTATCGCGGACACGCCCGGACACATCCAGTACACGCGCAACATGGTCACGGGGGCGTCCACGGCGAACCTGGCGATCATCTTGATCGATGCCCGCAAGGGCGTCATCGAGCAGACACGCCGCCACGCCATTATCGCCTCGCTGCTGGGCATCCCGCACGTCGTCGTGTGCGTCAACAAGATGGACTTGGTGGATTGGGACGAGGGCGTTTTCGAGGGCATCAAAGGCGATTTTCAGCGGTTTGCCAAGGGCTTGGATGGCGGCGATGTCCACTTTTTGCCCATCAGTGCATTGCTCGGGGACAACGTCGTGGACGGCTCGGAGCATATGCCCTGGTACGGCGGCCCGCCCCTGCTGCGCCTGCTCGAAACCCTGCCCATCGACCGGGACGTGAACCTGACCGACGGGCGGTTCCCCGTGCAGTACGTGATCCGGCCCCAGTCCGCCGAGTTCCCCGACTTCCGGGGCTACGCCGGGCGCGTCGCGGGCGGCGTGTTCCGGCCCGGCGACGCTGTGCGCGCGTTGCCCTCGGGGGCCGAAACGCGCGTCAAGGGCGTTGAAACGTTCGATGGCCCCCAGGCAGAGGCGTTCGCGCCGCAGTCCCTCACGCTGACTTTAGAAGATGAGATCGACATCAGCCGGGGCGACATGATCGTGGCCGCCGACAACCCAGCGCAGGTCTCGCAGGACATCGTGCTGATGGTCTGCTGGCTGGGCGAGAAGAGCCTGATGCTGGGCGGCAAGTACCTCCTGCGCCACACCACGCGCGAGGTGCGGGCCATCGTCAAAAGCGTGGACTATAAATTAGACATCAGCACGCTGGACCACCACGAAGCCGATAAAACGGTCTCGCTGAACGAAATCGCCCAAATCACCCTGCGGACCACGCAGCCGCTGTTCTTCGACTCGTACCGCCGCAACCGGGCCACGGGCAGCGTGATTCTGATCGACGAGGCCACCAACATCACGGTCGGCGCGGGGATGATCTTATGAGAGCATGGGGAAAGACGCTGCCGCTCTTCGCTTCCGGCCTGCTGCTGGCCGGCTGCGGCCCGGACCGGCCCGCCTATGCGCCGCCCCGCCCGCCCTCCGCGCCGCAGGCCGCGCGTACACCCTTAATCGCGACCGACGCGCCGTCCGGCGACGGCGATGCACTCGACGGAGGGGGCGACCCGCTCGCCGGAAAATCGTCCAGCCGCACGGACGACCCGTTGCTGGGCGAGAACGGGGGAAAGCCGAGTACCCCTGATCCTCTGGCGGGCGGTGACGCGCTGGCCGGCCCGCAGATGCCGACGCAGCACTCGCACTGGCTGCGCGGACGGCTCCACGCGGCCCGGATGACCGTCTTGCTGAACGGGGTGCGACAGCCTGCCCTGCCTTCGGTGATCGACCAGGACATCACGATGCGGCTGCGCGCGGGCGTCAATACCGTGACGTTCGACTATCAGCCCCAAGGGACCGAATCGTCGGCCACCATAGAGGTAGTCGAGGGCGAGCACACCCCGGAGATCGCGCCCCTTGTCACCTTCCGGCCCGCGTCCGCTCCGGTGCCGTCAACGCAGACGTTCACGTTCGTGGCCAAGTAGCTCTAGCTTTTCAGCACGAGATGGAACCGCGTCTCGTGCTGCCTCGCCCACTCTAGTACCCGTGCCAACGCTTCCATGTCGGCGATGACGCCCTCGGGGCGCAGCCCGGGGTCGTAGACCGCGAGCGCGACGCTCCCCGGATCGGCCCGCAGGGCGGCCAGCGCCCGATACGCGGTGGCCAGCCCCGCCGCCGGCTCGAACCACTCCCCCGGCCCGAAGTCGATCTCCTCCAGGTCCGCCACGTCGTCTGCGTCGTAAGCGTAGGTCATGCCCACGGCCACGGCGGTCTGGACGGGGTCCACGCTCTCGAAGTCCAGCAGCGGCGTCAGGGCCGGGTGGGCCTCGATTACCCGCGCCAGCGCCCCCCCCCTGTCCGCCCCCTCCTCAAAACCCTCAATGGTATGCTCCAACACGACGGTTATGTGCGCACTCATGGTCGTTTCCTGCCGTCTCCTCATTCAGGGTATGATACCCACACGAGAGCAAAAGGAGAACGAGACATGGCAGACAATGCGGACGAGCATGACGTGTGGGTGGACGTGGTCAAGCACCAAGCCGTGGACCCGGAGCGGGCGCGGCACCAGAGCTTCTACGCGGGGAAGACGTACCACTTCGAGGACCGGGTCAGCAAGGAGCAGTTCGACGAGGACCCCCAGCTCTGGGTCTCGACGCCGCATGCGTCCGAGACGTCGGCGCACCTGTCCTCCATCGGCGAGCCGATGGGGGGGTAGCCGTTCCATGCCGGAAAAGAAAGGTGTCCGCAACCCGAACGCCCTGCCGACCAAGACCTGCCCCGTCTGCCGCCGCTCGTTCACCTGGCGCAAGAAGTGGGAGCGGGACTGGGACGCCGTTGTTTATTGCAGCGACCGCTGCCGCAAGGCTGGCAGGGCAGCCTGAGACCCGGAGTTAGGAACCCGGCACTGGAAGTGCCGGGCTACCCGGAGGAAGTGCCTCCGGCACTGAAGACTCTTCAGCCCCGGAGGGGCTTTTCCTATACATGGGTAGCCCGGCACTTCCAGTGCCGGGTGTCTCTCACCCCTCCGCGCCGCCTGCTGCCGGCAGGACTTGCGTTTCTTCCGCCTGGCGGTAAGCCTCGTCCTGCTCCCGCTGCAAGGCCGGGGCGTCGCCGTCCTTGCGCGCTGCGGGCCTCTGCTCCTCGCTGTCTTTGGCGATGGTCTTCTGCACGACGTTGGCCGCGCGGCGGACGGCGATGACGTCGGTCTTGAACTGCGGAAACAGGCGGATCAGAATCACCTGCAAGGCGGCGGCGACCGGCACGGCCAGCAGGGTTCCGCCGATGCCGAACAGGGTCCCGCCCGCCATCAGGGCAATCAGCGTCAGCAGGGGGTGCAGGTTGACGCTGCCGCCGATGACGCGCGGGGCGAGGATGTTGTCGAAGACGATCTGGTGGATGAAGATCATGATCAGCACCAGGACGACAGCGCTGGCGAGGCCGTGGGTCGCCAGCGCGACGAGGCCGATGAGGATGGTCGAGACCAGCGCGCCGAAGTAGGGGATGGTGTACAGCAGGCCCGCCGTGATCGCCAGTGTCAGGGCGTAGCCGCGCAGACCGGCGAACCACAGGACGACGAAGATGACTAAGATATCCAGCGCCATCACGGTCAGGACGCCCCGGACGTAGGACCCGAACACGGCGATGATGTCCGTGACCGTCGCCAAGATGCCCTCGCGCCTCTCTCGCGGGAAGAGGAGCAGCGTCTTGCCGAGTATCTTGTTGAAGTCCAGCAGGATAAAGAACGTGATGATGGGGACGATGACCACCCAGACCAGGTTACCGGCCAGGGCGGGCAGGTTGTTGCCGAACCAGGTCACGCCGTTGCCCAGCAGCTCCGGCACGTGCCGCGCGTAGTTGAGGACCGGCGCGTTCATGGCGGCCGGGACGTGGTGGGCGGCCATCCAATGCTTCGCCATGTCGGCGACTTCCTGCGGCTTTCCCGAGAACAGGGGTTTGGGCGGGTTTCCCACCTTGGGGGCGTAGCGCGTGACCAGCTCGATCATCTGGGCGCTGACCAGAGTCAGCCCCTTGATCATCAGGGCGAAAATCGCCAGGAACAAAACGTAGATGACGCCGATAGCCAGCCCGCGCGGGAACCGCCGCCCGAAGAGGCCCTGCCGCTCCAGACGGTCCACTTCGGGCGTCAGCGTCATGGCGATGATGGTCGCCACCAGGAACGGTGGCAGCAGGTCACGCAGGGCGTAGGTGAGCCACAGGCCCAGCGCGAGCAGGCCGAGCCAGCCCAAGACCGTGAAGAACGAGACGACCTTCTTTTGTTCAAACACGGGACCGGCGGCCAAATGTGCTCCTTGCGGCGTTGACTATCCCGATGCCAGCGGCAGGCCGATGAACCGGCGGCGGGCGGCGGGCGGCTCGTCCTCCCAGTCCTCTTCCTCCACCTCGATGTAGTTGTCCAGGATGTCGAACAGCTCCCAGAGGTCCTTGTTGGTGTTGGCCTGGGTGTCGAAGTTCACGGCGACATCGGCGAGGTAAGCCGGCTCACGGCTGGTCGGCCCCGCCGCGGCCAGCCAGCCGGCGAAGACCGCCGACGCCGTCTCGGATGGCACCCCCGAAGGGTCCTGCTCGGAGATGGCCTTGAGCGTCCGGCCCAGCGCGATGGTCTGCTGTTGCAGTGACGGCGGCTTCTCGCCCGCGTCAGCCTCTTGCTCGGGCATCTCTCCGTCGGGCATCCGTCAGCCCAGCCTCTCTAAATGGTCCTCGATGCGCGTCAGGACTTTGGTGCGGAGGCCCTCGATGGCGGTCTCGCGCACCCCGAAGTAGTTGATGGCGGTGTACCCGCCGAAGTTGGTGAAGTTCTCGTAGGTGGAGAACTTGGAGGCGCTGGCCGGCACGTCGATCTGCTCGTTCGTCTGCGTGTCGGCGACGTCCACGGCCTGAAGGAAGGCCGTATTGAGGTCGGTGTCTTTGATCCGCTCGTTGTAGCGAAGCCGGATCAGGAACTGCCGGCCCCCTTGCGTGGTGTAGCGTTCAGTAATGTCCATGTGCTTAAGTATCTTTCACCCGGCACCGGAAGTGCCAGGCTACCCAGAGGAAGTGCCTCCGGCACTGAGGAGTAAGACTGAGGGACAGCCTCCGGCAGCCGTTCTTGAGTCACGGAGTGACTTTCTCCAGGTAGCCCGGCTAGGCCAGTGCCGGGTGAAAGACTTAAAACCGCCGCCGCGGCTTCCCTTTCGACGGACGGGGCCGATTCTCCTGCCCTGGTTGCCCCGGCGCGGCGCTGCCCTTGCCCGCGTTCAGACGCGCGGCCCAGGTGCTGCGCGGCTTGCGGCGGACGAAGGCGCGCGCGCGGTCGGCGCGGGTCTTGTCGCCCAGCGCGGCGTAGGACTGGGCGAGCAGGAAGTGCGCCTCGTCCGTGTCACCCAGAAACCCTAATAACCAACGGAGCGGGGAGTCGAACGGCTCCAGGGCGGCGACGGCTTCGGGCCAGGCGCGGGCCGCGACGCGCTCCCGGCCGATCTCCAGCCGGGCGGCGTACAAGCGTTGAATGCCGAAGTAGAAGGGGACCAGCACGACCAGGATGCTGACCATGTTCAGCACGACCAGCCAGGGCTTCATCATCCCGTGGAGCGAGTCGGGGCTGACACGGGCGTTCACTAAGCTCAAAGCCACCTGGGTCAGGACGAGCAGGACGAAGACGAGCAAGCCATAGCCGAGGCTGATCCGGTTCAGCCGCCGGTCGGCGTCGGGGTTGATGGTGCTCTGTGCGGGGAGTGGCATAGGTATTGACGCAAAAAGTCTGTTACGGACAGATCGGCATGGACGTGCGGACGCCCCGGCACCCCACGCACGGGCGGCACGGGCCGGGGCAGGGTACGCGGCGGAGACTACGCGGCGACCGTCTCTTGGAGGAGACCTTCGGGCATGACCTGGGCGGCCTGGGGGCCTTTCTCGCCGTCCTCGATCTCGAACGAGACGGGCTGGCCTTCCGCCAGGCTCTTGTAGCCGTCCTTCTGGATCGCCGAGTAGTGGACGAACAGGTCTTTGCGCCCCTCGACCTCGATGAAGCCGTAGCCCTTGGCGTCGCTGAACCACTTCACTTTGCCGTGCAGCAGAGTCGTGTCTGACATGGTCTTGCCTTCGTGCCTCCCTGGGAGTCGGTGCGCCTGCCGAAGTGCTCAGACGGTGGGTCGGGCCGGTCATCCCGGCCCTGAGTAGTCCCGGATTATATCACGGGGCTGTGGGCTTGTCAACTGCCCGCCCGCCGGAGTCCTTGACACGTGCGGGCCGCCTGTGCTATCGTAAACGTCCATGACCGTTGACGCCCGCCGCGCCCGCCGCCGCCTCGGACTCGTCGTGCTGCTTTCCCTGCTGCCCTGGCCCGCCGTGTGGCTGGGGATGTACCGGCTGGACAGCATCGCGTGGACGTTCTTCTTCTACCACGGCTGCTGCCTGCTTCCGGCGGCGCTGTGGGGGCACCGGCTGTGGCGCGGCGCAGTCCGCTGGCCGACCCGGCGGCAGTGGGCGTGCCTGCTGGCCGCCCTGGTGTGCGTCGTGCCGCTGTCACTGCTGCTGTACACCGAGATCGGGCAGCGACTTTTAGACGTGCCGGACTTCGACGACGTCGTGACCCGGCGCGGGTTCCAGGCGGTCTGGCTGCTGCCCTTCGGCGTCTACTTCGTGGTCGTGAACGCGACACTGGAAGAGCTGTTCTGGCGCGGCGTCGTCTTGAATGAGCTGCGCGGGACTGGGGAAGCCATCTGGACCATCGGGGCGGTCTGGACAGCATTCGCCTTCGCCGCCTGGCACTACTTGGTTTTGCGCCTGCTGCTGCGGCCCGGCTGGGCCGAGGCGACGGTGCTGGCAATTTTAGCGGCGGGCATCCTCTTCTCCTGGATGTACCGGCGAACGCGCTCGATCATCGTGCCGATTCTCTGGCACGGCCTGGTCTTCGACTTAGGGCTGGTCGTCGTCTTCGGCGCGGTGCTGCGCCGGTGATGGCTTGCGGAGAAGGTCAGGGCTTCTTCTGCGCTTGACTTGGGAAGGCACTCATGTGGCTCGGCATCCTTGCAGGACTCTACTCCCTCCCCGCCGTGCTCGGCCTGCTGGCCGGGCTGTGGGAGGCCGCGCGGGCGGCGCGGGGACGTCCCGACCTCCGCTGGGCGCGGCTCGCTCTGCTCGGACTGCTGCTGACGGGGCGTTGGTGGGTACGGCTGCTGCGTCCCCGCGCCCCGGACGAGCCTCAGCCCCTGACGCCGGATCGGCGCGGCACGGTCCTGGGCAAGGGCGGGGCGTGGCTGGAGTGGGAACAGTTCGGGCCGGACGACGCACCCGTTTTGCTGCTGACGCACGGCTGGTCGCTGACACACGACACGTGGTACTACCAGAAGAAGGCCCTGGGGGGTGAATTCAGAGTCGTCGTCTGGGACATGCCCGGCACGGGCCGATCTGAAGCTCCCGGCGACGGCGACTACTCGCTCGACGCCCTGACCGAGGACCTGGCCGTGGTCTTCGACGCGGTTGGCGCGGGCGATCATCCGCGCGGCTGCGTCCTCGCCGGGCACTCGGTCGGTGCGATGATCCTGCCGCGCTTCGCCGCCCGGTTCCCTGACCGCATGGGGTCCGTGCGCGGACTGGCGCTGCTGGCGGGCACGGATACATCATTGCTGGAAACGATGTGGGGGCGGCGCTGGCTCGTCCCGATGCGCCCGTGGTTCTGGGAACCGCTGGCCCGCGCGATGGGGCGCTTCCCGCGCCCGTTTGAATGGTACGCGCGCCTGATCCGGCAGCTCGGGTGCGTCCACACCGCCTTGATGCTCGGGACCAACGCCGGGCACGAGAGCCGGGGGCAGGACGACCTGGTGGCCCGGCGCTGCGCCCACTTCTCGATGCGCGCGGCGGGCCGGGGGGCGCTGTCCTGCTTCGCCTTCGACGCCCGCGCGGACATGGGTGCGGTCTCAGTCCCGACCCTGCTCTTGACGGGCGAGCAGGACCGGAACATGCCGCCGGACATCCAGCGGGCGATGGCCGGGCGGCTGGCCGACGCCGAGCTTGTTCTGATCGAAGGCTGCGGGCACCTCAGCCTCCTGGAATGCCACGCCGAGGTCAACGCGCGGCTGGCCGCTTTTGCGCGGCGCTGTTTGGATTAGCTCCCGTCTCGACGATCCGCAACCAGCGTTCCCGCGCGATGGCCGCCGCTTGTGCTTCTTCCAGGGTGACGGCCACGAAACGGACGGTGTCGCCCGGCGCGAGCTGTGCGGCGCGGGGCCGGTCGGCGGAAATGACGACGGCGAGCAGTGGGTAACCACCCGTCGTCTGCCGGTCGGCCATCAGCAGGATTGGGTTCCCGTCCGGCGGCACTTGCAGCCCGCCCATTGGCATGGCTTCGGAAAGGATGTCGCCGCCCAATCGGGGGATAGCGGGGCCGTCGAGACGATAGCCCTGCCGGTCCGACTGTGGGCTGACGGTGTACAATCCGCCGGCCAGTGCCGTCATCGCGTCCGCCGCAAAGGCTCCGGGGTGCGGGCCGGGCAGCACACGCAGGATGGCGGGCCGGGGATACGCGGGGATGTCGCCGGGACGCAGGCCGCGCCCCGGCCACGGCAGCGCCTGTTCGCCTCCCCGTATCCCCTCCAGGACATCCCCGGCACGGAGGGGACGCCCGTCCAGCCCGCCCATGTGCCCCCGCAGAAACGTCGCCCGGCTGCCCAGGACGGCGGGCACTTGGAAGCCCCCCGCGACGGCGAGGTACGCCCGCGCGCCGGACACGCGCCGCCCGAAGGACAGCCGCGCGCCCGCCCGGACGATGGCCGTGCGCCACAGGGGCAGCGGCAGGCCGTCCAGCCGCGCGGATAGGTCCGCTCCGCACAGCGCCACGCGCACGTCGGACAGCGCGCGCAGGGCCGGGCCGAGCAGCGTGATCTCCAGCGTCGCCGCGCCGCGCCCGTTCCCGACCAGCAGGTTCGCGGTGAAGGCGGCGAACGGGTCCATCGCCCCCGCCGGGGACAAGCCCTCGCGCTGATGGCCCGTGCGGCCCGCGTCCTGGATCGTCGTCAGCAGGCCGGGTGCCTCGACCGCGAACAGCGGCGCTGCGCTCACAGCTCTCCCAGCGCTCGCACGATGACGCCCTCGGACTCCAAAGCGTCCCGCACCGTGCGCGCCAGGGCCGCCGCGCCGGGCGTGTCGCCGTGCAGGCAGAGCGTGTCGGCGGCCAGCGTCAGCCGCGACCCGTCGGCGGCGATGACTAAGCCTTCGCGCGCCAGCCGGACGGCCCGCGCGGCGACTTCACCGGGGTCGTGCAGGACGGCCCCGGCCCGGCTCCGGGGCATCAGCGTCCCGTCCGGCAGGTACGCGCGGTCGGCGAAAACTTCGTGGGCGACGCGCAAGCCCATTGCTTGCCCCGCGCCAACCAGCCGCCCGCCGGATTGCCCCACCAATATCAGGCCCCAGTCGAAATCGCGCACGGCCTGGGTAATGGCGTCCGCGACGGCCTGTTCCCGCTCCGCCATCGCGTACAGCGCGCCGTGGGGCTTGACGTGCTGGAGCCGTCGCCCACCCCGCGCGGCGAAGGCGGCCAGCGCGCCGATTTGATAGGCCACCAGGTCGCAGATTCCGGCGGGCACCAGCGCCATCTCGCGCCGCCCGAATCCGGCCAGGTCGGGCAGGCCGGGGTGCGCCCCGACGGCGACGCTCCGCTCGCCCGCAGCGGCCACCGTCCGGGCCATCGTCGCCGGGTCGCCCGCGTGGAAGCCGCAGGCGACGTTGGCGGACGTAACAGAGGCCAGCAGGGCGTCGTCGTCGCCCAGAGCGTAGACGCCGAATCCCTCGCCCAGGTCCGCGTTCAGGTCAATGCGCCGCATCGACTACCTCCCGGCTGATTTCCTCAAACCGCTTTGCCGTAATTGAGACGAAGCGCACCCTGTCCCCCGCCGCCAGCAGCGCGGGCGGCTGCCTGATGGGGTCGTAGAGCCGCAGCGGTGTTTGCCCGATGATCTGCCAGCCGCCCGGCGTCTCGACCGGATAAACACCCGTCTGCGCGCCCGCGATGCCGACCGCCCCGGCTGGCACCAAGGCGCGCGGTGTCGCCCGCCGGGGCGTTTCCAGCGTGGGCGACAGGCCGCCGAGATAGGCAAAGCCAGGCAGAAATCCCAGAAAGTACACCTGGTAACACGGCGCGCGGTGCCGCCACGCGGCCTGGGCAGGTGTCAGCCCGTGCGCGGCGGCGACATCTACCAGGTCCGGCCCGTGCTCGCCGCCGTAGCAGACGGGAATCTCGACCAGGCAAGGCCCGGCACCCGCTGGGGCCGCCCCGGCGCGTCGTGAGAGCTTCCGCCGCACGGCGTCGCAGACAGCGGCGTAGCCGATGACCCAGGGCCGGTAATAGACCGCCACGGTCGCGTAGCCGGGCACCCACTCGTCCACGCCCGGAATCGGCCCGGCGTCCAGGGCGGCGCAGAAGCGCTGGACGCGGCGGGCGACGCCGGGGCTGATCGTGCTGCCAAAGACGATCCGCACGGCGCTGTCGCCGAGCGGCGCGAACCGAACTGTCGTGCCTCCGGTCATGGGGGATGATACGGCGCGCGGTCCGGCGACTCCTGCTGGCGGGTAAAGCGGGCGGCTTGCAGGAAACACAGCCCCGCCCCGCGAACTCCCTGCCTAGCGTACCGGGAGGAACTCATGCGACTGCAAGGTAAATCCGCCATCGTAACCGGGGCGGCCCAGGGGCTGGGCGAGGCGCTGGCCCGCCGCCTCGCCCGCGAGGGCTGTGACGTCCTGCCGGCCGACATCAACCTGGACCTCGCCCGGCAGGCCGCCGACGCCATCGAGCGTGAGACGGGCCGGCGCACGGGCGCGACCCAGACCAACGTCGCCAGTGAATCCGACGTGCGGGACATGGTGGACGAGGCCGTGTCCGCCTTCGGGGAATTAGACATCTTGGTCGCCAACGTTTATGTTCGACTTGCAAAAGGCTTAAGGCCAGGTAATGGCTTTTAAGGATGTAAGAGCAGCAGAAGAATGGGCAAATGCTGGGTACGATGGTTGGCCTAACGGCGGAGAAACACCCACAATCTCGATACTCTCCCTAGGCGAGACAGTATCAGAGACAAATGCGTTTGGCATCTTCTGGGAGGGGCTAGGCTTAAATGAGTCAGCTACATATCATTAGGCTAGCAATTGATTAACGAAAGACTATCATCAGAAAGTGAAAAACAATAATCCAAAACGGCTTTGTTGCGTAAATCATAGCAAGTAAGCGTCAGGCATTCCTAACGCCGTCATTCGGTTGAGCGCACTGAGGCGCAGTAGGGTTTCCGTATCCTGCGCCGCGTCTGTTCTAGCACGAAGCGCACT
>JAABUQ010004815.1_pt1 | contig 22457 bp, 29 predicted proteins | sample 5560001 | NCBI WGS metagenome assembly JAABUQ01 (sample SAMN10711888, study PRJNA513371) | rock metagenome | isolation source: Antarctica rocks | place: Antarctica: Victoria Land, Finger Mt nord | collected 2015-12-18 | reverse complement strand
TTATTATTAAATAAATTTTTATAATTAAAATATTAATAAATAATTTTATTAAATCCTTTTTTTATTAGAAATATAAAGAATTTATTTATATATTATAATTTATTAATTTAAATAATTATATATTTTTATTTATTAATTAAATAAAATTATAATAATAATTAAATTATTATTATTTTAAAAAAGTATATTAATTATTATTATTTTTATTTTCTTTTATTAATTTATTTTTCTTATTTTATTTTTTTTAAAATTATTTAAATTTTTAATTATATTATTAAAATATTATTATTATATTACTTATTTTCTATTTTATTAGGCGAAGTAATTAATATAAAACAGGGCTAGGAACACTTATTTGCCCCTATCTAGGGCCTTATTATCATGTATATTAGGGTGCTGTGTACAATTATTTATCAATCAGACGATTTAGCCCCTGAGTGCATCTGACACCTTGTCTCTGCAGGGGGGCTAGTCTTGCCTATTCTAACCCAGGCGAGGGCAGAAAGCCAGAAGACGGATTACGTAAGCATCTCACAGAAATTGGTGAATCATGGCCTACGGTGTTGGGCCCGTGTGGCACAGGAACACTGAAACTTTCCTAGGCCACACACCAACGGCTTAGGAATCGGGTTGGAACAAACAAAAAAGATGAGACACCATGAGACGTATCAGACATGCTTCAGGTTCCGATCCACCATCCCCACAGCGTCGATACGAGCGGACTTGTTTCGTGATCAGAGACTCCACACAAATCCACATACCCTCGTCACTCGGCGATGGTTATAGTAGTACTTCCATCTTTTGCTTTTTCGAAGACACGTTGAAAGGAGCCCACATCTGACTCAGCGCTTTGTGAATACAATATAGAAAGAAGAGCGGTGAGATTCGCAAATACGGAGAGGCATTTCAATCTGTTATCGTCAAGCGCGGGTGGTCCATGATTTCCTTCCTTCTGTCTCTACAAAAGCGTCCATACGACTAAGACAACGTCAATTGGACTAGTATACTCTTTCCTGACAGGACCTCGGGCAGCATCCTTGTCGTTTCAGTAAGCATTCCACTATGGCGAAGATGCTGGACGGCCCGGTGCCAGATGGCGCCCGCAGCGTTTCCTGGCCTTGGTACCATCATGTCCTAGGAGATGAACTAACGCCAGATGCACGCACGGTGCTTGAGAAGTACAGCAAGATTCCCTCTGGCGATGTGGAATCGCATATCTATCGAATAGTAAGTTCCTTCCATCCTGGCTTCGCTTCTACCTTGCTTTCAATTCATTAACAAGCCTCCAGAGAGACAAAGCATGGGGCGTCTTCCCCTGGCCCTGCGTCGGCGAGTTCTGGTTCCTAAGCTTCGGCCTCTCCAAACACCCACTGTACGAATCCATGGTCCTCCCGCGACTCAAAACCGGCGAACGCCTCCTCGACCTCGGCGCCTGCCTAGGCCAAGACATACGCAAATGCGTCTTCGACGGCGCACCATCCAACAACCTCTACGCATCCGATCTGTTCCCCGAATACGAAGACCTGTCCTACGACCTCTGGCAAGACCGCGACTCCATGCCCCGAAACCACTACATCGCCGATGATATCCTGGCCGAGAACCAAAAGTTCTCGGTGGGAAACCTGATGATGAAGCTGGGCCCCGGGCAGACGGACATCATCGCCATAACCATGTTCCTGCACCTCTTCGACTACCAAAACCAACTCAAAGTCTCCACCCGGATCCTGCGCCTGCTGTCGCACAAACGCGGCAGCATGATCCTCGGCTCGCAAGCCGGGGTGGTGGAAGCGGTGGAACAGCCCCTGAAGCCGCCTTTCGATAAAACGCGCGATGGGGAGAAGCGCACCGTGTACCGACACAGCCCATCTTCGTTTACGAAACTGTGGGAAGATGCCGGGGTAGCGGCCGGAGTGCCGTTGAGAGTGTCTGCGGTCTTTCAAGTGCCTGATGCGAGCCTGAAGGCTGTGGATGCAGGGTTAGAAGCGACGCCTAAGAAGAAAGCGGTGTTCTGGGCCGAGAATGAGACGAGGAGACTTTACTTTTCGATCATACGGACCTAAAATGAAGATCCTGCCCCAATCATCTTGGGATTTGACATCCCCTTGATGGTATCGTATCTCTGAAACACTCTCGCCGTCGTAACAACACGAATCCCTAAGACAGAGGCCTCTTCGTCTAGGGCAGTCAAGGCCTAACAACGTGATAGGCACTACACAATGGTGCTTTGATGTGTGGAGGAGTGGGGCGTGGCATGAGCAGGATGAATGAGGTTCATCAGATATCGCTGCCGGCATCTGAGCTTCAGTCTGAATGGAATTGAAGAAGAGTCCACAGAACCCTAACAGAGGGGGTATATACAGATCTAATAAGCGACAGATAAGATCGTCTGAACATTTGATAGACTGAGTCTAGTCCACCGCCCACGCGGTAGGATTCCACAAGGATTATCCTCTAGACCAGCCTCAGGGTGAATTAGATTTAAAAGCACATGAGGTCGCTTCAGGCTCCAGATCTAGTATCCAAATACCTACATATTTCCAGAGTGGCTCTCAACCAAATCCATCAGCGATATCCAATAGCGCACAGAACCAAGCAGACAATTCCGCTGCTGAAATCCCAGCGCGCTCATCCCATACATACCGTTGCAACAGCTTCAGCAGAGCCGGTATACTTCAACCTCCAACCCAGCCCCTCTCCAAACCAAGTCCATCCGCTTTAGCAAGCTCAATAGATCACACAAGAACCATCGTTCCTCGTGCTGCAACTTTCAGAGCCGTGGAGTAAACATCTAGACAGATGTATACGGAGGCACATCTTGTGGCCGCCGACGCAGACACTGATACGACAAGGTAGATTTGACCGACGTAGTAGAAAGACTGATGAAGGGGGATTTTATGAGTAGATGCTTGGGTCGTGTGTAGGATATTATTACCGCTAGTGCCAGGTCCAATCTTTCGAGGTTTCGTGGATAGATTGCGTGAGCAAGAGACCTTATGGACGCCAAGTGAGACCATTTTCTTGGCGCGGGAACCGAATCCTTTGCGAGTTCCCAACAATGAGGCACCATCCATGAACCACCACCCTCGGTGAGGGGGGAGAATGTGGTTCCAGATGTGGATAGCGCAAGCCGATGCGGCTTCATGGCTGTTGGTCACAACATAGCCGGTTTTCTCTTTCGTGGAATGAATTATCTCATTAAACCTGTCGAAATCGCCATCACATCACGCGCCCCAGCACCCGTGCTCGCTGTGTTGTGTATGTCATAAACGCATTTCCGGCAAAAAAAGAACATGCATGATATCGCTTCACGACCTCTTCAGAGTACCTCGCCCATTATGCCGTCCCCCCTGGCAGGACTCACGATCCCCCGCCACACCCTTCCCCACCTAGAAGATGCCAAATCGCTTCCTCCTCGGCACCCGCGCGTGTCCCATGTCCCCAGCCTGAGGCTCGTTGTACATCATCCCGTCGTTGCCATAGGTATCATTCGTGCCCTTGTACGAGGAATGCTGCGCTTTCTTCGCCTTGCGGCTGCTGAAGCAGGTGAAGAGCACGATGAACATGCCGAAGAAGAGGAGGAGCATTGCGACGAGGATGGTCCACATGCCGGTGGAGTAGTAGGCGTGGGAGCCGGAGGTGCCGGAGTTGCCGTTGACGTGGTTTTTAATCACCTGTCACCCAACGAGAGATGGTTAGCCAATGCCCATGAGAGATTTTAAAGAGGGGAATGATGGGAGGGACCTACACCGAAGATGGAGAAGTCAATCGCCATGGCCACGAGCGTGATGATCCAGGCTAAACAGCCGACCAGCGCGCCCAGAATCGAGCCCACGACTCCGGCGCCTATGCTCAAGAGGAAAGCAATGAATGCGATCCCGCAAGCGATGGGGTGGAGCACCATGGCGTTGGTGAGCCCATCGACGGAGTCATGGGCTGAGGTGCTGAACGAGGTGCCATCGGCGTCGGTCATGATGCTGGCGGCTTGGTATCCGATGCTCTTGGACGAGCAATAGTCCTGATCGGTACTGGGGTTTTGTCAGCTTCGGTCAGAAACCTTCGCGGAGCGCAAGCAAGTGCCTTTCGCAAAAGTAGACTAGGCAGGGCAGGAACTCACTCAAGAGGCGGGACATCGAGAGCGCAGTGGCCGAAAGTGCCAAAAGTGATGGAACCGTGCCTGATGTGTGTCTGGTTTCTGAGATCGACCTTGAGGATGGCAATGTCGCGAATGACAGGGGCGCTGATTGTGGTGATGAGGAGGAGGATGGCGGCAATGAAGAAGAAGGCCACCCCGACCCTGGCGCATTGTCAGTACGATTTCATCATCGAGATGGTGGAATGGACGGACCAGTGAGTTGGTGTTGTGCGCGCCATGGCTGGTGATCTTCAAATGATGGTGGGCGTTGATATTCCTCACGCGCTGAGGGATGTAAATCAGATGGCAGCTTCCCAGGCGAGAGAAAGAAAGAAGAATGTCGGCGCCAGCAGTCAACATGTACCTACCTTTGCCTCGTTAGAGGCAGTGGGAAATGAATGGCGTCAAGCAAGTTCCATGTTTGTCAAGGATGAATACCTGTTTGGAAATTAACTACTTTTGACTTTGGTACGCGTCCTACAGCGTGTGAGATTGTTCTGGCGATTGCGACGTCTCTCCTTGGTTGATGCAAGCTCACTTTCAGCTGAAGTATTGTCTTGTCTTAATTTTCATTTCCTAGATTTCGACTACTTGAAGGGTTGCAGAGTCTGGTTACAGTGGTGTGATCAAGGATATCAAGACAGCAAACCAAGCACGACATACATAATTCCATTCCGCAAAATCAAGCTTTTGCGACCGGATAGGCTAGACGACGCTTTGGGATCGAGCTAGCGAGCCTACTTCCGAAGAGGGTTAGTGGCTTTCTGTGGGGAAATCGGGGTTTGGTCCCAGCTTCTGTATGACTTCATATTTGCTGTCGTGTCCGAGTGTCTTCAACGTAGCTTCAGAGACCTTACATCCTGCAACTCCTGTCACTTTTACTTCATCAGCAGCACTGTTCGCACTGATTCATGCTCTCCCGCAGAATACTGTCCCAGCCGCTCCCCTTTGCGCCCCTTTGCCTGGTCATGCAATGGTGGGGCTGCCTGCTTTTGTTGGAGGCATCAGGCCGTTCCATTTGCTCGATCTCTCGTGATGGCCCATCAAGTGCTTTCAGAGGGATTGGCTCTCTCGATGTAGCAATGAACGCTGCCCGTCAGTATAGTTGACTCACTGAATTGGCGAATCTTCTACAGATAATCCCCATCGATCTCGTCCTTTAATACCGAGTCAGGATAAGTAACATGCCTTTGTACGAGGTCGAACATTGTATAGCCCTTAGCGGCCCTATGAAGAGCCGTCTTGCACTAGGCATTACCAAGATACACTCCGAAATATTTACTACAACCTCTCTATTCGTAAATGTCCGCTTTACCGATGTTTCCTCGCAAGACACTTATGTCGGAGGCATGAAAGTAGGCCATCTCCAAGGCTTCACGCAAATGGAAGGCGCCCCTCGCAGCGACTGCTCTACTGACTCGCAATAAGAACTGCACGAACGGAGTGCTTGCTCATGTAAGGCCCAGTGGAGATCGATCCACTGAGAAATTCAATAGATTCTGCCGAATACTTATAAGAGATTGAGATCTTACCATCAACGGCGGCGAGGAGGGTAAAGATGACCACAAGCTACATACTGTCTTTATTCTAGGCACCATTGCTGCTGGCTCCGAGGCAGGCTTGTTGCTGCCGCCGGTAAGTGCTCTATACGATGATCTCATCTTTTCTTTTTGTCCACCAGCAGGCTGGACTAAAGGAATGTGTCTGACAGACTCTCTTCGCTTTAGGCTGGACAAGATAGAGAATGGATCAAGTCCAATATGGGACTATTCCATGAAAAGGCCGAGGCTGGCAACGAGGATTGCAAGGACCTCCTGAAAGTGATCGAAGAAAGGAAAGAACTGAGATAGGACGCGTCTCATGAGTGAGTTCCTTGTGTCTGAAAGTTCATCGCATTTTCTTCCTTTAATCACACACGACATTCAGTACATGACAGCATCGCAATATCGTACAGCAACTTTCTTTCATTCGCTTGAGCAATGAGTTCGCAACATCATTCCTGACCGCAGGAGCTCGGTGTGTCATCAACTTCAAACTTCCTCCTACTCAACCACCGCATCACCCCCAACCTTTCCGCCACTCAACCTCTGAACGAATCAAGATCCACAGAGCCACCACAAAAGGTAGTACCTACACCCGAAACGCGCCAACTCATTAGTTCCTCCCTTACTGCATCAACCATCCCTCAAATGGAGCCACTCACCCAGATTATACTGCTTAGCATACGCCGTGGTCCAGCCCCCCATAAACCTCGTCGTAGTCGAGACGCCACTCTTGCCATCATCCTGCACAGCCCAGAGCGGGAGATCGCTCCCGATATCCGTGCTCATGGAGGCGAACATGCTCGTCCATTGGCCCCTGCGCGATTCAAGTCATCAGGACTTGCACTCTTATCTTCTCCTTTCCCAAAATTCCCATCCAACAGGGGAAAAGTGGCATCAATACTAACGCATTGGCATAAATCCCCCACTTCCTCCCCGTCCCCTTTATAGCCGCCACCCACTGCTTAGCCAGCGCCTCATTCCCCGCACTACCCAGCTGCCACGCATTACACGCATCCCCCGCGGCCGTGCTCGTGGGCTCGATATCGAGCCATAGATGGGCGGGCTTGATGCCAGCGCCGTCGACCGCGGCGAGGAAGTCGTTGATCTGGGTGGCGATGGATTTGCAGGTGACGCCTGTGGGCTGGGATCCGGTGCCTAAGGCGCAATCAGCACATCCTTGGAAGATAGGTGGGGGACGGGGAGGAGGGTCAGGGCATACAAGGGAAGATGTACGCATCGACGTTGGTGATGCCCGCGGCCACGGCCGCTTTATACGAAGCCGCCATGTTCGAATCCACACTTCCTCCCTATCACTAGTCAGCTACAATCACCCCACCTTCCCCCTGTTCCTTCTCTTCCTCCACGGAAACAACAAAGCACATACCGACCCACAAGCCTGCTCATACCCCCTTACCACCACCTTCTTCACCCCCTGCCCCTTGGCACACGACCAGAACGAACTCGACTGCCCAGACGAAATATCCATCCCAGACAAATCGGAGCCAGCAGCGACACAGCACTACCATTCCATCAGCCTACTCCTAACCCCACCAAATAGCCCAACACAACTCAACTCACCTGCACATCACTCGGCCCCGGACACGCGCCCGCAACAAATTTCCCGGAGCAAGGATCGCTAGTGAGCAAACACTTCCCGGACCCGGCGCTCGTGGCGCAGGATGCGGTGACGCAGCATTGGACGCCGGCGGGGTCGTTGGGGCAGTAGCCTGCGAGGTTGAAGCCGGTGGTCGAGCAGGTGGTGGTGGTTTGGCAGGTTCCGGCGCCGTAGGGGGTGCTGCAGGGGGAGTTGATAGCGCGGGGGTGGATTTCGAAGGGGGAGGGGAGGGCGGAGGTGAGGGGGAGGGAGAGGAGGAGGGGAAGTGGGGGGATGGAGGAAGAGAGGTGCATAGTTGAGTCTTGTTCAAGTAGTGAGGGAAGGGGAGATTGGGGTTGAGGGATTGGTGTGCTTTGGGGGAGTTGAATGTGCTCAGAAGGATTCGGTGTGGAGAAAGCATGGTTGGGCGTGGGGTTTTTATCTCTTCAAACTGGATCATACGCATCTTAGATTGACAACCTCGACATCCACACCATGACAAGCGTAATGCAACACTATCAGCCGATCACTGAGCATTAGGAGGTTGCCTTGACTTCTTGTCTGCACCCTTGCTCAACCAAAGTCAGCTGAAATTCATTGTCCCGCATAGCCCCCACCAAGCCATAAGCAAGATGTAGAGCCCCTCTATACTATCATAGGGGTATCTGCACGCATAGTCACTTAATGGGGGCGGAATGGTGTTTCAGCCGCTAAATGACGATCCGCCCCTCATGCGCCGTTACATTCATTTCCTGTGCACGAGGCTGCTTCAGGGCAGTTCTGGCGACGCTTAGTGGTGATCACGGATGACGACTGTTTCCTTGCGGCTTAATTGGCGATTTGTGTTTCTGTGACTATGAGAAATGTGTGAATACGGCCTGAAAAGGTGGAATGGCTATCACCATTGCGGTTTTCTCAATGGCAACCCTGTGAACAAAGTAATCTCTTGCGACGCAGTATTCGTCGCTCCATCTCTCGCAAGAGATGGGGCCACGACTAAATGATGCACCAAAATAGTCCAGAGAGAGGAGTGACCTAGATTCACTATACTTCTCCTTCACCAAGCGACCTGCCCATCAGCAACTTTGAACAGCCCATTCTTCTTTTTTTCCATCGCCCACTTCTCACACCATGCCTTCATTCTCTCTCGCGACTTTGCCGAGCCAATATTCACAGTCGGGATGATCTTATCGATCCTCAACGCGCAGCAGAACATCGTCAGCTCCCTGAAACTGCTATGCTCGCTATAGGGTACCCCGAAGCAATTTGCTTCACGCGTACTACCCCGCTGAGGCACCAGCTCCGCCATTGTATATCTCGACTTCCAATTGTCCGAGTGCAAGACTGTTTGTACGGACGGTGACTCGGTGAATCGACTGTTTGGCGGCCTGTAGTTCCATCCGGAGGGTCTGAAGCCAACGATACGGGAGAAATGCGGTTTGTAACATGTGAGATAGTCGGCGAGAGTCTCCGCTCGAATCTCCATAATCATTTGCATGTGTACTTGGGCCTCTAAGGGGTCGTTGGTCATGCGTGCGGAGAGCTCGGGATCCTCGAGAGCGGCGACGATCTTTTGCTTGTTAGGAGGGGCGTAGATTTTGCTATTCAAGGCCTTGGCTACGCCGAGACAGATTCGCTCTTTGCCGATGCTGTAGGTGCCGCAGATGACGAGGAGTCGGCCTCGAGCCTTTTTTTTCGGAGCCGGCAAATCTTCAATCTTGACCTTCGCATCTTCCTCATCTGCTTCCACTTTCATCGAATCTTGGCGAACAAATTTGACCATCCCATCCCCGGCGCGCTCTTTCTTTGTCTGCTCCCAGCTGTCGCTCTCATCCACAAAGTCCTTGCTTAGACTCACGCAAATGTCAGCGCAAGCTTTGGTTACATCCTCTTGGCTCGGGAAAGCGTATTTAGGCGTCAAATATGTAGTATCGAGATAGCAGACATCAAGCTTCTGCTGAGCAAGGCTCCTTCCTGTAACTGTATCGATTATGTCCGGTCGAAGTTTTGGATGCTGTACATGTGCAGGACATGCTCTGAAATCACCGCAATGTAACACTCTTTGTACTTTCGGGTTCTTTCCCTTACCAACAGTCTTCTCGAATAAGAAGAGCGAGCTACCTGGACAATGATTGGCGGGGATCATTGTTACGTCCACTCCGTGGGTATTGGGCACTTCAGCCTTCTTGTCAAATTCGAGATCGACGATCCATTTGGGATCAACTCGTAGCTGACGCCGGACGAGGTTTGCTGTGACACGGCTGCAGTATATAGGACCGTGACACCACGAGGATGTAAGGCCGATGTAGTGGTCGCTGTGAAAATGGCTAAGGAAGTAGGCATTGCATCCTTCCACCGCACCATACCGAAAGGCGTCGACGCAGATAAAGAGGCCTGGCATGATCTTGTAGAAAGGACAAGTCCGTTGGTATGCAGGTTTTCCGCGCGATGAAGATTCTGCTGCTGCTGCAGTGGCCCAAGCCGCGTCTTCGGCATGCCCGGACATCAGCTTGGAGAAGGCCGAGGATGAATTAGGTACATTGGATTCCAGACCGAAAGGATTCTCTTGCCCTGGTCTGGCGATTGCAGCACGTTGAAAACGCTTGTGTGCTGGGACTTTATTCTCAACTTTGATAAGCGGTGCAGGTGGTGCAGTCTTCAAGGAGACGGACCTATCTGTGAGAGCTGTAGTCTTGCCATCTAAGCAGTCATTGACATGAACAGATCTCTCCTAGGGTATGTTAGAGAAATGTAGAAAACCATCATTGCGGAAGCCGTACCGTTTCTGATATGCCTGCCATGTTTCCTCCACAGATTGGACACGATGGGTCCCCAGCCTCTTGAGATGTCACTATCAAGCCTTCTTCGGCATCTTCCTCCTTCGCAGTTTTCGAATCGATTGCGGGCACTTCATCGTCCTCTTCGATTCCCAGTTCCAACTCAGCCTGCTCCTCCATCCATCGCCGCTCAATGTTCTCTTCTCCATCCTCGGGGAATTCATCATCGATAAAGTCTTCAAATCCGTCAAAGTCGTTCACTTCCGCAATGCTTGTGGATTCCTTTTTCAAAAGTGGGACTTCAGGAACCGCGTCTTCCAGACGGTTGAAATCGTCTTCAGGTAGAGGGGTCCGGTGGTCTGTGAATGCAGCCTCTAATACGCCGTCGCACTTCGCATTTTTCGGCGTCTCCGAGAGTACAGCTTCTGGCGGTCCCGCCTCATTGTCAGAGTCATCGACGAATGGACCCGTTGGGGTAGGTTTTCCTGCAGTGCTTCTCGTCGGTGTACCCTCAATCCGCCGCCTCTTAGCCGGTACACTGTCTTCATTGTATCGAGAGGGCGATAGATCAGATGTAGTGACCTCTTCCCATTGTGGCGAAGGTTCTGTAGAAGCCTCCTCACGAGGTGGCGTTGGTATCTGGACTGTTGCCTCCCTTTGTGTCTTGACAGGGCTGTCCTCAAGGAATAGGCTTTCGTACTCTCCATGTGTAGTGCACTCTGTAGCTGGATCTGGGTCCGCCTTCTTGAAAAAGTTCATGATGTTGCCATTGGGCTTCCCCTTGCCTTTCGAGCTCGCCGCCGTTGGAGTCTTTTTGGGAAGGATCCTACTCCTGCCCAGTATAGGGGTCGTTGCAGACGCCATGGTAGATTGGGAAGCCATTGGTGGCTCGAGAATCCTCTGTTCCTGTCTTGCTGATGGGGGTGATGGGGGTCGACCAGTGGATGAGATAGGCGTCGGATCACCACTCACAGCGACAGCCTCTCGAGGCTTGCGGAACATTGCAGTACCAGCTTCGCACCAACGGTGACCATCTGCATGACCCCGACATCAGTCATGCGTTGAAGTCGGAAAAATTCGAGGATTTGAAAGTTCTCTACAACTGGACTTTGGCTTCAATGACGCAAGTCGCGTAACATGCGCCGTCACGTGCCATTTCAAGAGAGGAGCACGAGATCTGTGCACCGAGGGCACATCCTCACCCCAGCATCTGCGATCCCGTTGTAGAAGGACCAAAATTGCTAGACTAAATCAATATGGTCACGTAAATAAGTTGCCTTGCATTTTGTGGGCCTGTTTCAATTCAGAGCCTGCACGATCCATTTCCACCCTGTCCCCTGAGCCCGTCTCAACGTCTTCCTTTTCCATCTGCACCGTACATCTCCTTCGAGGAAGAACATAGGTGAACATGTAGTACCCTTCCTAAAACCCTAGTGACATCGTGTCTCCGCCATTCCTTCGCAGGCTCTTCGTGGTCTCATCCACAGTGCCAATGACCTGCCATACAGCGGTTTCCTCAATACCCTTTTTTCACTTCTTGTTTGCCTGAGCTGCGGCTTCTAAGTCCCGGTCCCAAGTCAGCTTTTCTCCTTCCAGAGGAAGAGCAGGCAGCTTCAACCTACCTCTTCTTGTAGCATCCTCCAACAACGCCGTGTCTACAGCCTGCCCGGGCAGATGGACATATCTCACCACACTCCCTCTTATGAACACATTCTTCACCGAAGACTATTTCCCCACAGAATCAGCATCACTTTCCGATACCCCGAGACGTCCATCAGCTTCAGATCTTTTCACACGGCGCAGGGGAGGCAATTTAGGACCTCGTGGTGTGACATGAGAGCAGGCAGACGCACCAGATGGGGATATTTGACCTCTTCCACTACTTCAATATCCTCCAACTTGATGTTCAAGAATTGGTCGACTGATTTGAGAACGCCTCGGACTGAGATGTCGTTCTTGAGCTCGACGGTGACTTGGTGGTCGACTAGGGTCTTGAAGAAGCTGTAATGGTCTCGTCAGCTAAATGGTCCTGCGAGATGGAGCTTGGGGAGTGGGGGCGGGGACCTGAAGAACAGCATTGCTGTGATGAAATTGATGTAGTGTGGTGGATTGAGGTAAAGATAGGTATGGTCGTATTAGAACAATGAATGAATTGCTACTTCCATGCCATGGGTCGCTTATGGAGGCGAGTTGTAGAACGAGGGTATTCAAAGGTATCTACTACGGCTAACTGTTGGACGTAACCTTCTTTGATAGTGCGCTACCAGCCTTGTGGTCCGCCGTACCGACCGCCTTAATCCTCCGCTCTAGCTTAGAAACAAAGAAATCGACCAGTGCTCGAACGCCCAGAACGGCTCTCAACATGTAGATATGTATGTATCTACAACAAGTCCATCTGCCCAGCAATAGTGATACTGAGAACATTACTCAAAGTGATCTGACTGGGCATGTGGCTCAGAATGAGTTCAAGTTTGGTTTCTCTCTAGAACAGCAGTCCCAATTTTCCAAAGCTCGATCCTCTATTATCTTTTGGCACGGGTGTTTCAAACGTTGACTTTAAGCAAAATTCACATTGAGCGTTTATGTCTCAATCTACGGGATAATTAGGAGGAGATGGCAGTGGTGCGGATACACTGCCCTTGGCACTAAGGGAGGGGAAGGATATGTGGGTGAGGTGGATTGGGTTGGAGTAGGTTAGCTTGGATGTAGATGGGGAGAGTTGTACAGTGTGATAGCGTAAGAAATGAGCACTGTAATAGCGGCACGTCCGATTAATCGGCGACGCTCTCGCCAGCTTTGTCTGCATCAGCAGCCCGTTGGTCCTGGGTTTTTAGGCCAGGTAGATCCTGAGCTTTGTCCGTTGCAGCATTCACCTCAGGAGGTTCCACGCCGGCTTCCTTCTCGTTGTGCTTTGCCATTGTTTTCTCGTCGTCATGATTCTTCTCCTCTGCCTTCGCCGGAGAGTTTGGCTCTTCCTCGGTAGCCTCCGTCCTCGCCTTCTCAGGTTCTGGTGTTGTCTCTTTCGCTTCCTCCGATTCCTTCGCTGGCTGTGCCGTGTCGGTGTCCACTTCCTTCTTCAAGACTTCTGCAGTCTCTCCTTTCTCGATCTGTGGCTCCTCTTCTTTTAAAGCCGCTTCCGCCTTCCCGCCTTTCGCGTTGTTCTCGACGCTGCTTAGCTCCCCATGCCCCTCCCCCTTCTCCTGTTTCACCGTTCTATTCATCGCCTCCGCCTTCGATTTCCCCTCCTGCGATTTCCTCTTCTCCGATGTCGCCTCCTCCAGACATGTCGCCGCTTGCCCCTTCCCCTTCTCCCCAGCTATGTGTATATGCTTTGACTCGTCTGCCGCGATAGCTTTGTTTGCCTCGGCCTCTATCTCCTTCGCGGTCGGTACGTCTTGTGGCTCGGCTTGGCCCTTACCTTCGAGGATTTCCGACTCGTTGGCCGCGCTAGAGTTGTTGGCTGATTCTTCTGCTTCTTTGGCGCTCGATGTTTCCCCCGTGGTGTGTTCTGATGCCGACCCTGTCCGGTCTTCGGCCGTAGCATTTCTCTGTCCCTCTGAAGCCTTGCCCTCCTTCTCAGCCGAAGGCACCTCATCAGCCTTCCCTGCCACCGAGGTCTCCCCACTTTCCGGCTTCACGGCCTCTCCGGCCTCTGTAGTCCCACTTGGTGGTGGCATACCCGTAGGTCCAGAATTATGCAACTTCTGTAGGTCCGCGGACTTGTCTTTTGAGACCTCCAAAGCTTCCGTACGAGCTTTAGTCTTCGCGTCTACAGCCTTCATAGCTGCTTCGAAGCCGGCTTGACGCATGGCAGTTGCCATGGTGTCTTCTGCTTTAGGTGGAGAGTGAGATGATATGTCCACTCTTTCGGCTGGAACAATAGATGGTGTATCTACCGAGGCTGGAGGAGGCTTCGAAGGGGTATTAATTGAGGCTGGAGGAGGCTTGCTAGGTGTATTGGCTGCTGAGGGAGTGGGCGTAGATTTTGATGCTGTTGCTGGGGCAGGGACATTGACGTTGTCTTTGAGCTCGCCGTACTCGTTCCATTCTTCTACTTCCTCCAAGTCCTATAACAGTCGTGAGCTGGGACACCGCTTGCCGGGAGCCTGATCGTACCGCAAGCGTGTGCCGGCGTCGCAGACTCCGTAGTACCAGCGTCAAGAGCACAAGAAGTTTGCAACGCCGTTACACGCTTTGCGGGAGAACTAAGCGGTGCGTACCCCGACTATCATTCCCATCCTGACCAAGCCAGGGAGCTTCCTCTTCCCCGCTCTCCTACCCCATAGCATTCGAGCTTTCTCATCTGTAGCGACATCTAGAGCTTGGAAGGGGATCTTGTTCGCCTTGAGGATCGTTTCGAGACGGGAGGTCGCACTGACGATATGGGAGGATCCCGAAGTCAGAGAGGTGTAAAGGTAGAGTTGGGGGTCGGTGTGATAGGACTTTGGGGTGGAGTCGGCCATATTGACATTGAATGTGCTTGGCGATATCCAAAAGGAGCGCGAGTTAATTGACTATAGAGTTCTCCTTAGAGATAAGGATAGGTAGGGATGTTGATAGGTCCAGGAGGTGTAGGCGGGATCCAATGACCCGGAGGCGGGGAGAGTATCGGTAGATACATGTCTATTTACATATTTGCTACAGCTCCGTTTGCGCTACTGATATATGGACTCAGGTATAAGAGCACCCATACAAATACATCCTTTCCCCTACATGCACACCCCTCCGGTAGATAATATCATTTATACCACATGCTTCTCAAGCAATCTATTATTATTCAGTGGCTTTGTTTCTTAGATCTATAAACGAAGGATCTAGCGCAACCTCCGTACCCCTCAGCTACCTGTAGAGCTGAAACGTAGCATGGAGGGCTGGGGTTATAAACGGTGACGTGCCTGCCTTTCTCTCTCTATTATAAATGCTGCATCTTCCGGGCGACAGCAACGCTCGCCGCCTTCTAATCACGCCTTAAAGCACAACATGCCATCACCACCTCAACACCATCAACGCGGCAGCTACAACCTCTCACAACACCGCGGCTATCCTCAACCTACTGTGGAACCCCCGCCCTCCTACCCCCTCCCCCACCCCAACCACTCACCCAAACGGCAACAACAGGCTCGGCTGGAGGCCTATAATGCACGCAATCATGGCCAGTTTCACGAACGCAATCGAGGGAGCAAAAAGGCGGGATTCCTGGGGATGTGGAAGCTGCTGCATAAACTTGGATGTTGGGGCAATGATATTGGTGGAGCGATGTCGTGAAGATGGATGGGGTGGAAAGAAGGGTAGTAAGGGAGTGGGATGAAGTGCGCGATGGGAGGTTGAGTGGGAAAAGCCAGAGGGTGAGGGAGATGTGGTGTCGAGAGCAGTGGAGATATGGACTTCGTTACGCCCTCCAAAATTGCCAGGGTAAAGACTGGGGAGGGGAGCTTGGTGAGGAGCAAACAATGTTTTCGCAGCCTGTTGCTGAACTTTTGATATGACTTTTCTAGCCTCTATAGCACCAGGAACTACATACCCCACGTTGTTTTCGGTCACGGCCTCTAGTGCCAGCATCATGTTGCTCTAAGTCTATAATACTGTCTACCACGATTCTTCCATGCGCCCAACATGATTGACCCTCATAAAAGAAGTTGGAGCCTCTTCATTGAAAGATGGCAACTCACCCACTAGCTAACTCCTCTCTTTTCATATCCACCCTACCCTTTGTTACGGCCACATCTTCCTTTAGACTTGAACTGCAAACGTCCTTCTTCTGATTGGTCTTCACCATGGACAGCCTTGTTTTTTGGTCAAGCCAGTTTCTGTAAGTTGCTATCTGACTTGCGTTCTGACATAGATAATCACTCGGGCGGAGCGCTCGAAACTTAATCTTCAACATAGATAAATTCCTCGAAGGCCAGTGTCTCGGCTATCACTGGACGCTCAGGAGTCCCTCTCGCAGACGACACCTTGATCGAACCATGAGAACGACCAAATCTTCGGGCTTCGAACAAACGGCAGGGCGAAAACAAGTAGGATCGACGATGCTTCAAGCTTCAGGACTCCGCATGAGTGGATGTCGTCCCAAGCATGCTCATTGTTGTATTCCTTGTATTAAAAGGTTTGACCATCGCAATCGGAGAGCACGGGAGATTTGTCGACGCATACTTTGCAACGTCCAGGATCTCGTGAAGCTTCCAATTCGCACTCCAGTATACTATTTGGATGAATTGGAGAATGATAAAGTACTTCAAATAGAGACGTAGGACGTGGAAGTAAGAATTCCATGTCACAGTCGCCCATGCTTCAGAAACGGTCAATCCTGGACGACGTATCTTTGACCGTTGATTGAAGTTATATGATTGCCTTTTCTTGCCGCGGTGAAACGGGACGATTGCGAGGTCCTCGTCCGAGAGCATAGAGGCGTGTACTCTTCTTGTGATCATGGTGCAAGGGATTGATATCAATGCGACTAAAACAGAGTAAAGCAGAGCTATGACAGCAAACTGCAGAATCTTTCTGTTCTGCCCAGCTTCATCCAAAGTGTTCCAAGAACTGGCATCAAAAGCAAATCTTTTCAATTCGAACCAACGACTTAGCGCCAGTGGGCCACTTCTGCACAAGTGATCAGCAACAGCCCAGGAAGCCGTTATGGGCCACAGTTCAATGAGGACCTCCCCTCCTTTGGGGAAATGGTCAAAGATCCGTTTATTCGACGGCTTTGTAATAGTATAGTGCGTCCAGACAGCAAAACCGCTGGCGAATATTGTTGTAAGCACGATAGATGTCGTGCCGTAGCCAAGTTGGAGGTCATTGGGCTGGCCAGAAAGAAGGAAATCAATTGCGACCGAAAGATACCATTGAGCAATTGACATTATCATCAAGGCGCTGAAACCACGAAAACAAGCCATGGATGTGATCCGAGTCCACAGGGCCTTGGTGGGAGGCATGGCGGGTGTCGACGGCTCAGGATCCTTTAGAGTCTGTCGTCGCTGGAGTTCTTGCTTGACCTCTGACACGGATACAGTCCTCGGTCGTTCGGTTCCTCTGGCCTTAGCAACACGATCTGCCTTTGCCGCCTTAAATGCTCCCACTACTCGAATGGTTTGAATAAGTCTATCAATCCGTGCACGCTGAGAATCTGGGTGTCTCTCGGCATTGGCAGCAGCAAGAGTATTGACATTCGTCGAGGCAACGATGACCACCGTCGAAACGACTTGAAACACATACCAGACCTGGCAAATACTGTTACTATGGAGATGAACGCACTCGATTGACGGGGCTTACAAAGAAGGACAATAGATACTTTGGTTGTTGCCAGGGCAAGAAAGATAGAGATGATCCAGACTGGCATTGGCTTCTGGTAGTCCGATGATGCCGACAGTATCGAGTCACCGACAGGCTGAAACGTTTTGGGTAGAGGGGGCTCGCCAATAGTGGTCAAGCCATGGGACGTACAATAAACGAGGAGATACTCGAGAGCCATTTGGTATGTAGACATTGTCGCGGATCATGGCAATTGGTACCCTAATCAAAAAATGGAAGATCTCAAACGATATCTGTAGGATAGCCTGACGGCAGAGCCTGCCCAGTCGCCTTGGGGTATTCAGAAGAGGGTGGGTTTTATATCAATTGTGCGAAGAGTCAAGGCTGTAAAGAGGATGCAGAGAAGAGACGGCAGGTGCGAAGAGAAATACAGTAATCCACGCGATACGGTGACGCGGCAGAACAGAGCTCCTGCTACATATGAAACACAAAGAAGAAAAGAACGAAGTCATGCTGCTGAAGATTGGGGGAATCCAAAGATAGAGATTGAGGGAGAGGCTGAGAGGGCTGAAGCGCTGAGAATGCCGGACACGATGCTCCGCCTTCAGCCCTACGATGTTTCAACTCACATTGTACAGCCCGTATATGCAGCTTTCTCTGTCTACATCTTTCTTTCTCTGCGACAATGTCTTGCACAGCGTGTGCCACTTTTGCCTTGACTAGACATCTGAAACAGCCGAGTGCCAGGCGGAGTGATGACTCTTTGCCATTCAACGACTTCAAAGCCGCTTCCTCAAGCATTAACTTAGGGCTCTGAATTATTGGTATTCTCTTGACCTACATCATAGTCCAGTCCCAGCAGTACTCATGGAGCTCATCGCATGGAACAAATGGATCGAGCCGAACATCGCAAAAGCCCATCTGCTCTCTCTTTTAGCCGACCAAAATCGGATCATCTACCAAGGCGGCCTGGACATAAATTTCAGGAGGTGACTGCAACGACAGCCGCGAATGGTTTATAGTATGTTGAAGCTTGCACTACATTATCAGAAATGGCGGCTGCTTTGGCTTGACATCTGCCGAGAACGAAGCTGCATGTGGCTGACCATCAGACGGCAGGCCTGTTGTGCTTCTCCCTTCGAGTCCCGACATTCATTTCCTTGAACCCTAGCTCTTTGTGTTATTTTATTGGTAATGGATGCCCTGGTGCGGCCAACAAGAGTCTTTCTCCTCATACTGCAATTCCGCATCGAGTGACCCTTCGATCTTGTTGTTTAAGCATTCCAACCTCGTGAAAGTCTTTCAGATGGTCAATGGACCAGTCAAGTATTCAGCACTTCATTATTGCACACACGATCGATACCCGTTCCATTCTTTATTCATGAATCGTTCGACTTATTCCTTACATACTGTATATAACTCCTTGCAATGTCGACATAGAAATGTATTCTATTCCTTAGAAGACTAAATATTCAGTCCTCGATCCTGATTTCCCCAAAGCGTTTTCTCACCGAGACGCTCGTTATACCCAATACTTCATCCTTCTGAGCATCAATTCCCTTTTGTATTATCCTGATCCCTGCTTGATTCAAAATGGCTAGCCAGATTAGTGACTACCGGAAGGCGACTGCAAATGGTACTCGGTCAATCCTAGAAGGACTCTTCAATCCAGCGGCGACTTTCGAAGGTATTCGCGATGCCATTTTAGGAACACTCGACAACGATGATTTCAATCGCCTCCAGCGGACGTCTTCCTCTATGAACAGCCATCTAACAATCCCGATACCAGGTTTGGCTGTAATACCTCCATACCTTCCCACCCCGGTTCGACGGAATCAAGCTTCCCTGCGCGACTTTTGCGACGAGAGAATACTTATCGCTCCTCGTGCGGTGGGGCATCCTGGCGGGGTGGGGGCTCCCAATTGTGCCAGTCACCATGGAAGTCATGCTCGCGGTGCAGACTGCCAAAAAGATCAATATAGGTTTTTGGCGGGAAGAAGACTTCTTATTCACAATTTCCTCCCCTGGTCCGTTTGCGAGTACTGCCGGCGTCGAGACCACTATCACACTTCAAGGCTAAGAGACACAGGGGGCAGCACTCCCGGAACAACGTTACCGCTATCAAGAGTATTTCTTCATTCTCGCTCAGGCTCGCATCGATGTTTGTTACGACTGCGACAGTTCTCAGCGCTCACTCCATCCTAGAGGCCTCGACGGCTGCACATGCTACAGAGATTGGTACCAACGTCGCTGGTTGTGTAGTTATGTTTCACTGCTGCAAGACTGACAGATCTGTTTTGTTATTCTGAGAATTCCGAGCAATTGCACAAGTGCTCTAACAGCAAATGCTATGCAAGGGATGGCACTGGTGCCCCATGCCACTACTTCCCCTTTGTTGAATGCCTTCGTATACCGAATTATTTTAAATGTGTGACCGCACTTGGTAGTACGTTGTTTAGGTCTACATTGACATCTGACTTTTCTTCTCCTTGTTCAAAGATAGCAACATATCCTACTGAACAACAAAGAGTACGGAGATCATATACGGTCTATCTGTGACCATAGCCATCCCTACACAGCTTCCTACAAGAGAAAATCCTTAAGCACCCTCCTCAAGCACCGTTCATTGAAAAGCCGACAAGGCCGCGCAGCAAACACTGGAGAACCCATGCGCAAAGGAAGGCCCACAGTGGCCAGCAATAGCCATGATAACGTTGTGGTCACTATGTTTCGCGCCGCCTGCGGTAACACTCCTGTAGGCGTAATAGGGGGACGGAAAGGAATTGGTTTTGTACTTTCGTTTGACAGAAGGGTGGTGTTGCTTTAGTCTTGGGGCTGGATGCTACATCCATTGCTACTCACGGAGTCAGTAAAAGGGTAGATCCCTTCTTCTTAGTCAAATCAACACTTTCATACTGTCATCAAAGTTAAAATTCTCGGTTTAATATATCTGCCCCTGCAACGAAGGAAAAACATAGACACTACAGATTCAACCGCCCAAGCACGACCGCAAGTGAATCTGGTTTGTGCGTGTGTGAAGTTCCCGCTGCGGGCTCTTCTGTAGGGTAGCCCTGCTTTGGAAGAAGGAACGGTGATGTTTCTCGGCTTGCAAATGTCGATGGTTGCCACCCCGTCCTGGGCGGTGATAGGGTATAGCATCGATTTATGGAAGGATAAAGGGGCGAGAACGGACATATCGATTGGTAGCTGTAATAGGCAGCGCGGTACCAAGATGCAATCTTGCACCAGATATTCCCACGAGTGGGAACGAAGCTTTTGACCATCCGAAGACGGCACTCGAACGCGTCGTTTATTCCCCATTGGTCAGCCTTTGATGACCTGTAGAGGTTCCGTCTGAGGAGGTCGACTTGCTTGCCGTTATTGATCGTATCTAGAGGCATACTCTTGGACTAACCTGATGGTCTCCAGATTTGAGGCCCTGTCTTACGCCCTGAATTTCCTGTTTCTATTCGTTCTACACGCAGCGTTTAATTCCCTAATTATCCTACTGATTTGCCCTTAATCAGCCCCTTGTCATCCTGTACTTAGGGAGCTGATGCTCCAGTATTCATCAAATTCTCCTGAGTGCATCCGACATTTGGTAACCTCAATTCTGCCTCTATCTACAACGCAGGCTACCGTTGTGTGCGGCGTGCCACATACAACACGAGGACAGGGTTTACTTCTCGTGATCCGTACAGCAAACTGATCATTTTGCAATTCCAACTATTTGCAGCTTGTAACCGCGGGTCCCTGGGCCACGCTTCAGTGTTCAGGAACTTAAGTCGTGGAGTTCCTCTCCACGGGGGACTCGGACAACCTCAACGAGTCCACGCCGCGCGGGCAATGACAGGACCGTGCGAGCACAATCGCCCGTGACGTTAAATCCAGCTTCATTCTCCTCAAGTATCTGATCGACTACCAACTCAAACCGAGATATGAAGCCAGCAAGTATCTCTTAAACAATCGATTCGCAAAGTCAGACATCTCCTGGCATGCCCCGGCCCAAGCACCCAGGGTATGTACCAGCTTTAGAGATTCAGTTGGAACTCGGCATTGCTATCTTCCACACCATGACGCTACATAGACACACTTCCTATCAGACTGACATCGCAGCGGGTGAAAAGCGCACAATCCCGAAATGGGTTCATGTCTCCTGGGCCAAGAACTGTTGTTATTGGTCAAGACAGCGAAAGCCACAGTGAAGAAAGATGCCTTCGGCGCGCATCCATTCCATTCTACTCCACTCCTAACTGCAATATAGCGACCGTGCAATCGGAGGATGAGAATCGTGGCACACAGTGCAGATAGGTAATGATCATAGTATTTCCAGCATCAACGTCAATACGTCAACAAATATTACATATTAACCCCCCCCCAACAACCAATCGAGTGAAGAAGAAAATCTATACCCCTATTCCCCTGCTGCAACCTCCAGTAAGTTACCACTTGAGATGTCAATTATGGATACAGCATCTCCACTCCAACGAAAATCATCCACGTGTGCATACCAGGCTGTCTTGCGCGTAGATTACCATACCGATACGCTTCTGTGACCAGCACCTCTTCTTCCCCCTCCTACTGCTATTTCGGCCCATCCCATCCCATCCCTAAACACACTCACACCTCCAATCCAACCTCACAACCCATTCCGCCAAACGCGCTCAACTCCCCACTCAACTCTACAAAGCCCCCCCCACCATCGCAGCCACGACTGCAACCACCATCCCCACCACCCACCCTTCTGAACAAAGCCTTGCCAATCCAGCGGCAGCCCCCGTAGCGGGACTAGCCTTAGTCGTACCCGCGGGCGCAGTGTTAGCAGGCGTAGTAACACTGGTAAGACTCGGACTAAAGCTCAACGAACTGATGGTCGCGTTCACACTCGACACCACAGCCCCGGAGACGGTAGTATTGGCTGGAGCAGCGGGCGCAGGGGCGACAGGGGCGGCGGAGATGCTGGCTGCGGCTGGTGCTGCAGCCGCTGGGGCAGAGGAAGCTGGGGCGGGTGCTGGTGAAGCTGGCGCTGGGGCGGATGAAGCTGGAGCTGCTGCTGCTGGAGAGGAAGCTGCGGGTGGGGCGGGGGACGCGGCGATTGCGGATTTGGCTTGGGAGGGGGCTGGGATGGGAGAGGCGGGAGGCGCCACGGGGGCTGGGGA
>JAABUQ010004814.1_pt1 | contig 22459 bp, 19 predicted proteins | sample 5560001 | NCBI WGS metagenome assembly JAABUQ01 (sample SAMN10711888, study PRJNA513371) | rock metagenome | isolation source: Antarctica rocks | place: Antarctica: Victoria Land, Finger Mt nord | collected 2015-12-18 | reverse complement strand
CGGCTTGAGGAAGGTTCCTTCCTTGAAGATGTTCGTGTAGTTGTCGAACGAGAGATGCCGCGGGTAGACGTAGCCGTCCGTGGCGTCGGCCGAGGACTTCAGCGACAGGCTGATGATCCACAGCAGCGGGATCGCGACGTAGAGCAGGATCATCAGCGTCGCGGCGATCGCCCAGGGCGAGACCCGCTTGCGGTCAGCGGGGGTCGGGGGGCGCCCGCCCGACCGCGCAGCGGGCACGCCGCTGCCGTGCGCCGTACTAGTGGGCGCGGTCTTCCTGGTGTCGATGGTGGCCATCAGTGGTCCCCTCTGACCTGGCCGAGATCCGTCCGGAAGCCCTTGACGAAGATCACGGCAATGATGATGACGAGGATGAACAGCAGCACCGACACCGCGGATCCGAGCCCGAGGTTCAGCTGGTTGATCAGCTGGTTGTAGCCCAGCTGCGACAGCGTGGAGGTGTTGTTGGCGCCCTTGGTCTGGATGTAGACGGTGTCGAAGATGCGCACCGCGTCGAGCGTGCGGAACAGCAGAGCGACAAGGATCGCCGACTTCATGTTCGGCAGGATGACCTTGAACAGCCGCTGGGTGCCGCTGGCACCGTCCACCTTGGAGGCCTCGAGAATGTCCTCGGGCACCGTGGCCAGGCCGGCGAGCAGCAGCAGCGACATGAACGGGGTGGTCTTCCAGACCTCCGTGAGAATGATGACCCCCAGCGAGCCCCAGTGGCTGTTCAGCGGCGGGTTCGAGAACGGCAGGAACCCGCCCTTGTTGGGCGACACGGCGAAGTAGAAGGCGAATGCCGCGACCACGGTGATGATCCCGTAAGGAACGAGGATCGCGGTGCGCACCGTCCGGCGGCCGAAGACCGCCCGGTGCATGACCAGGGCCAGCCCCAGCCCGATGACCAGCTCGATCAGCACCGAGATGATGGTGATGACCAACGTCGTGACGACGTCGTTCCAGAACAGGCTCGACGACAGCACCTTGGTGTAGTTCGCAAAACCCACGAACCCGCGGTCACCCGGAAAGCGCAAGTTGTACTTCTGCAACGACAGCCACACCGAGTAGCAGATCGGGTAGGCGGTGACCGCCAACATCACGAACACGGCGGGCGCCACCAGCATCAGGCCGAGGCGGCGTTCTGCCTTGTCACGGTCGGTGTAGTCCGGCGCCGTGCCTTGCCGGTCCGCTGGAGCTGGGCGTTCGGCGAGGGCTGAGCTCGTGGGGACCGACGTGCTCATAGGACTGCCTCCGACTTCAGTGCCTGCTGGACGAGGGAGCGCAACTGCTTCGCGCTGGACTGCGGCGAGATCGACGACATCGGGTGCAACGTGTCCTGCACCGCGAGCGAGAGGTCGTTGTACGCGGGTGAGACCGGGCGCGGCTCGGCGTCGTTGATGCTCTCGCGCAGCACCTTGGCGAACGGGTAGACCTTCACCAGGTCCTGGTCGTCGTAGAGGTCAGAGCGGGTGGGCGGGTTGCCGCCGTTGATGGCGGCAAAGCGCTGGTTGTCCTTGCCGACGATGCACTGGGCGGCTGCGTAGGCGGCGTCGGCGTGCTGGGTGTAGGCCCCGACGCCGATGTTGAAGCCGCCTAGCGGTGGCCGACTCTTCTGGCCTGCGACGACCTCGGGGTAGCGCGCCCACTTGATCTTGTCCTGGAACGCCTGGCCCTGGTTCTTCTTTGCGCTCGGGTAGATGAAGGGGTAGTTGAGCTCGTAGGCCGAGCCGCCCTTCTCGAACGCCTGGCGCGTGGCGTCCTCGTCGTTGTTCGACAGGCTCGCGTCGGCCGCCGGCGAGGTAGCGAGGTTGTGCAGCACCGTCAGCGCCTGCGTGGTAGGCCCAGGCTCGAGGCTGACGGCGGCGTTCTGGCCCTTGCTCGGGTCGGTGAGGAAGTGGCCACCGGCTGAGGCCAGCACAGCGTTGAACGTCACCGACAGGCTCTCGGCCTTGATGCCGGTCATCTGCACCTTGAGCTTCTTCGCGACCGCCTGGTCGGTCATCTGCTTCCAGGTGAAGTCGTTTGCGGGGGCGGGGACCAGATCGCTGCGGTACCAGAGCAGCTGGGTGTTGGACGTGAAGGGCGCGGCGTAGATCTTGTTCTGGTACTGGACGGTGGTGACCGGCCCCTGCAGGACGCCGTCGGTGAGGGGGCCGCGCATCGAGTCGGGGAACGCTTTGATCCAGCCTGCGTTGGCGAACTCCGCGGTCCAGATGACGTCCATGCCGATGAGGTCGATCGAGGAGTCCTTGGCCGCTAGACGGCGGACCAGCTGTTCACGCTGGTCGCTCGCCGTAGCCGGTAGGTCCTGAACCTTGATCGTGTACTTGCCGCCGGAGTTCTTGTTGCAGACGCCAGCCGCGTTCTCGATCCATCCGCCCGCCTGGTGGCCGATATACCAGTTCAGCGTCGGGGTACCCGAGCTCGAACTGCTGCCACAGGCTGCGAGCACCGGGGCGCACAGGGCTCCCGCCAAGGCGAGGGCACCACATCTACTGCGTCTCAACCGAGCCTCCGTCTCATCGCTCCGTCGTCGTCGGTGTCGACGGGCCGCCGTGGCCGCGGCCGAGGGCCTCGGCCACGAGGGCTGCGCACCGCATGCTCTATGTCACATCGCAACAAAGCAACTCCCGGGCTCCGGCGCGTTGTGACGCACGCAGGATTGCACGCATGTCGAGCGGCATCCGCACGGACATCCGACTCCCCCCAGCGCCCCAGATCGAGGCCGTGCTGTACCGCGGGGGGCACGTCTACGCACCGGACACTCCCCACGCGCAGGCCCTGCTCGTACTCGGCGGGACCGTTGCCTGGATCGGACCGGACGCCATGGCCGCCAGCATCGCCGCGGGCCTTCCTGACCGGAGCGTCGTCGACCTGCAGGGTGCCCTCGTCGCTCCTGCTTTCGTCGACGCCCACGTGCACCTGACGGCGACCGGCCTGTCGCTAGCCGGGCTGGAGCTGACGCACGCCCCCTCACTCGCCGCCGCGCTCGACGCGGTCGCGGCTGCCGCCCGCCGCAGCCCCGGCGACGCCGTCCTCTGGGGGACCGGTTGGGACGAGACCCGCTGGCCCGAGCAACGCCCCCCGACCGCGGCCGAGCTGGACCGTGCCGCAGGAGGCCGCGCGGTCTACCTGGCCCGCGTCGACGTCCACTCCGCGGTGGCGTCGTCGGCGCTGCTTGCAGCGGCGGGCCTGACGCCGGCCGGCGGCTCGGGCAGGAAGGGCAGCTCAAGCGGGGGAGGCGAGTCAGACGGGGCGGCGGGCCGGCTGACCAGCGGCTGGGTCCGGCTCGCCGAGCACGACGCCGTTCGCCGAGCCGCCCGAGCCGCCCTGGGCGGCTCCCAACGGGCCGATGCGCAACACCGGGCCCTTACCCAGGCCGCTCGGCACGGCATCGCCTGCCTGCACGAATGCTCAGGCCCCGAGATCGCCGGCGTTGACGACCTCACCAGCGCCGTCGCACTCGCCACAGGCGAACTCGGCCCCGATCTCGTGCCGTACTGGGGCGGCCCGGTGCACGAGGCGCTGCGCCTCGCTGCGCAGCCAGCCGGTGACCTGTTCGCCGACGGCACGCTGGGCTCGCGGACCGCCGCCCTGTCCTTTGCCTACCTCGACGCCCCCGTCGGCGCCGAGGAGCACGGCCGGCTGCTGCTCGACGCTGGCGCCATGACCCGGCACCTCGTCGAGGCGACCCGGGCTAGCGTGCAGGGCGGATTTCACGTGATCGGTGACCGCGCGGTCCTCGCGGCGGTCGACGCCGCCGAGGCGGCAGCGGACGTGGTCGGCGTGCCTCGCTTCGTTGCATGCCGGCACCGCCTCGAGCACCTGGAGATGGTGCCGCCGGGCGTGCCCCAACGCCTCGCCCGCCTGGGCATCGTCGCCAGCGTCCAACCGGTGTTCCAGCAGCGGTGGGGTGCCCCAGGGCAGATGTACGACTCGCGGGTCGGCGCGGAGCGGGCTCGGGGGATGAACCCGCTGCGGACCCTGGCGCACGCGGGAGTCCCACTCGCCCTCGGTTCCGACGCGCCGGTCACCCCGATAGACCCATGGGCGGGGGTGCGCGCAGCCGTGCACCATCCCGATCCGGAGCAGGGCCTGTCGGCACGCGCCGCGTTCGCTGCGGCCACCCGCGGCGGCTGGCGGGCAGCCCGCCGCAACGGGGAAGGCGTGCTCAGCGTGGGCGCTCCCGCGACCTTCGCGGTGTGGCGCCACGAGGGGGAGCTGTCGGTGCAACTGCCTGACGCGCGGGTGTCGGCGTGGTCGACCGACCCGCGATCGGCCACCCCGGGCCTGCCCGATCTAGCCGCCCCGGCGCCGAGCTGCGAACGGACGGTGGTGCGTGGCGTCGTCATTTATGACGCAGTTCGCTAGACGCTGCTTCGTCATCACCTCGCGTACCCGCACCTTGTCAATGCGTGAGCGAGCACTCGATCGGGTGAACCTCGAGCAACCTCAGGGTCGACTACAGATCGAGACTCAGCCCGACACGCCGCGTGTTCGCACAATTTCCAGCGGGAAGCTGTTGTGGCTGCCGCGCGGCGCGCCGACCTGACCTGCGCTTACTCCTGCAAGCGCTGGTCACGGCAGGTTTGACACCCCCTGCGGGGACCTCGATAGCCTGCGGTTGTTTCGTTGCACGGCCGCTTCATCGGGTTCATACACCGCCCCAGACCGGCCCGGATCTGCTGACCATGGCAGCCAGGAGATCCCCGCCAGCCAGGACCGAGAAGGACGGGGACACGACCTTGATAAGCACGTGCAGGACCACCGCGACCGGGCTCTGGCGCGCGTCGCACGGTCCGGCAGCGGTTCCGGGCCGTCCCTAGACAACGGTGCCCGGCGCGCAACCAACGCGCCGGACGCTGGTCCGAAGGACGGCTCGGACCCTGTCCGACCCCGCACAGCGCCACTAGCCCTGGCGCCTTGACCCACCAGGCGCCCTCGTGCGTACCTACGGAGCTCCCTCGTTCCGTCCCACGTGCCGATGACGGACACTGGTCAGGTGACGCTCTTCTCCCCCGCACCGCCCACGGCCCACCCCAGCCGCCGGGGCGAGCCCGCAAAGGAGACGCAGGCGCCGAAGCGGAGCAGCCGGCTCGTCCGGCCGCTGCTCGCCCTCGCCGGCGGCCTGCTGCTGTTCACCGCATTCCCGCCAGTCGGGCTCTGGTGGGCGGCACCGCCTGCGGTCGCACTGGTGAGCGTTGCCGTTGTCGGCACGCGCCCTCGCCGGGCCTACGGAATCGGCGTGCTGTTCGCCCTCGCCTTCCTGCTGCCCCTGCTGGCCTGGTGCCGGGTAGCCGGGCTCGACGCCTGGCTGATCCTGACCGTCAGCCAGACGCTGCTCCTCGCCCTCGTCGCCCCCGTCACCGCGCTCACGATGCGCCTGCCCGGCGCCCCCGTGTGGGTTGCCACGAGCTGGACGCTCATGGAGGCCGTCCGCGGCCGTGCCCCCTTCGGTGGGTTCCCGTGGGGAAGGCTCGCGTTCAGCCACGGCAGCTTCGTCGGCCTCGCGGCTGTCGGTGGAGCACCGCTCGTCACGTTCGCTGTCGCGCTCAGCGGAGGGCTGCTCGCCGCTGCGGCGCTACGCCTCCTGCGTGGTATGCCCGGCGCTACCGGTACGACCGGCAGCACGATTGGCAGCACGATTGGCAGCACGGCGCCCAATACGCCCCGGCACGATCGTTCACCGGGTTCGATCGGCCCGGTCGCACCGCTGCTCGGCTCCTCCGCGCGGGTTGCCTTCGTGCTCATCGCCTCCGAGCTGGTCGCCTCGGTGCTGGTCGCGCTCACCGGGGGCGTCGTGCCCAGGCCTGTTGCTCCCCAGTCCGGGAGCGCCGTCGTCGCCGCCGTGCAGGGCAACGTCCCGAGGCGCGGCCTCGAGGCCCTCGGGCAGAAGCGCGCGGTCACCGCCAACCACGCGGTACGGACCGAGGCGCTCGCCCGTGACGTCGCTGCCGGCCGCGTCCCGGCGCCGGACCTGGTGCTATGGCCGGAGAACTCCTCCGACGTCGACCCCTTCCTCGACCCGGTCGCGGCCGACCTGCTCTCGCAGGCCTCCGCCGCGGTGCAGCGGCCGCTGCTCGTCGGTGCCGTCCTGCAGGGCCCTGGCGAGGGACATGTGCGAAACGCCGGTCTGCTGTGGGGACCGACCGGCTACCTCGGCCAGACGTACGTCAAGCAGCACCCGGTGCCCTTCGCCGAGTACCTGCCCGGGCGCCCGGTCCTGCAGCGGCTGGTGCACCGCTTCCGCGACCTCATGCCCAACGACTTCGTCGCCGGTGGCTCACCGGGGGTGCTCGACCTCCCGACCCGGCTGGCTGCCGGTGCCCCGGCGGTCCGGATCGGCGACGTCATCTGCTTCGAGGTGGCCTACGACTCGCTGGTACGCACGCCCGTGCAGCGCGGCGCCCGTCTGCTGGTCGTGCAGACCAACAACGCCACCTTCGGTCGGTCCGGGGAGACCTACCAGCAGCTGGAGATGTCGCGGCTACGGGCCGTGGAGCACGGGCGAGCCGTCGTCGTCGTCGCGACCAGTGGCGTCAGCGCCTTGATCAACCCGGATGGCAGTGTCCTGACGACGGCATCGCCCTTCACCGCCGCGGCCCTGGTGCGCTCGCTCCCGCTCCGTACGTCGATGACGCTGGCCGACCGGGTGGGCGAGTGGCCCGAGCGGATGATCGCCGGCGTCGGCCTGCTCGGTCTGCTCATGGTGGGGCTGAGCAGTGTCCGGCGTCGCCGGCAGCTTCGACTCCACGGGCCCGTCACGCCTGATGGGGAAGCGTGATGCGGGTCCTCGTATGCATCCCGACCTACAACGAGCGGGAGAACCTGCCCGTCACGCTCGGGCGGGTGCGCGCGGCGGTACCCGAGGTCGACGTGTTGGTAGTCGACGACCAGAGCCCGGACGGCACGGGGGAGCTGGCAGACGCGCTGGCGGCCGCCGACCCTAATGTGCACGTCCTGCACGGCCGCCCCAAAGCCGGTCTCGGCGTGGCCTATGTCAGTGCGTTCGCGTGGGGCCTCGACCGCGGCTACGACGCCCTGGTCGAGATGGACGCCGACGGCTCGCACCAGCCCGAGGAGCTGCCGCGGCTGCTCGCCGCGCTACGTTCCGCCGACGTGGTGCTGGGCTCGCGGTGGGTCGACGGTGGCCAGGTGCGCAACTGGCCCCGCAGCCGGCTGCTGCTCTCGCGGGGCGGCAACGCCTACGTCCGGGCAGTTCTGCGGATGCCGCTGTCCGACGCGACCGGCGGCTTCCGGGTCTACCGCGCCGATGTGCTGCGCTCCTTGGCGCTGCAGGAGGTCGCGTCCCAGGGGTACTGCTTCCAGGTCGACTTGGTGTGGCAGGCCTGGCGGGCCGGCGCCCGCGTCGTCGAGGTGCCGATTACCTTCGTGGAGCGGACCGAGGGAGAGTCCAAGATGAGCCGCCAGATCGTCCTCGAGGCGCTGTGGCGGGTGACGTGGTGGGGGTTGCGGCAGGGGCGCACGAGCAGGCCGAGCCGACCGCGGGTGGAGGTGGCCTCCTGATGGGCGCGCTGCTCGTGGTGGCCCTCATCGTCGTACCGCTCGCTGAGATCTGGACGATCATCCAGGTCGCGCACGTGATCGGCGGCTGGCCCACCATCGTCCTGCTGCTTGCCGAGTCGCTGCTGGGAGCGTGGCTGGTGCGGCGGGAGGGACGCCGGGCGTGGCAGGCGTTCCGGTCAGCGCTCGAACAACACCGGCCGCCGGCTCGGGAGGTCAGCGATGCTGCGCTCGTCCTGCTTGGCGGGGCGCTGCTGCTCACGCCCGGCTTCCTGACCGACATCGCCGGTTTCGGGCTGCTGTTCCCGCCGACGCGCGCCCTCGTGCGGGGGTGGGTGACCCGGTTGGTTGCGCGGCGGCTCATGGCCGGAGCGGTGGGTGCGGCTGGGTCTGCCGGATCGTTTCGCGGAGCTGGACGGGGAACGCCGACGACCCGGTCACCTCGAGGTGACCGGGTGGTGGAAGGCGAGATGCTTGCCCCGGGGCGGCGCAGACGGCGACGCTGACGCGCGGTGTCGCTCCTGATACCCCGCTCGCCCCGCCCGTCAGGCGGACTTGCGGGGCGTGCTAGAGCGCAGGACGGCGAGCCGCTCGGCCAAGACCTCCTCGAGATCCTCGGTGGTGCGTCGCTCCATCAGCATGTCCCAGTGGGTCCGCGTCGGCTTGACCTTCTTGGGCTCGGGGCGCTCGCCGTCGACGAGCAGGGCCTCGGCGCCGCACACGCGGCACTCCCACGCAGCGGGAACGTCGGCCTCGGCAGCGAAGGGAACCCCGACCTGGTGGCCGTTGGGGCAGTCGTACGTCACGTTCTGCCGCGCGGCCATCTCACTGCCGCGCTCGGTCTCGTAGGAAACGGCGCCGAGACGAGAACCTCGGAGTACACGCTCGCCCATGCAGGACTTCCTTTCGGGCGGTCGGGGATTATCAGGACACCTGACGATGACAACGTCACGGGATGGGGTTCTCGTTCCCGGCCTGGCCGGAGATAACGGAGGTGTGATATGTCCACTACCGACGGGCCGACCCGCGAGCTGCCGCCTGCCGTGCCGTCCCGCCTTGGCACGTGGGCTGCCGCAGTCGCTGCCAACCCAGGGCCGACGATCCTCACGGCGCTGTCCGCCGCCCGGAGCGTGATCGGCGCCGCCGCCTTCGCGGCGCCTGTGACCGGTTCGGTCCTCCTTGGCATCGACCGCGGCTCTGCCGCCCGGATGACCTGGGCGACGCGAGCGTTCGCCAGCCGCGACTTCGCGGTCGGACTGCTCGGGGTCGCCGCCGCCCGCCAGAGCGGAGCCGCGGTCCGCACCGCGCTGGCGACCGGGGCGGCCTGCGATGCGGGCGACGCCCTGACGTTCCTGCTCGCCGTCCGCAGTCGGCAGATCGGGCCCGCCCGGGGTGCGCTGCTCGTCCTGTCGTCGGCTGGAGCCGCGACCCTGGGGCTGGTGGCGAGGCAGCAGGCGCAGCCGTGAGCGGCTACCCGTGGCGTCCACGGTCAGCAGCACCGCATGCTGCATCTGCGGCGGCTCATCGCCGCCCGTTCCCTGCGCGGCCCCGCGGGCCAGTGGGTGGCGGCCCGACCGAGCCGCGCATCTGCGGGCTCGCCGTCAGCACCTTGCGCCTGCTGTGCTTGCCCTCGTCGACGGCGCGGACGGTGCGCTGCACCACGGCGGCCACCAGCTCGTCGACCGGCCAGCGGTAGCTCGACAGCGGCGGGGTCAGCAACCGCGAGAACGGGTGGTCGTCGAAGCCCAGGACCGACACGTCGTAGGGCAGCCGCAACCCGAGCTCACCCGCGGCGGCGTATACCCCGTAGGCGAAGGAGTCGGCCAGGCACAGCACGGCAGTCGGGGGCTCGTCCTGCGTCAACAGTGCCAATGCGACGGCTGTCGCCCCGTCGAGGTCGTGCGGCGCCGTGTGCAGGGTGGCCCTCATCCCCCGCTCGGCCGCCACGCGATGCACGACGGCCTCAGCGGGACGGTCCGGCGTCGACACGCCCATTGGGGTCAGGACGGCGACCTCGCGGTGGCCGGCCTCGGCCAGCCGGGTCAGCGCATCGGTCACCCCTCCGGCGTTGTCGAAGACCATCTCGGCGGCCGTGGCGGCCCCGACGAGCGAGTCGCCGACAGAGACGAGCACCGTCTGGGCGGCGATGGCCGGCCAGTGCACCCCCCGGGGGTCGACTGGCAGCACGATGAGCGCGTCGACCCGCTGGTCGACCAGGCGCTGAGCGAGCGAGGCCTCGAGGCGCGGGTCGTTGGTCGCATCGACGATGAGCCCGTTGCGGCCGGCCTCGAGCAACCGGCGCCCGAGCGCCGCTGCGACGGACTGCTGCCACATGTCCTGCAGCGAACGGCACAGCACGCCGATGGAGCCGGTGCGCCCCGAGGCGAGGGCGCGGGCGATGGGGTCGACCTGGTAGCCGAGGCGGTCCGCGGCTTCCTGGACCCGCTGCTGGGTCTCCTCGGTGACCTGCAGGCCGCGCAGGGCGTAGGAGACCGCGGCCTGTGACAGACCGGTCTCCTCGGCGATGTCGCGCAGCGTGGGACGCCGAGGCCGGTCGGGCACCTGCTGAGTGTAGGTAAGACCACATCTGACAGTGCGAGGACCGATTGACAGCTGAGCACTTAAGCGATTCACTGAAGCGAATCAGTGAAGCGTTTCAGTCGTGTTGCGGGGAGGTCGCCGATGCGTATCCCCGGAGCCGTCGACGTCCACCAGCACCTGTGGCCCGCCCCCTTCATCGACGCCCTGCGCCGCCGGTCGCACCCTCCGCGCATGGACGGGTGGACCCTGCATCTCGTGGGGGAGCCGCCCTACAAGGTCGACCCGGGGGCTCACGACCCCGCAGCCCGGGGGACCCTGGACCCCGACATCGAGCTGGCCCTGGTGAGCCTGTCGAGCCCCCTCGGCATCGAGAGCCTGCCGCCGGACGAGGCGGAGCCGCTGCTGGCCGCCTGGCACGAGGGTGCCCTCGCCCTGCCGTCGCCATTCGGCGCCTGGGCGTCGGCCTGCACGGCGGACCCGGACCTCACGGGGCTCAAGGAGCTGTTCGACGCGGGCATGGTCGGGTTGCAGCTGCCCGCCACCTGTCTGCTGACCCCGGGTGCCGTCGAGCATGCCGCCGCGCGTCTACGGGTCTGCGAGACGAGCGACAGGCCCGTCCTCGTCCACCCCGGGCCGGTGGGTCGCCCAGCCGCCCGCGAGCCGCTGATGCCGGCCTGGTGGCCGGCCGTCGTCGACTACACCGCCCAGCTGCACGCCGCGTGGTGGGCCTGGCAGGCCGCCGGACGCGCCCTGCTTCCGGACCTGCGCATCTGCTTCGTCGCCGGCGCCGGGCTCGCGCCGGTCCACCACGAGCGCTTCGCCGCCCGGGGCGGACAGTCCGCGCGCGCCCACCCGGGCACGTTCGTCGACACCTCGTCCTACGGACGCCGCGGCGTCGAGGCGCTCATTCGCGCTCTGGGCATCGACCCGGTGGTTCTCGGCAGCGACCGCCCCTACGCCGAGCCGCTATGGCCCGCCGGCTCCACCCATCCCGACCTCGGCCCTGCCGCCCGGCACGCGGTGCGTGTCTCCAACCCCCGCCGACTGCTCCAAGGAGGACGACCGTGACTCAGGCGCCAGCCACGACAGCACCGCACGCGACCCCGGCCATCGCGGCTCAGGCCGAGTGGGCCCCGACCCCCCTCGATGCCCTGCCGAGGCGCGACCTGAGCCAGCCCGAGCTGCTGGATCTGGTGCGCTCGCTGGCCGCTGACGAGCAGGTGTGGCGTGAGCACGTGGCGTTCAGCGGCGGCGAGCGGCACTACGTCTCTCTGTACCGCGACGCCCACGTCGACGTGTGGGTGCTGTGCTGGGTGCCCGAGAACGACACCGGATGGCACGACCACGACGTCTCCTCGGGAGCTGTCGCCGTAGCGGAGGGCTGCCTGGTCGAGTATAACCTCGCCGTCGGTACGCCGAGCCTCGCCGCCGACGTCATAGCCGGCGACGCATACAGTTTCGGCCCCGACCGCATCCACCGCCTGACCGGCCGCGACGAGGGCAGCGTCTCGATCCACGCCTACTCCCCGCCGCTGTGGCGGATGGGCCAGTACGCGGTGTCGACGAGCGGGGTGCTGCGACGCACGCCGGTGTCCTACGCCGAGGAGCTGCGCCCGATCGAGGTCGCCGACTGAGCCGTACGCCCATGAGTGCGCTACGGGGCCGGCAGCAGCGGCGCGAGGCGGTCCAGCAACTGCTCAGCCAGCTCGACGTCGGCGGTGAGGTCCCGGTCCCCGCTCTGCTCGGGCAGCCGGGCACACATACGGGCCGCTGCCTGCACCAGCTCACCCGCCGGCCCCCCTTTCTGCATCCGCAGCGCCCGCACGGCGGCGACGAGCTCGCAGGCGAGCAACGTGCGAAGCGGACCGTGGGCACCGAGCGCCTGCCGGGCGGCGAGCGAAGCGAAGCTGGCGTCTTCCTCGACCCCGCGCGAGAGCACGACCGACTGCAGGCCCGCCGGAGCGGCCAGCGCCCGCAGGTCACCGAGGGCGGCGGCGGCGACGTACTCGAGCAGCATCACCCCCGAGGCACCCGGTGTTCCGTCGCCGAGGAAGGGCGTGAGGCCGGTCGCCCCGGGATCGACGAGGGTGCCGAGCCGGGCGAGGACGAGCTGCGCGGACTGCGCCACCGCCAGCACGGCGCGATCCAGTGCCTGGCCGAGGTACGCGGCGTGGAAACCGCCGTGATGCGCCAACGCACCGCCGCTTGCGGGTACGACGGGGTTCTCCCCGGGAGCGTTGGCGAGCGCGGCGACGACTCCCTCGAGCGCCGCGAGGGCCTCCAGGGCCGGCCCGTGCACCTGTGGCAACGTCCGCAGGCCGAACGTGTCCTGGATGCGCCGGGGCTCAGGCGCCTCGGCAGTCAGCAAGCGCATCCACCGGCAGATCTGGCGCGCGCCCGTGAACGGGGTGACCCGCTCGACGACCTCGGCGAAAGCCTCCGGGTTGCCCCGAGTTGCGGCGAAGGTCATCCCCGCGACGACGACGCAGCTTCGGGCGAGAATGCTCAGGTCGGCGCAGGCGAGGGCGGCGTCACCGATCACGGCGGCGTTGCTGCTGAGGAAGGGCAGGGCGTCGTGCGGGGTGAAGTCAAGCGGGACGACGGCGGCCGACGCGCCCAGCGGGCGGGTCGTCGGCGCCTGTCCTGCCAGGGCCAGCGCGGTGGTGGCGAGCGCGGCGAGGTCACCGGTGCCGACGCTGCCGAGCTCCCGGACCACGGGCAGGGCGCCGGCGGCGAGCATCGCGGCGAGGGCGTCGAGCAGCGCCGGGGATGCTCCGCTCCCGCCCGCGGCAAGCTGGTTGAGCCGGACGACGAGCATCGCCCGGACCCGCTCGGGGCTGCGGACCGGCCCCGCCGACGTGGCATGGCTGCGCAGCAGCGCCAAGGCGTGCTCGTGCGTGGCTGCGACAGGCACCGAGCGGTTGGCACCGACGCCTGTCGAACGGCCGTAGACCGCGCGCTCACTGGCGACGCGGACGGCCAGCTCGTGGGAGCGCCGGACGGTGTCCTCAGCGGCGGGGTCGAGCACGACGGGCTGTTCGGCACGCGCCGCAGCGACGATGTCGGCGCAGGTCATCCGCGCTCCGTCGAGCCGGATCATCGATCTCTCCTCTGGGCGGCGGCAACGGCGATGCTGCCATGACAGCCGCGTTCGGCGCGATGTGGTCCTCGCTGTCGGGGGTCGGCCGCGCCGCCCGGACCGGCGGCTACCGGCGCTACGCCTGGACGCGGGTCGACCACGAGCTGCGGGAGTGGTTCGCGGGTGAGGCGTCCGCGCGCGGGCTGGACCTCACCGTCGACCGCGCCGGGAACCAGTGGGCCTGGTGGGGCGACGCAGACGCGGCGGCGGCCGCCGGCAACCCCGGGGTCGTCGCGGGCAGCCACCTCGACTCGGTCCCGGACGGTGGCGCCTTCGACGGCCCGCTGGGCGTCGTCTCCGCTTTCGCAGCGCTCGACCTGCTGCTCAGCCGCGGCGTTGCTCCGCGCCGGCCCGTCGGCGTCGTCAACTTCGTCGACGAGGAGGGCGCGCGGTTCGGCGTCGCCTGCGCCGGCTCGCGACTGATCACCGGGGCGCTTGCACCGGATGCCGCCCGGGCGCTGCGCGACGGCGACGGCGTCTCGATGGGCGAGGCCCTGCGGGCGGCTGGGCGCAGCGCCGACGAGCTCGGCCGCGACGACGAGGCACTGCGCCGGGTCGGCACCTTCGTCGAGCTGCACGTCGAGCAGGGCCGCGGGCTGGTCGACCTCGGCGCGCCGGTCGGGGTGGCGAGCAGCATCTGGGCACACGGCCGGTGGCGCGCGGCCCTGCCGGGGGAGGCCAACCACGCTGGGACGACCCGCATCGAGGACCGCCGCGACCCGATGCTGGGCTATGCCCGCCTGGTCCTCGCCGCCCGAGATGCCGCGGTCCGGCACGGCGCCGTCGCGACCTGCGGGAAGGTCCTCGTCGAGCCCAACGGCATCAACGCGATCCCCTCGGCTGTCACCGGCTGGCTCGACGCTCGCGGGGCATCGCCCGATGCCGTGCGCGCTGCAGTCGCTGAGCTGGCCGCGCTGGTCGAGGCCGAGGGCGGCACCCTCATCCGGGAGTCCTGGACCGACGAGACCGCCTTCACCCCGGCGCTGCGCGACCGGTTGGCTGCGCGCCTCGATGCGCCCGTCCTGGCCACTGGCGCCGGACACGACGCGGGCATCCTCGCCAACGCCGGGGTGGCTACAGCCATGCTGTTCGTGCGCAACCCGACTGGCGTCTCGCACTCGCCGGCCGAGTTCGCCGAGCCGGCCGACTGCGCCGCCGGTGTCGAAGCGCTGGCAGACGTGCTGGCAGGCCTGACGACGTGAGCACCTGGTTCGCGGGCGCAGCCTGGGTCGGCGGCCGGGTCGCGCGCAATGTGCGTCTGACAGTGGCAGCCGGCCGCTTCACTCAGGTCGAGGAGGGCGTCCCGGCCGCGCCGGGCGACGCGACCCTGCCCGGCCTGGTGCTGCCCGGGTTCGCCAACGCCCACAGCCACGCCTTCCACCGGGCGCTGCGCGGGCGAACCCACGACGGCGGCGGCACGTTCTGGACCTGGCGGGAGCGGATGTACGCGGTCTCCGCGCACCTCGACCCCGACTCCTACCTCGCGCTCGCGCGGGCCACATACGCGGAGATGGCGCTCGCCGGGGTGAGCGGCGTTGGGGAGTTCCACTACCTGCACCACGCCCCGGGCGGAGCGCGCTACGCCGATCCCAACGCGATGGGCCACGCGCTGGTCGAGGCTGCGCGGCAGGCCGGCATCCGCCTCACGCTGCTCGACACCTGCTACCTCGCAGGTGGGCTCGCCGCGCAGGGTCACGGGCCGCTGGCACCTGAGCAGCTGCGGTTCTCCGACGGCAGCGCCGACGCCTGGGCGCAGCGGGTCGATGCTTTGGGCGAGCTGCCGCCGCACGCCCGGGCCGGGGCGGCCATCCACTCGGTTCGCGCCGTTCTCCGCGACGACCTGCCGACCGTGGTGCAGGCTGCCGGCGGCCGCCCGCTGCACGTTCACCTGTCCGAGCAGCCGGCGGAGAACGAGGCGTGCCTGGCCGCCTACGGAATGAGCCCCACCGCCGTGCTGGGCGATGCCGACGTGCTCGGGCCCCGGACGACGGCGGTGCACGCCACCCACCTGACGGCGGCTGACATCGCGCTGCTCGGGACGACCGGAACCACGGCGTGCTTCTGCCCGACGACCGAGCGCGACCTCGCCGACGGCATCGGCCCCGCTCGCGGGCTGCTCGACGCGGGCTCGCCGCTGGCGCTGGGCAGCGACCAGCACGCGGTGGTCGACCTGCTCGAGGAGGCGCGGGCCCTGGAGATGGACGAGCGGCTCGCCAGCCTCCAACGCGGGCGGCTGCCGATGCCCGTGCTGGTCGAGGCGCTGACCTCGGCCGGCCAGCGCAGCATCGGTTGGGACGACGCCGGCCGGATCGAGGTCGGAGCGCGAGCCGACCTGGTGGCGCTGCGCCTGGACACTGTGCGGACCGCCGGGGCGGACCCGGCGCAGGCGGTCCTTGCGGCGTCCGCGGCCGACGTCGACACCGTCCTCGTCGACGGCGCAGTCGTCGTCGCCGGTGGACGGCACGTGCTCGGCGACGTGGGCACGCTGCTGGCCGAGGCGATCACGCCGCTCTGGGCGGGCTGAGCGGCACGAATGCACGGTGCTTCCGTCGGGGCCTCGGCGTGGCGCGACCGACACGCCGAAGTGTAGGGGGGTGCCGTGGGGAAGCGCCGTGCATCGGGGCCGAGGGTGCACTACCTGATCCGCCCCGCTACACCACTCGTTTCCCGCCCTGCCAGACCTGCCCGACCAGTGGCACGCCGGGACGGTAGGCGAGATGGACGTAGCTCGGCGCGTCGAGCACGACCAGGTCGGCGCGGGCCCCGACCCGCAACGAGCCGATGTCGGTGCGGCGCAGCGCGGCCGCTCCGCCTGCGGTCGCCGCCCGTACCGCCTCGGCCGGGGTCAGGTGCATCTCGCGGACGGCGAGCGCGATCGCCAGCGGCATCGAAGTGGAGTAGCCCGAGCCCGGGTTGCAGTCGGTGGCCAGCGCCACCGTCGCGCCGACATCCAGCAGCCGCCGCGCCGGCGGGTAGGGGGAGCGGGTCGAGAACTCCACGAGCGGCAGCAGTGTCGCAACGGTCGATGACCCGGCCAGCGCGTCGACGTCGCCGGGCGACAGGTGCGTGCAGTGGTCGGCGCTGGCGGCCCCCAGCTCGACGGCCAGCTGCACACCCGGCCCTGCCCTCAGCTGGTTCGCATGCAGCCGCGGCGCGAGCCCAGCCGCCATCCCGCTGCGAAGCACCTGGCGGGACTCGTCGGCGTCGAAGGCTCCGTCGTCGCAGAAGGCGTCGACCCACCGTGCGTGCGGCGCGCAGGCGGCCAGCATCTCGCCGCAGACCAGCTCCACGTAGGCATCGCGGTCGGTGCCTTGCGGCACGACATGGGCCCCGAGGTAGGTCGTCTCGGGTGTGAGCTCGGCGGCTAGCCGTAGCGAGCGCTGCTCGGTTGCGGTGTCGAGGCCGTAGCCGGACTTGGTCTCGAACGTGGTCACGCCGGCGCGCAGCAGCTCGCCGGCGAGCCGGGTCAGGTTCTGCCGCAGCTCGTCGTCGCCGGCGGCCCGTGTCGCAGCGACTGTCGTACGGATGCCACCTGCCGCGTAGGGCACCCCCGCCATCCGTGCGGCGAACTCAGCGGCGCGGTCCCCGGCGAACACCAGATGCGCGTGCGAGTCGACGAACCCGGGCAGCACCGCGCGGCCGCCGAGGTCGACCCGCTCGTCCGCATCCGGGGCATTGCCAGCGCGCCCTACCCAGGCAATGCGCTCGCCGTCGAGCACGAGCGCGCCGCCATTGATCTCGCCCAGATGGCCGACGTCGTCGTCCTGGGTCGCGAGCAGGCTGATGCCGGTGAGCAGTGTGGTCACCGGCTGCGTGCCCTCATTGCTCGCGCATCGGGATGCGGACGTCGCGCTCGCCCGCCACCTCGGCCGCCCGGTCGTAGCCGGCGTCGACGTGGCGGATGACACCGGTGCCGGGGTCGTTGGACAGCACCCGCGCGAGCTTTTCGGCCGCGAGCGGGGTGCCGTCGGCGACGCTGACCTGGCCGGCGTGGATGGAGCGCCCGATGCCGACCCCACCGCCGTGGTGGATCGACACCCACGTCGCGCCGCTCGCGACGTTGACCATCGCGTTGAGCAGCGGCCAGTCGGCGATCGCATCCGAGCCGTCGAGCATCGCCTCGGTCTCGCGGTAGGGGGAGGCGACCGACCCGCAGTCCAGGTGGTCGCGCCCGATGGCCAGCGGCGCGCTGATCTCCCCGCTCGCCACCAGGTCGTTGAAGGCGAGGCCGGCGCGGTCACGCTCGCCGTAGCCGAGCCAGCAGATGCGGGCGGGCAGGCCCTGGAAGTGCACCCGCTCTTGCGCGAGGGAGATCCACCGGCGCAGTGAATCGTTCTCGGGGAACAGCTCCAGGAGGGCCCGGTCGGTGCGGGCGATGTCCTTCGCGTCGCCGGACAGCGCTGCCCAGCGGAACGGACCTTTGCCTTCGCAGAACAGCGGGCGGATGTAGGCGGGGACGAAACCCGGGAAGTCGAAAGCCCGGGCGTAGCCGGCGGTCTGCGCCTCCCCGCGGATCGAGTTGCCGTAGTCGAAGACCTCGGCGCCGGCGTCCTGGAAGCCGACCATCGCCTCGACGTGGCGGGCCATCGACTCACGGGCGCGGTCGGTGAAGTCGGCCGGCTTGTTGGCCGCGTAGCTCTTCATGTCGGCGAAGTCGACGCCGAGCGGCAGGTAGGCGAGGGGGTCGTGGGCGCTGGTCTGGTCGGTGACGATGTCGATGGGTGCGTCCATCGCCAGGAGCTGGGGGACGAGCTCGGCGGCGTTGCCGAGCACGCCGACCGACAGCCGGCGCCGGGCGTCGCGAGCCGCCACAGCGCGGTCGAGGGCGCCCTCCAGTGACCCGGCCTCCTCATCGAGGTAGCCGTGCTCGATGCGGCGGGCAATCCGGGAGGGGTCGCACTCGATGCAGATGGCCACCCCGTCGTTCATCGTCACGGCCAGCGGCTGGGCGCCGCCCATCCCGCCAAGGCCCGCGGTCAGGGTGATGGTGCCGGCGAGCGTGCCGCCGAACCGCTTGGCCGCGACGGCGGCGAAGGTCTCGTACGTGCCCTGCAGGATGCCCTGGGTACCGATGTAGATCCACGAGCCAGCCGTCATCTGGCCGTACATGGTCAGGCCCAGGTGCTCTAGGCAGCGGAACTCCTCCCAGTTGGCCCAGTCGCCGACCAGGTTGGAGTTGGCGATCAGGACCCGGGGCGCCCACTCGTGCGTGCGCATCACCCCGACCGGTCGGCCGCTTTGCACCAGCAGGGTCTCGTCGAGCCGCAGGCCGGTCAGGGTGGCGACGATCGCGTCGTAGGACGCCCAGTCGCGCGCCGCCTTGCCGGTGCCGCCGTAGACGACGAGCTCGTCGGGGTGCTCGGCGACCTCGGGGTCGAGGTTGTTCATCAGCATTCGCAGCGGAGCCTCGGTCTGCCAGCCGCGGGCGGTGATGGCGCTGCCGCGGGCGGCGCGGACGGGGCGGGGTGTGCTCATCATGTTCTCCTCATGCTCATGGAGCGGGTCACTGCCCGAGGACCCGGACGCCAACGTAGGCCACACCGCCGACAAGAACCCACGACGCCAGCCCGAGCAGCAGCGCGCGGCCGCCGGTGCGCCGCAGCGTCGGCAGATGGATGGCGGTGCCGAGCCCGACCAGGGCGGCGGTGAGCAGGACTCCCTGGAGCGTCTTGGCGCTGCTGAGCGCCACAGCGGGCAGCACTCCGGCGCTGGTCAGCAGGACGGCACCCAGGAACCCGGCGACGAACAGCGGCACGGGCGGCGGCCGGTGGGGTGCGTCCGCCAGGCCCTGAGCCGGCGGCGCGTGGCGAGCCTGCCGGCGCTTGCGGATGGCGACGGCGGTGACGAGCGGTGCCAGCAGGACCACGCGGGTCAGCTTGACCACGACCGCGGTGGTCAGCGCTCCCGGCACGCGGTTGGCGGTGGCCACGGTCTGGCCGACGTCGTGCACGCTGGCTCCAACCCAGGAGCCGAAGCCGGCGACGTCGAGCCCGAGCGGGGCACGCAGCAGCGGCAGGACGATGATCGCGAGCGTCCCGCAGAGGGTCACCAGCGCGATGGCGGTGCCGGTGTCCTGCTCGTCGCCCCCTGCGGCCGGTTCCATCGCCGCGACAGCGGACGCGCCGCAGATCGAGAACCCGGTCGCTATCAGCAGGGCCCGGGCTGGCGGCACCCCGAGCCAGCGCCCGAGCAGCCGGGTGCCGGTGAACGTCACGGCGACGGTGACCACGACGACGGCGAGCCCGGCGCCGCCGAGGTGGGCCAGCTGGGGCAGGGAGAGCTGGAGCCCGAGCAGGACGACAGCGACACGCAGCAACCGGTGGCCGGCCAGCTGGGTGCCCGGCCGCAGCACCGGGCGGTGCAGGCCGGTGTTGGCGAGCAGTGCGCCGAGCGCGACGGCGACGGTGGAGGGATTGAGGCCGCGAAGGAGGCTCGCGACGCCGAACGCCACGGCGCTGCCGGCCGCCACGACGACGAGCCCCGGCAGCACCCGCGCAGGTCCCTGGCCGTCCAGCCCCCCCGCAGCGGGTTGCTCAAGCAGGGCCATGGCCTAATCGTGCCGCCAAGCGACTGCCACCGGTAGCCCTCGCAGGCTTGTAGGGTGACAAGCAAGACTTGTGGCTGGGGGGCGGATGCTGAGCCCGCGCGTTCCCGAGCTCGCCGCCCTCGAGGCTCTGCTGGCGGTCGGGCGCACCGGCAGCCTCAGCGCGGCTGCGGCCGAGCTCGGCGTCAGCCAGCAGGCGCTGTCGCTGCGGATGCGGGGGATGGAGGCCCGGGTCGGGGTGCCGCTGTTGATCCGCACCGCACGCGGCTCGCAGCTGACCGCTCCCGGCGTGGTGCTGGCTCAGTGGGCGACCAAGGTCCTCGACGCGGCGACCGAGCTTGACGCCGGGATCGACGCGCTTCGTAGCGGCAGCCGGGCCCACCTGCGGGTGGCGGCGAGCCTCACCATCGCCGAGCACCTCCTGCCCGGTTGGCTTGTCGCCCTGCGCGCGCGGCAGACGAGCAGCAGCGCAAGCGGAACGCCGAGCGTGGTCGAGCTCGAGGCGACGAACAGCGACGCCGTGGCCGAGCGGGTCCTGGCCGGCAACGCCGACGTCGGCTTCGTCGAAGGACCGCAGGCGCCGGCCGGCTTGCGCTCGCGGGTCGTCGCCCACGACACGTTGCTCGTCGTCGTGCCCCCTGGCCACCCTTGGGGACGGCAGCGCGCCCCGCTGCCGCCGGCCGAGCTCGCCGCCACCGCGCTGGTCAGCCGCGAGCCGGGGTCGGGCACGAGGCGAGCGCTCGAACGGGCGCTGAGCCAGCATCTTCCACCGGGCACCCGATCGGTGGCGCCCGCCCTGGAGTTCTCCAACGCTGCCGCGGTCCGGGCAGCTGTCGTTGCCGGTGCGGCACCGGCTGCGCTGTCCTCGCTCGCCGTCGCCGACGACATCGCCCTGGGCCGGCTGCGCGTGGTCGAGGTGCCGGAGCTGGACCTTCGCCGCAGCCTGCGGGCGGTCTGGTCCGGGGGACCGCAGCCTCCCGCGGGTCCGGTACGCGACCTCGTCGCGCTCGCGACGGCGAGCGCTCAGGCGCAGCGGTAGCCGCGGCTGCCCTCGGCGCGCGGGCGCCACACCCACGCGGCTGTCCTCCGCCAGGCGGGTCTCGAGCGGTGCGGCCAACCAGGCAGTCGAGCAGCGAAGCGCTGTGCGGCGTCGTGCGGCGTCATCCTCGGCGGCCTCGCTCGGGCGACCATCGCGCCGTGTCGTCCAACCTTGACCATTGCCAAGGGGCTGGTGGCGGTGGTTGGGTGACGCCCACCAGCTTGGCGCCCGCCGGCGTCAGGTACCCGAACTCGGATCGTCCGGCACGTTCCTGCCGGTGAGGGGATGAGGTCATGGCGACCGTCACGTTCGATGAGGCCACCCGCGTGTACCCGGGGGCCGACAAGCCCTCGGTCGACAAGCTGAACATTGCTGTCGGGGATGGGGAGTTCCTGGTGCTGGTGGGGCCGTCCGGCTGCGGGAAGTCCACATCGCTGCGCATGCTTGCCGGCTTGGAAGACGTGGACGAAGGGGCGATCCGGATCGGGGACCGTGACGTCACCAACGTCTCGCCCAAGGACCGCGACATCGCCATGGTGTTCCAGAACTACGCGCTCTACCCGCACATGACGGTGGCGCAGAACATGGGTTTCGCGTTGAAGATCGCCGGCGAGGACAAGGCGAAGATCCGCGAGCGGATCGTCGAGGCAGCGAAGATCCTCGACCTCGAGCCGTTCCTGGACCGCAAGCCCAAGGCGCTGTCCGGTGGGCAGCGCCAGCGGGTGGCGATGGGCCGCGCCATCGTGCGCAGCCCGCAGGTGTTCCTGATGGACGAGCCGCTGTCGAACCTTGACGCCAAGCTGCGGGTCCAGACGCGGGCTCAGATCGCCGCACTTCAGCGTCGCCTCGGAGTGACGACGGTCTACGTGACCCACGACCAGGTCGAGGCCATGACGATGGGCGACCGGGTTGCCGTGCTCAAGGACGGCATCTTGATGCAGGTCGACACCCCCCGCCGGATGTACGACCACCCGAACAATGTGTTCGTGGCAGGTTTCATCGGCTCCCCGGCGATGAACCTGCTGGAGGTTCCAGTGGTGAACGACGCGCTGAGCTTCGGGCAGCTGAGTGTCCCCGTTCCGCGCGACGTCGCCGCCAAGGCCGGTGCTGGCGGACGCCGGGTCACTGTCGGGATCCGCCCGGAGGACATGGATCTCGCGGGTGCCGGCGAGGGGATCCCGACCACGGTGAACCTGGTGGAGGAGCTGGGCGCCGACGCGTACATCTACGGGACGGCCGACGTCAACGGAGCACGGCACGAGGTGATGGCCCGGGTCGACGGGCGCCGCCCGCCCACGGCGGGGCAGCTGGTGCACCTGGCGCCCAACCAGGGCCACCTGCACATGTTCTCCCTGGAGACAGGCCAGCGACTCGGCGACTAGCCGACCGGCCGGGGGAGGGCCGGCCGCTCCGGCCACCGTCGAACAGCTCGTCAGGCGAGGGCCGCTCGCAGCTGCTGGTCGTTGTCGACGTACCACTGCCGAGTGAGCCGGGCGCGGGCGGCGTTCTGCTGCGTCCAGTACTTCTGGAAGCCGGGGCGGCCAGCGGCAGCCCCCTGCCCGACGATGTCGTAGCTCCAGTCGTGGTTCGACATCACGGCGTCGACGAGCAGGTCACGATCTGGCCCGACGAGACCGTAGGCGTCGACGAAAAGCCGCAGCCGGACCAGCGC
>JAABUQ010004813.1_pt1 | contig 22460 bp, 25 predicted proteins | sample 5560001 | NCBI WGS metagenome assembly JAABUQ01 (sample SAMN10711888, study PRJNA513371) | rock metagenome | isolation source: Antarctica rocks | place: Antarctica: Victoria Land, Finger Mt nord | collected 2015-12-18 | reverse complement strand
GGCTGCGACCTTCTCCAGGATAGGGATGGCAAGGGCCGTGTCGTCGCTGGCCCGCAGCAAGGATAAGCTCTCGGCGTACATCGTCGCCGCGCGCCGATCGTCGCCCTGCGCAAGGGCGATGTCGCCCAGGCCGGCCAGCGAGATGGCCACACCCTCCTCGTTCCCCAACAGGCGTCGCACGGCCAGGCTCTCCTCCTGGCACGCCTCCGCCCGCGCATAGTCGCCTTGCCGCAACGCCACATCGCCCAGGTTGTTGAGCGCGAAGGCGAGGCCGCGCTTGTCCCCCACCGCGCGGGCCAGGGCGATGCTCTCCTCCAATAGCGGCGTCGCTCGTGCGTACGCGCCTTGATAGAGCGCGACCTCGCCGAGGGAGTTGAGCGAGAGGGCGACGCTCGCCGTATCGTCCAGTCCCCGCGACAGGGTTAGACTCTCCTCGTGCAGCGCCACCGCCCGGTCGTCATCGCCCCGCTGGAGCGCCAGGCGGCCCAGGTTGCTTAGCGAGTTGGCGACCCCCCGCGTGTCCCGTAGGTCGCGTTTCAGGGCGAGGCTCTCCGCGTAGAGCGCCTCCGCCCGCCCGTAGTCGCCTTGCCCATCCGCCGCCACGCCGAGATTGTTGAGCGTCGCCGCGATGCCCTCCCTGTCCCCCAGCGTCCTGTACGCCACGAGGGCGCTCTCGTAGAGCGTTCTGGCCTGCCGAAAGTCGCCCTGTTCCGTGGCGAGCCCTCCCGCTCCGCGTATCGCCTTCGCACGCACAGCATCCCGCTCCCGTTCGGCTCCCCTAGCCCCCGGCGCATCCCCATCGACGGCCCCGTCGTGGCCGCCGATGTTCTCCGTCGTCGCCAGCAGTCCCTCCAGCCAGCCTCGTCCCTCACTCAGGTGTCCGTGGATGAGCCAAAACCGCCAGAGCGCTCCCGCCAACCGCACGCCGACCGCGGGCTCTCCGCCGTCCCGCGTCCAACGCAGCGCCGCCCGCAGGTTATCGTGCTCTGCCTCGAGCCGGCCCAACCACCGTGCCTGCTCTGTCCCCATGAGTTCCGGCTCGGCCATCTCCGCTAGCGCCAGGTAGAAGGCCGCATGCCGCCCCCGCACGGCCGCGGTGTCCCCGGCGGCCTCCAGACGCTCCAGCCCATACTCACGCAGCGTCTCGAGCATCCCCACGCGTGGCTCCCCCTCGCCCTCGCCATCCACCTCTCCCTCGACGCGCGCCAGATTGTTGCCGATGAGCGAGGCCAGCCCGTCCAGGACCAGTATCGGCGCGGGGCCGGGCATAGCGCAGACCTGCTCCGCCGCCTCCAGGGTGCAGCCGCCGGCGAACACGGCCAGTTTCCCGAACAGGTCCCGCTCGTCAGGGGTGAGTAGATTATAGCTCCAGTCGAGCGCGGCACGCAGCGTCCGCTGTCGCTCTGGCAAGTGAGGCGGGCCGCCCGACAAGACGTGCAGGCGGTCATCCAGCCGATCGAGCAGCGCGCGTGGCGGGAGGAGCTTGATCCGCGCCGCGGCTAGCTCGATGGCCAGCGGCAGCCCGTCGAGCCGGCGGCAGATCGCGGCGACGGTGGGCGCGTTCACGGGCGTGAGGGCGAAGTCCGGTACCAGCGCGCGAGCACGTTGCACGAACAAGTCGACGGCCGGGTACTGTGCCACCTCCTCCACCGACGATGCTGTGGGAGCGGGGCTGGTCAGCGGCGGGACGAACAACTCCTGCTCGCCGTCGACGCGGAGCGCCGCCCGACCCGTTGCCAGGACGTCGACTGCGGGACACGCCGCCACCAGGTCCACGATCTGTGGCGCCGCCGCGACCAGGTGCTCGACGTTATCGAGCACCAGCAGCAGGCGCCGGTCGCGCAGGTAGACGAGCAGTGTCTCGACCACGGACCGACCAGGCTCCTCGCGCAGACCCAGCGTGCGCGCGACCGTCGGGATGACCAGCTCTGGCGCCCCCAGCGGGGCGAGCGGGACAACATAGACGCCGTCGGCGTACGCGTCACGCACCTCTGTGGCCACCGCCACGCCCAGCCGTGTCTTCCCGACGCCCGGAGGTCCGGTCAGGGTCAGCAGGCGCACGTCGGATCGGCGCAGCAACGCCACGGCGCGCGCCACCTCGTGCGCGCGGCCGACCAGCGGTGTGAGGTGCGGTGAGACGGTGAGCAGGGCCCGCGTGTCCAACGGCGTTGCAGGGCGAAGCGGGGCAGTCAGGAGGTTGTGCGTCCACTCCTTGCGGTCGTCGGCGTCCTCTCGAGACAGCTTCGTTTTTTCATCCGTCACGAGTTCGTCGAAGCGATCCGCCAGCGCCACGGCCAGGTTCGTCAGGGTGGAGCGCGTGGGGCCGCGTCCCGCCCCGCGTTTGGCGCGCACCACGCCGTTCACAATGTTGCCAATGGTATCGGTCGACACACCGGACGCGGCCGTCAACTCCTGGTGCGTCCACTTGGCCTCCTTAATGAGGTACGCCAGCCAGGCGCCGAGGGTCGTCGGTCTGCCTCTCTCCACGGTTTTGTCCCCGTGCTGTTCGCGCTATCCCACCATCGCCCGGTCATGTTATACGCCATGACGTGTCCGCAACACAATGTTCTATGTCTCTGACAGCGATACGTCATGCGACACGTCTACAAGGCGGGCGTGATACTTATCCACACGCGCTCCCAGCATGTCCACAGCTTGTCCCAAAGCCCGATGTGTGAAATAGCGTGGAGGCCTGGCGTGTGCGCCAAAACGACCGGGTGGGACGGTGGTCGCTCGCGCCAGGCGGAGCCACAGAATGGCTCGCCCCTGGCACTATGTAGTAGCCTATAGGCAGGATTCTGACGGTGAGAGGAGGGCAGGGGTGACGAGTGTGCCGCGCGCTGTGCGCGCCTTGCCACGTGATGCCCGTTTGCTGTTGCTCTCCAGCTTCCTGGGCTCCCTGCCCATCGGCCTATTGTTGGTTTTCTTTCCCCTCTACCTGCATGACCTTGGGCTGCGGACGCTGCTGATTGGAGGTATCTTCACGGCGGCCGGTGTTGGATCGTCTATCCTGCTCCTGGCTATCGGACCGCTGGCCGACCGGTTCGGGCGACGTCCCTTCCTGATCGCCGGGACCGCCCTTCCGGCGTTGGGCTTTGCCATCTTCGCGCTGACGACCAACGTTGCCTGGCTCGTGGTAGCCAGTTTGCTCGGGGGCGTCGGCTTCTCCGGTGGCCTCGGCGGCGGCCTGATCACCGCGACCTTTAATCCGATGCTCGCGGGGACCGTCGAGCCACACCGGCGCACCACCGTGATGAGCTGGGGGGAAGGGATGTGGACCGCCTCCATGGCGTGCGGGTCGCTCCTGGCGACCGTGCCGGCGCTTATCGTGCGTGCCCGGTTTGCCCCGGCGCTCGCCGCCGACCGCGCGCTCTTCATGGGCTGCCTCCTCCTCACCCTCTGTGCCGCCCTGGCGCTCGTGCCGGTCCGCGATCGCTCCGCATTCGCGACGGCTGGTGTTCCGACGGCGGATGCCACGCGGCCCACGCGCGCGCCGGTGGAGTGGACACTCCTCGTCAAGCTGGCCGTCTTCTTCACGTTGCAGGGAGCCGGGCTCGGGCTCGTGGTGCAGCTCCTGCCGCTCTGGTTCGCGCTGCGCTTCGGAGCCGCGACGCCGACAATTGCGCCGTGGTTCGCCGTCTCCCAGATTGCCGGTTTGGCCGTGATCCCCTTTGTCCCGTCGCTGGCGCGGCGTCTGGGTGTGGGGGGTGTCGTGCTCCTGGCGATTGGCGCCAGCACTCTGCTGTTGGTCGGGGTGCCATTCGCGCCCGTGCTCCCAGTGGCCGGACTGTTCTACGTGCTGCGCTCCGCCCTTGTCTCCATGCAGTGGCCGGCGCAACTGTCCTTCCTCCAGGGGGCGGTCGATCCCCGCATGCGCGGTCTGGCCACAAGCGTGGCGTTGAGTTGCTGGAGCATCGCCATGGCCGTGCTGCCCACGCTCGCCGGGTACTTCATGGACCGTCGCCTGCTGCAGTGGCCGCTCGTCCTTGGGATCGGGTGCTACACTGCCGCAGCCGTGTGGTTCTATCTTACACTGCGGCGCACGCCATTGCCTGAGGAGGCCGTCGGCGCGATGACGGTCGGCAGTGAGGTGGAGCCGGAGCGGCTCGTGGTGATGCCCGAACGCGCGTCCTGATCGCCCGGGGACCACGGATGGTTCACGCGGCACGCACCTCGAGGCGTCTCGTGCAGGGCGCTCCACGGGCACGTTTACTCCTTGGTTCTCTCCTGTGCCGCCGCCCCGAGCGCCTTCATCAGCGTGCGCGTCACATAATCGGTGCCGTGCCCGGCCTGACGCTCTTCTCATCCGGGGGTATTGCCCGCCCCAGCCTGGCCGTGTCGACGTCAGTGAAGAAGGGATGCGAGCGAGAGGACGATCATCCCGTCGATACAACGCAGGTCCGCTGCCTCGACGCGGTATACTGGGGAGAGATGGACAGGGGGGGTGCTCGCATGATTGATCCGACCGTGACGTTAACTCTGCCCACCAAGGTGTATCACTATCTTCAGCGGCGTGCCCGGCAACATCAGCGCCCGCTCGAAGATGAGGCGACCCTCACGCTCGCGGCGGCTGTCGCCGCCGAAGATGCCCTGCCGGATGATCTATCCGCGGCCCTTGGCACCCTCGTTACTCTCGACGACGAGACTCTTGAGCGCGTCAGCCACAGCCAGCCCACGGTCGAAGATGGCGTCTTCCTCGACGCACTGGTCGATACCCGCCGCCGCCGGGCGCTTACTCCGGGCGAAGAGCAGATGCTGGTCGCCTTGGTCGATCGGCATGACCGCGCGATGGCTCTGCGCGCCGAGGCCGTGGCCGTGCTGCACGCGCGGGGCATCGATGTGGGAGAGCGCGTCGCCCGCGCATGAGCGTGACGCGGGTTGGACAGCGCCTCCGCGCGCAGGTGTTGGCGGATGCGGGTGGCCGGTGCGGCTACTGTCGGTCGAGCGAGGAGATCATGGGTCTCCAGTATTACGGAACGTAAATCCGGTTTAAGGTCGACTACCCCCAACGCTTTCCAAACGTAGATCCCGAAGCTGACGGCGGTAGCACCGTCTCTCCTTGCGTGCCTTTTCTGTTCGACTTATACTGAACCAATGGAACATATAGAAAAGATAAGGAGGCCGAGCGCCACGCCGACGGCCGAGTTGGAGTTCGTCGAGGCGGTGGCGCTCGGCTTGGAGCGGCAGGGCCTCGTCCGCATGGCCGGGCGCGTGATCGGCTGGCTGCTCATCTGCGACCCGCCCGCGCAGACCTTCAATCAGCTCGTCGCGGTGCTCGGCGCCAGCAAGGGGTCGATCAGCAGCGCGCTGCAGGTCCTGGTCACCGGCGGCCTGGTCGAGCGCTTCTCTCGGCCAGGCGAGCGGCGCGACTATTACCGCGTCCGGCCTGGCACCTGGGTCGACCTGGCCCGGCGCCAATCCGGCCTCTATGGCGCCTTCAAGGGCTTGACGGAGCGGGGGCTGCGCCTCCTGACGGGCGCGCCGGCCGCGCGGCGGGAGCGATTGCAAGAGATGTACGATTTCTACGCGTGGCTCGAGCGCGAGATGCCCGCCCTCTGGGAGCGCTGGGAGCGCGAGAAGGGGCGCGCGCAGCGGAGGGAGGACACGCCATGACCGAGCCCGCGATCCTCACCGAGGGCCTCATCAAGCGCTACGGCCAGCGTCGCGGCCTCGATGGGCTCGACGTGACCGTGCGTCTGGGCGAGGTGTTCGGCTTCTTGGGCCCCAACGGCGCCGGCAAGACGACCACGATCCGGCTGCTGCTCGATCTGATCCGTCCGACCACGGGTCATGTTCGGGTCCTCGGCCGCGACCCGCGCGTCGACGGCGCCGCGCTGCGCCGCCGCATCGGCTACCTGCCCGGCGACTTCGTGGTGGACGGCCGGCAACCGGTGCGCGAATTGCTCACCTACCTGGGCAACCTGCGCGGCGGCGTGCCGCGCGCGCGGATCGAGGACCTCGCCGCGCGGCTGGACCTCGACCTGGACGCGCGCATTCGCAGCCTGTCCAGGGGCAATCGGCAGAAGGTCGGGCTGGTCCAGGCCTTCATGCACGCGCCCGCGCTGCTCATCCTCGACGAGCCCACCAGCGGCCTGGACCCCCTGGTCCAGCACGAGTTCCTGGCCCTGGTGCGCGAGGCGCGCGCGGCCGGGCAGACCGTGTTCATGTCCTCGCACGTCTTGAGCGAGGTGCAGCAGGCCGCCGACCGCGTCGGCATCGTGCGCGACGGGCGGCTGGTCGCCGTCGAAGGGGTCGAGGCGCTGCGCGAACGGGCCGTTCGCCGGGTCGAGATCCACTTCGACGCGCCGGTGCCGATCGCGGCCTTCGCCGACCTGCCAAGCGTGCGCGATGCACGGGTCGACGGCACGGTCCTGCGCTGCCGGCTCGACGGCCGCGCCGACGCGCTGGTCAAGGAGGCCGGCCGCTTCACCGTGCTGAGCCTGCTCGCCGAGGAGCCCGACCTCGAGGAGGTCTTCTTCACGTACTATCACACGGAAGGGGGCGGTCATGCTGCATAATATCTTCGACAAAACGCTATGGGACCAGCGCTGGTCCCTGCTGGCCTGGGCGCTCGGCATCGCCGCGGTCGCCGCGCTGTACGCCGCGTTCTACCCGTCGGTACGCCAGTCCGGGATCGCCGCGTCTTACCAGAGCTTGTCGCCCACGCTTAAAAGGGCGCTCGGCGTCACCGAGTTGACCAGCCCGGTAGGTTACCTGGAGTCCAGCGTCTTCGGCCTCCTCGTGCCTTTGCTGGTGATCCTGTTCGCCGCCACGGCAGGGACGCGCGCCATCGCCGGCGACGAGGAGGCCGGCACGCTCGACCTCCTGCTCGCGCAGCCGGTCGGTCGCGTCCAGGTGGCGCTACAGCGCTTCGCGGCGCTCGCCGTCGCCACCCTCGCCATTGGCGGCGTCGTGCTGCTCGCGCTGCTCGCCGTCGCAGGCCCGGCGGGGCTGACCGTCGCCGCCGGCAACCTCGCGGCGATGGCGCTGCATCTGGTCGCGCTCGGCGTCCTCTTCGGCGCGCTCGCGCTGGCGCTCGGCGCCGCCCTGGGGCGGCGCGGGCCGGTGTACGCGGCGACCGCGGCGGTCGCCGTGCTGACCTACGTGGCCAACACGCTCGCCCCGCAGGTCGGTGGGCTCGCGTGGGCGCAGAAGCTCTCGCCGTTCTACTACTACGCGGGCGGAGAGCCGTTGCGGCACGGCGTGCAACTCGGCGATGTGAGTGTGCTGCTCACCATGACGGCGGCGTTAGTCGCGATCGGGGCTGTCGCCTTTGACCGGCGCGATGTCGCGGTGTGAGCACAGCGGCAGAGGTGACGGCCTGATCGTGTTGCGGCGATAGGGCCGCCTCCACGAGACGAACGCTATGAGCTATGTGTGCGCCCGCCGATAAGCGCCGTGATACGCGTGTTTCCCGGATGCCGCGCGTGCGCTGCGCATTGTCACGCCCCGCAGTTTGATAACGTCGCATGTGTTAGGCGGAAAAACGTTGCCGTTGAGCATCGCCACGCGCCGTCGTTGGTTGCCATGCTCAACGGCGGTTGCGGGGTATCAGCGATAGCGACGTCAGGCATGTGAGGCCTGCTCCCAGGGTGCTGTTGCTCTCGACCAGCCCGTTGTCGATCCGGGGGAGGCCCGTTCGACTATATGATGTTCGTGGGACTCACGAGCGGACTGGCTGTATGGAGAAAGATGGTGAACGATGAGGTATCTGTGTCTGCTATATGTGGCGGAGAACAACGCCCCCGCTCCGGGAACGCCCCTGTTTAGTCGCGAACTCGTCGCTGCCAATGTGGCGGCGACAGAGGCCATGACGAAGGCCGGGGTGCTGATCGACAGCGCCCCCCTGCATCCGACACGTGCGGCGACGACGCTGCGGGTCCGCGCGGGTGAGACGGTGCTCACCGATGGACCATTCGCCGAACTCAAGGAGCAGATGGGCGGCTATTACTTGTTGGAGTGCGCCGATCTCGACGAGGCGGTGCGTTGGGCTGCGACCATCCCGGCCGCCCAGTCCGGGGCAGTCGAGGTGCGCCCGGTGATGGCGGTGGGGGGCCGACCCTGAGCGACACGGACACCGTGGAGATGATGGTCCGCGCGCACTGGTGGCGTGCCGTGGCCGCGGTGATGCAGCTCGTCGGCGACCTGGAGGTGGCCGAGGATGCCGTGCAGGAGGCGTGTGCCGCCGCGGTGGTCCGGTGGCGCACCGACGGGGTCCCGGCCAACCCTGGAGCGTGGCTGGTCGGCGCGGCGCGGCATAAGGCGGTGGATTGGCAGCGGCGTGAGGCGAAACGCGCCCGCAAGGAGGAGGAGGCTATGCGCGGGTATCGTGGGCAGGAGTACCCCGCCGGGGTGGGACCCATCACCGACGACCAGTTGGCGCTGATTTTCCTGTGCTGCCATCCGGCCCTGGACGGTGAGGTGCAGGTCGCGCTTACCCTGCGCGCCGTGTGTGGGCTCGCCACGGCGGACATCGCCGCAGCCTTCCTGCTGCCCGAGCCGACGCTGGCCCAGCGCCTCGTGCGAGCGAAACGCAAGATTCGGGAGGCCGGCATCCCATTCCGCATCCCGCCGGCCGACGTGCTTGGTGGCCGGCTCGCCGACGTCCTGCGGGTGGTCTATCTGCTGTTCACTCAGGGCCACCGGGCGTCGACGGGCGCGGAGCTTATCCGCCCTGCGCTCTGCACGGAGGCGATCCGCCTCGCTCGCGAGCTGGTCAGTCTCCTATCGGAGGAACCCGAGGTGATAGGCCTCCTAGCGCTGCTGCTGTTCATCGATGCCCGCCGCCCTGGCCGGATCAATGCGGCTGGGGATCTGATTCTGCTGGAGGAGCAGGACCGTCGCCGCTGGGATCAGGCCATGATCGCCGAAGGCGCGGCGCTGGTCGACCAGGCGCTGCGGATGCGCCGGCCGGGGCCGTACCAGATCCAGGCCGCCATCGCGGCCTGTCATTCGACTGCTCAGACTGCCGCGGCGACCGACTGGAGCGAGATCGCCGCCCTCTACGGGGTACTCGCGCGCTACGAACTGACGCCCGTGGTCGAGGCGAACCGTGCGGTGGCGGTGGCCATGGCCGAGGGGCCCGCCGCCGGCCTGGGTATCCTCGACGCCCTAGCCACCGATCCGCACCTTGCCCGCTGGTCGCCCTTCCACAGCGCACGCGCCGACCTCTTGGCCCGGCTGGGCCGGTACACGGACGCCGGCGACGCCTACCGGGCGGCCCTAGCCCTGAATCCGCCGGCTGTCGAACAAGCTTTCATCACTGGGCGTCTGCGGCAGCTCCCGCCTCTGTCCTCGGGACGCGTGCCCGGAGACGCGCGGACCACGTCATCTGACGCTCCGTCGTCCTATCCCCAACGCGCATAGGGTGGCCTGGTCTATGTGCGATCACGCATTCAACGTGTGGGGGAGCGGATCGTGGCTGCGCCAACCACCCTCATAACAGAGCGGGGCATTACTCCGCCTGGGCAGACCAATGCGTGATCCTTCGGGGTGGGCGTCTCGCTACGATGGAGAAACCCACTCTTATGGTCGAGGATCTGCGTCGTGACGTGGCCAGTCAGCGCTGCGCGGCCACAAACTCCATCGCTTCCCGCGCCAGGTGCAGCCATTCTTGGTCGGACGTTGGCGAGACGGCAACCCACTCCTTCATGAGTCGGCCATCATGACGAGGATCGAAGCGCACCCCGTGTCCCGCGGCAACGAGCGCATCGACCCGCCGCCGCGGGAGCTTGACGACGAGCGTGCCCGTGGCGAGCATGGCGAAGATCCGGCCACCCACCTGCAGGGCCGCTGAGCCGAATCCCTTCTTCCCCAGCGAGCCGAGGGTGACGCCCTCACCGCCGAGGAGCGCGTCGACCAGCGTGGCATAGCGATCGTCCGGAGCGCTGAGCGGCTCACTCATACCAAGACCCTCCTCGCCTGTATGCCGTGCACGCGTCGCCTACCGCACATAGGGCGTCCCTATCCCGGTCTCGAGGTACGCCTTGAGGCTCCTTAAGAAGTAGCCCCACCCGGTTCGCGTCTGCTCGTAGCTGGCGTCGGCCACGGCGAAACCACGGTGACCGAAGAGCAGCGTGGCCCCAGTCACCGCCGGAGCGACGTCCCAGGTGATCGTCGTCCCTTCCCACAGACGGCCGTACTGCGGCGCCTGTCGGACCAGCCACGACACGGTCTTTCCCACGGTGAGGTCGATGATCTCCATCGTCATGACCTCCCCGTTATCGAAGCGCAACTCGGCGAGTGAGCCGACCGTCGCTTCGGCGACCACCTGGTTCGCCCACCAGCGCGTGATCTCGTCCGGTCGCGTAATGGCCCGGAAGACGGCCTCCGGCGACGCCTCGATCGCGAGCTCTTGTGCGATATCCGGCATCATATCCCCTTTCATCTCATGCAGCATCCACACACCGTGTCGATGCGGCGACCGGCGTCGTTAGGCCCCAATAACCAGAGGTTCGCCGGTCTCCAGCAGCGTCTTAAGGCCCGAGAGAATCCGCGCCCAGCCCACGTCGATCTCCTTGCCGCGGGCGCTCGCCGGATCGAGGCCCTCGTGCACGAGCGTCAGCTTACACGTCTCGCCCACATCGCCCATCCGCTCGATCTCCCAGATGACGGTCGAGGGACGCGCGCGCCCATCCTCTGACACCCCGGTCCCCCCGAGAATGTCGAATGTCTGCACGAGGCGGTGCAGCGGGTCAACCTCGAGGTTCTCGCCCGCGACCAACGTGGCACCCGCCGCGTCGACGAGGCGGTAGCGCGAGCCGGGCGTCCAGGCCGACTCGACGCGGCAGCCAAAGTAGTACCCCTGCGTCACATCCCCGTCGACCAGCGCCTGCCACACGCGCTCGGGCGTGGCGCGGATGTAGATCTCGAAAACATGTGACGGCCTCACGGACATGCTCCCTTCCACGGCGGACTTGAGCCCCGTCAGCGCGCGCGCCCAGGGCTGTGTATACTTGCCGACCCAGCGGTCGTATACAAGCTGGATCGGGACAGGGTTGAGATAGTGCAGCTTCGCGCGCCCGACCTTACGCGCGGTTACCAACCCGGCCCCTTCGAGGACCGTGAGGTGCTTCATCACACCGAAGCGGGTCATGCTGGGGACCTGCGCGCACAACTCCCCGAGCGTCTGCCCGTCGCGGTCGAAGAGCAGGTCGAGCAGGCGGCGGCGGCTCGGGTCCGCCAGCCCTTTGAACACCGCGTCCTCATCCATCGCACTCCATCCCGCCGACATAATACGTGACTAATAGGTCACATGTCAAGCCGTGACCACAGGGACGGTAAAATCTCTGTTATACGTGGTCGTAAGATATCGCGTAGGATGTCGATTTCGGGGCCGGCCGTTCGTCGTCTCTAGTAGCAGCCGGTGTGGTTGCACGAGAGACGGTGGCCACCAGGCCAGGAGGAAAGAACTGATGAAGTACATGATGCTGTTGGCACGCTCGGACGCGGACTGGGAGGCGCTCGGCGACGCCGGGCGGGACAAAGAGACGATCAACAGGTGGTGGGCTGAGCATGCGCGCGATGGACACATCGTGGGAGGCCAGGAATTGCACCCGTCCGACACCGCGACCACGATCCGCTGGGAAGGCGGGACGCCCGTCGTCGTGGACGGCCCCTTCATCGAGGCCAAGGAAACGATCGGCGGCTTCGCCATCCTGGACGTGCCTGATCTCGACGCGGCGCTCGCCATCGCCAAGACCTGGCCGGCGCATAGCCACGCGGTCGAGATCCGCCCCGTCGTGGAGCGCGTGTGAGCGACGCGATCACCGACCCGGCGACGGCGACCGTGATCGCGGAGGTGTTCCGCGACGAGGCTGGGCGGCTGACTGCGGCCCTGGTGCGCCTCCTGGGCGACTTCGACCTGGCCGAGGATCTGGTGCAGGATGCCCTGGTCGCCGCGCTGGAGCACTGGCCGACGGAGGGCATCCCGCACCGGCCGGGTGCCTGGCTGGTGACAACAGCGCGGCGCAAAGCGGTGGACCGTTGGCGGCGCGAGGCGCGGTATCGCGAGCGGGTCCCCCTGCTCGATGTCGCGCCCCTACCGGCCGCAGCGCAGGAGGAGGTGGAGGTGGATGACCGCCTCCGCCTGCTCTTCATCTGCTGCCACCCGGCGCTGGCACGCGACGCGCAGATCGCCTTGACGCTGCGCGCGGTGCTGGGCCTGACCACGGCCGAGATCGCGCGGGCCTTCCTCGTCACGGAGACGACCGTCGCGCAGCGCATCGTGCGGGCCAAGCGCAAAATTGTCGAAACGGGCATCCGCTACCGCTTGCCACCGAGCGACGAGGTGCCCGCGCGCCTCCACGAGGTCCTGACCGCCCTCTACGTGCTCTTCAACGAGGGCTATTTGTCGGGAGGCGCGGGGGCGGTGGCGCGCCACGACCTCGCCCGGGACGCTGCGTGGCTGGCCGGCCTGGTGGCGCGCCTGTTGCCGGAGCAGCCCGAGGCGCTCGGCCTGCTCGCGCTCATCCGCCTGCACCGTGCCCGCGCGGCGGCGCGCTTCGACGGAGCGGACCGCCTCGTCCTGCTTTGCGACCAGGATCGCGGTCTGTGGGACCACGCGGAGATCGCGTCGGCCTCGGCCCTCGTCGAAACGGCTCTCCGCCGGCAGGTCCCTGGTCCCTACCAGGTGCAGGCGGCGATCGCGGCCTGTCACGCCGGCGCCGCGTCGTGGAAGACGACCGATTGGCCGCAGATCCTGGCCTTGTACGGCGTGTTGAGTAGGCTCGCGCCGTCCCCGATCGTGGCGCTCAACCGGGCCATCGCACTCCGCTATGTCGTGGGGCCGGCGGTCGCGCTGGCGGAGGTGGACACGCTGCAGGGCGCGTTGCACGGCTACCACCTCTACCACGCGACGCGCGCCGAGCTGCTTGAGGCCATGGGGCGGACCGACGCGGCGCAGGGCGCGAACCGTCGCGCCCTCGATCTCACAGCGAACCCCGCGGAGCGCGCCCTACTGACGCAGCGGCTATTCGGTGGCGCGCCGTCACCGGACGATCTGCGGGACGGGGAACACTGCGGTGAATGTGAAGGGAGAAGTGTTATCCGTCGGCATTGACACGATCGCGGCCCATTCATTGAGGAGCAAGCCTGCGACATAGCCTGTGCGGCGGTCACCGACGAGGCCGACAGCATACACCATGATGATGCGGTGCGTTTCCAGTCGTTCTTGATAAAGCTGCCGAAAGAGTGGCAAGAGGAGCGGCTGGATGCGTCCTGCACCAGGAAGGCACGACAGCAGTGAGAGACGAAGCACACGGCCGTGTGCGTGCTGTTTTCGGTCGGGGAACCCCTCACCCTAGAGTCTGTTGTTCCAACACGAGCTACTTCCGCGCTTGCGCATACCCGAAGGCTAGGAGCGATAGCGGACACAGCCGCCCGGCAGTGGATCGGGCCGATGACCGTCTGGTGCATTCGCACATGGTAGACCCTCTGCATAGAGGAACAACAGTGCCGATCGGTCACATAAGAATCCGCCTTACGACGTATCCTGCCATGGCCAGTGTCTTGGTCACTGTCCGCATCACATAGTTGGTGACATGGCCGCCCTTGCGCTCGTCGAGCCGCGCGCCTTGTCAGACGAGGCCCGACCCAATGGCACTCCGTTTACGGGAGGGGGTCGCGCCCCGGGTGCATGACGTGCGTGAGGCCTTGGGCGCGTGCTCCGTTATAGAAGCGCTCGTCGATCGTCCACATCGTTGTCCCGGCTTGTTCTGCGAGCGCGGCGTAGGACAGTCAAAAAGCGAACTGCGTCGGCTTGGAAAACTCCACATGATCCCTTGTGCGTAGATGTCGACGCGGTAGTCCCGGACCGTCCCATCGGGCAGCTGCTCCCATTGGGGCACGAGCGCGATGGATCCAGACGGTGAGTGGCGGACATGATCGACGAGAGCGATCTTGTACTCCGGCAACGACCGCAGGAAATCGACGGCCTCGTCGAGAAGGAGCGTCGGTAGAGGTGGACGCGCGAGGCACAAGCGATACAGGGCATTGGCGACTTCGGAGTAGAGACATGACGGGGCGAGGAGGCGCGCATCGCGTGCGCCACAACGATCGAGGAAAGCATGGCACTCTGCGCTGAACGGGCCATCAACAAGCCAGCGCACAACGACGGAGGCATCAACGACAAAGGCAGACGTCGGCACAGACGCTACAGGTCCCGGTATCCGGCCTCGCGCGCCTTAATCAGTTCCTCGACGGGATCGGGCAGCTGCGAGAGGTCGACGCCCCGTTGACGGATCCGTTCGCGCACAGATTCGGTCCGTTCGCGCGCTCTGCGTACCTTCTCCGGCGTGAGTGGCCCCGGAAACCCGTCAGTAGCGGGCGACGGGTCTTGTGATGTGTTCATAAAGTAGCCGCAGGGGACCGTCGTCTTGAGGTGACAGGGGAATGCGGCCCCTCCTTTCACTAACAGTGGTAAAATAATGGTGAAGTACCGCGCAGCCGTAGCCTGACGGAGCCTGCGGGATTCCTGGTCGGCTGGCGGGACCTGTCGCGCGCGGGAGCATGTGGGAAGCAATTCCCAGCAGCACGGAACGTCCGTCAGACACGATCTGCTGTTCTGCCGTGTGACTCGTCGGACCTGATCGTGGTCAGTGTCAACCGGCGACCCGGTGAGAGTCCGGGTAGGGACGTGTGGCATAGAACACTTCCTGAACGCGCCGCCCTGATGCCGGGCAGGCGCAAGCCGTCTGCTGTAGCTGACGGTCGTTGACGTACGTTGTCCTCCTCCCTCCAGTATACAACGGGGGGTCGCTGATCACTGCTCTTGTGCCGCCGCCCCCGAGCGCTTTCATCACTGTGCGCGTCACGTCATCGGCCACATGTCCCGCCTTGCGCTCGTCTAGGCGTGGACTCCCCTCGTACATGGCCGTGCCAACTCGGTCGCGTCGGCATCGGTGAACGTCCGTGCCAGGGGGAGAACGATCATCCAGTCGAGCCGACTCGCGTCGAGCGTCGGGTAGCGTTCGACGAGCCGCGCGAACTCGTGCCGGTAGAGATGCTCGAGCGGCGAGATATCCGTCGTTCCTTGCGGGCGCGGGATGACTCGCGCGCGCGTCCACTCCGCCTACTTCGCCGCGGACCTATGGGCGTGTCCTCCACAAATGTCTAATATGCTGTACTTGCTCGGGGCGGTGCCCTGCGATGATCCCATGAAGCCTCGGGAGGGCACCGCCGGGCCTCTTTACGCGGCGGTCCACTCCTCGCGTGTTAGCACGGCGCTTGTTGTACGCTCGACCTTGTACAAAATGCTCTTTACCCCGCGCTGGATGGCATCGACGGTGCGCCGTACATCGGCGCGCCTACTGCCAAAGAGCGTCATGTAGACCGGCGTATGTAGCGTCTGCTGTCCGAGGACCTGACAGATACAGTGCGCCATTCCTTCCAACCGGCACCCGACCTCTTTCGTGGTGAACGTGTGACGGCGCGCCGACGGTGGGTGGATAACCTTGATGGGCCAAGGGGTAGCGCGGTCTCCCAGGCTGCACACGCTGGTGAGGACGGATATGCCCCGCGCCGTCAGATGTGTTAGCCACGCGTCAATTCGCTGAATGTTCGCGGTCGGTTGGGTTCATCGTGTCCTCCCCTCCTGGTTGTGGTTCTCGTCGTGCGGTGCGCCCCACATGGGGAAGAGCCAGCACGGGCGACAAAAGTCCTGAGCTGGTTGGAGTAATGTCTACTAGTAGACGTCATTGCTGGTGGGCGATGGCGGCCGAACCAATGGCCCCCATTCACCGTCATGCCATGTGTTTGGAGTGCCGCGCTGTCTACCGGACTATCTAGCTATCGTCACCAACTCCCAGACATTTTAACTGGTCCATTCCGCGACGATGTGCGGTAGGTTGAATACACACGTAGGTCAAACACTGCTTGAGTGTTGCGTGCCAATGAGCAGCCGCTGCCTGACGGATTGGCGACGGTGTGCGGTAGGGTAGATCCACACACAAGATAAACACCGCTTGAGTGTTGCGTGTCCAGGATCACCTCGCCGACGACGACTAAGTCGCCCGCGTTGAGCGCGGCGGGGAACATCCGATAGGTGGCGTGGGCCGCCTGGTGTTCCTTCTGTAGCGCGTCTAACCCAGCCGCCGACGCAGGCGGCACAGTGTGGCCGAGCTCTCTCGCCGGCCGGTTTTTCCGCCCACAGGCGACCGTGCTCCTCCAGCATCGCGTCGTTGTGGGCCCTCTACTAGTCCCGTAGCGCGGCATGGGCCGCGGCGGGAATCGCCGGGACCAGCCCCTGGGGTAAGTCGGCCATAGGCGACCGGCCGCCGTACGCCACACGTCCTTCTTGACGGTGGACAGGCCGACGCCGAACACGCGCATGGCTTCGCTCTTACCTAGGCCGCCATAGACGGCGCACACTATCTCCTCGTACCTATCACCCGACGATACGCGCACGTCCTGGCACGTAGGCCGATTCTCGTGCTATGTGCTCTCAGGTTGCTCCGGCTACGTATAGCCCACGGCGAGGCGGAGAGCAGCTCAACGATACCCACTGGGCTAGCGACCCATTCAATCCATCTGGCTGTTCAGCGGATCACCCCTGTGTCTAGGACGTGTAGGTCCCTAGCTCCTCGGCCCATTGTCGGGAGCAAGGGCATCGATCGTTCCACCCGCGCCCCATCACCGGACGCCTCGGGCGCGTTCCTTCACATCGGATGCCCCAGACAGGGGTACCCTGGGTGCGCTTTACCTTCTGGGAGGTTCTATGGACAACACGACTTTTATACGGCATCGCGCGATCGCACTGGGCCTCGTCGGGTTCGTGGTGATCGCGCTCGTCGAGGCGCCCTGCCTCGCGGCCGACATCACATGGCTGGCCGTGTCGCTGGTCGCGCTCGGCGTCGTGCTCACCGTTATCCTGATCGCCCTTGCCTGGCTTATCGACATTGTCTGGCGGCGGAGCGACGGCGACCGTGCAACCCTGCGCCTGTTCCAGTCGATGCACGCGACCGGGCGCTACGGCGGCCATATGACGCGCCAGGCCATCGAGGGCACCCGCGACTGGCTCGGCATCGCACCGCCTGTCCGGAACGACCCGGCAACCGTGCGGGCCCGCCGTGCCCACGAGCGCGACCAGGCCAACACGGGTAGCCACAACACCCTCAACGTAGACTAGGAGGCGACGACGATGGACCTTCTCACCCCGTACGCTCACAACTGGTGGTGGTACTACTCGGTAACGCTCGTCACTGAGCTGCGCTGGCTGGTGATCGCGCACGGCGCGGCGGTCGCAGGGGTGGTGGTCGCGACCGCGCTGCTGATGTCCGTGGCGCTCGCCAAGAGCCGCCCGGCGATCCTGGCGACCGACGACCACCGGCCGACGTCTCCATCATCCCCGATCACGGCCACACAGCACGCCGGGAGGCGATCATGATGACGCCACTGGACCCCCTTGGGGCGCTCGCCCATCTCGTGCTCGGCCTGCTCGCCCTGCCGCTGGAGCTCCTGGCAACCGGCTTGAACACGCTGCTGTTGCCGCTCGTGATCACCGTGTTCATCGACGTGGCCGGCCGGTCCTACTGGCCGGCCGCGCGCCCGTTCCCGCTCACGCGGGTCTACGTCCGGCTCGTCGCCGGGATCCTCGTCGCGCTGGCGGTGCTGCCGCTGGCGCTAGTGCGACGGCGCTAGTGCCGTCTGGAGACACGATCATGGCTAACACGCCACCCTATCTGGAGAGCCTCGACGCTCTCCCGCCTGCGGATGAGCCGGGCTCTGTCCCCGTCGGCACACCCCCGTCTCCGTCAACCGAAGAACAATGGCAAGCGTGGCTCAACGCGTTCCCGGTCGATGTGATCGCCGCGCGTTTCGGGGACATGGCCCGGGGCATAAGTGCGCTCCTCGTTGCCGGCGCGATCATGTGCGGGATCTGGTCCGTGATCGCCGGGCGGATGACACCACTCGTCACGTTCCTCGTGCTCGCCCTGATCGGCATGCTCGCGTTTGTGACGACAGTCCTGGCGCTCGCCGTACGCGGCTATACCGGGGCCATGCGCCGCGCTCGCGTCGACCGCTAAGACGTCTTATACCCCCGCCAGGGCTGGACCGAAGGGGTCCAGCCCTGGCCTACCCAGGAGGTCATCACCATGGCCTATGCCATCCCCAAAATCGCCGGGCGCGCCAAATCGTACAGCGACGTGCGCCGGCTGCAAAAGTACATGGAGCGCGGCGCGGCCCGCGAGCGTCCGACGCCCGACCCGAACGAGCGCGTGCGCACGGCTGCGCCCGACGCTGACCTCGGGACGCGGGCCGCGCACCGTGAGCGCGACGACCTCCTCGGTCGCGCCGATGCCCGCGGCGACGGTGACACGCTCACCATTGTCTCCTCCGACACCGAGACCCGCGCCCCTCTGGAGCAGCGTGACGTCAATGACGAGCCTGGCCAGCTCGCCCCACCCACACAGGAGCCGCGCCGCTGGATCTATCTCGCCCGTGACGACTACGCCGACTATCTCCAGGACCGCTTCGACGAGCTCGGCATCACGCCGCGCCAGACGCGCGACCCGGCGCTCGGCGAACGGTATAACAGCGTCCACGCGCATCACCTCGTCTTCACGGCGTCCCCCGAGTGGCTGCGCCAGCATCCCCATCTGCGCGACACCTACCTCGACGGCCAGGTCGGGTTCATCCGCCACTATGTGGGCGAGAAGAACATTTTAGGTGTCGTGGTCCACGAGGACCAGGCGAGCATGCACATGCACGTGGCGTTCACGCCGATCAACGCAGAGGGCAAGCTAACCCAGACGGGCTTTTTGCGCGATCGCTTCGACGAGGAGCGGTTGCACACGGCCAATAGCCGCTACCTCCAGAACGTCGTCGGCCTGCCGCTGGAGCGCGGCCACAACGTGCGGCTCGATGCCGTCCAGGCCAAGGCCGACCCGCAGGCACGCGACATGGCCCAACACATGGACGAGATCCCGCTGGATGAGGTCCTGACCCGCCTGGAGGGCGACCGCGACCCACTCGATCCACGGCGGTGGTACATTGGCGACCGCATCGTCCAGGTCCACGCCGACAACCATATGTTCACCGAGGTCCTGCGCCATGGGTCCATCGACGGCCACGGCGCTATCGACCTGGTGGCGCGCACGCGCCAGGAGGGGACCACACCGGCCGAGGAATATGGCTTGGCGGTTGGATACCTGGCCCAGACCCATCCCGAGCACCTGCCTGGCCGCCAGGTCCCGCCGCTGTTTGAGCCCGCGCCCCCGGAGCGGGACACCCAGCCGCGGACACGCGCGAGCTGGGCGTTCGGGCGGCCCGATGAGTGGACCACGCCTGAGTTCGTCATCACCGATACGGCCACCGGCGCGGCCATGATCCAGGACGCGGCGGAGCGCCCTGACGGGCGTGGGCACGGGCGCGTGGCGGTGGCCGACCACCCTGACGATCTGCCGCTGGACGAGATCGACGAGGCCGTGGCACAGGGCTGGACGATTCGTGCCCTCAGCGACAACCCCGCGCTCCAGGAGGCGATGGCCGAGCGGTACCCCGAGCTGCTCGAGGAGCAGGGCCAGCAGCTGTTCCAGGGCTCCGCCCCCTCCGGCAAGCGCCGCCATCCCATCCTGGAGGAGAACGCGGAGGTCGAGAAGGATGGCCCCGACAAGAACATGGATGGCGATATGCCACCCCCAATGGACATGTAGGAGAATCATCATGGCGACCAACAAGGACAACAGGCCATCGGACGGCGCGGGCATGCTCGGCTCCATTGTCGGCGTCCTACTACTACTGTACGTGGCAATCTACCTGGCAGGTGCCCTTGCGAGCGCGCTACCGCCATACCTTCTCCTCGCGGTCCTCGTCGGCGGGATCGTCGTGGCGGGGCGATGGCTGGCCGGGGGCAGGGGCCACGGGTCGCTCGGCGGCCTGTTCGGCGCTCCCCGGCCCCTGGGCGGCTCGGCCCGCTGGGCGGGGCTCTGGGACCTGTCGCACGCGGGCTGGATTGGGCGGGGCGGGGCGGCTGGCGGCTGGCCCATCGGGGTGTACCATGCTCTGGGGGGACTCGTGCCGATCACGGTGCGCCTGCCCCTCGCCGCCCAGCCGCAGAGCGTGCTGATTGTGGCCCCCAACGGCGCCGGCAAGACGGACGGCCCGCTGGTGCAGATGGCGCGCGCCGAGGCCACGATCGCCGATCCGGCCGAGCGGCACAGTGCGGTGCTGCTCGACCCGAAAGGGGATGTGCTGGAGAAGGCGCGCGACGCCCTGGAGCAGACGCATAAGATCCTGATCTGGGACCCGTCGCATCCCGAGCGGAGCACGGTGGCGTTCGACCCGCTGGCCTGGTTGCCCGACGTGAGGGACCCCTGGTTCCAGGCGGCCGGCGAGGCCGCCTCCTCGTGTTTCCTGGCCGCGACGCAGCGCATGAGCCGCCTGCCGGGCTCCGGCGGCGGACAGGAAGGCGACTACTGGTTGCGGAACGCGCAGATGTTCCTCACGGGCGTCCTGCTCTACCGGCGCGCGGCCGGGCCGATCACCTGGCTGGACATCGTGCGCTACCTGCGCGAGCGGCCCCTCCCGGACATTGGCCGGGACCTGCTCCATAATCCGGGATGTACGGCCATCAGGATCGCCGGGATGAGCCTCAAAGAATTGCTCCTCAACGAGCGGGCGCGAGGCATCGTCGGCAACGACATCCTCCAGCGTATGATGCTCCTGGCCGATCCACGCCTGAAAACGGTCCTCGCGCCCGGAAAGCTGCCCGCGTTTGACCTGAAAAGCTTCCTGGCCCATCCGACCGTCCTGCAACTGCGGATCGGGGCCATCAACGACCCCCTGGCACCACTCCTCTCCGTCGTCGTGGCGACGCTCTCGGTGGAACTCCTGCGCCGGGCGGAGAACGGCAAGCCTCTGCCACGCGGGGTGCGCTTCTTCTGCGACGAGGTGGGCGTGATAGGGCCGATCTATACGCTGGATGCGGCTCCTGCCATCACCAGGAGCGCTAATATCGGCTGGATCATCGTGGCGCAGACCCTCGCCCAGCTCCGCACCAACTACGGACGCGAGGCGGCCGAGACGCTGCTCGCCAATCTAAACCATCGGATCGTGCTGGGCGGCGCGACCGACGAGGACGCGCGCTGGGTCTGCGGGAACCTGGGCCGGCAGGAGGCGTACCGCGAGCTACCCTCGACCAATGGGCGCGGGGAGCAATCACGGCACTACGCGCGCGAGGAGTGGCCATTGCTCCGGCCGGACCAACTGCGCCGGATGCGCTTCGAGGCGGTGGTGGACAGCCCGCACATCCCGCCGCTGCGCGTCACCCTGCGGCGGTACGACGGCAAGCCCTGGCGGCGCTAGAGCGCGAGGAGGTGGATCATGTCGCCGGTGGGAGAGCTATATCGTCGGGAACGGGAGCGGCTAGCCAGGCGATGGCCATCGCTGGGTACGAGCCAGGTGGAACGGGTGGTGGCGCTCTCTCTGGCGCGGGCGTTCGTCGATCTCACGGCCGCGGAGCTGGTGAGGGCGATGGTCGAGGGTAGTCCCGGCCGTGATGAGCCGACAGCCGCACAAAAGACGGATCAGATCGTCCACATGGTCGACACGGTCCTGAGTATCGCCGCAGCGGAACGGTGCAGGGACGGTGGCTAACGCAACTCTAGTCCCCGCCATCTAATGGACGTAACCCCAGTGTGGGCGATGTCGTCTGTCGTGATCTGGACGACCGCAGTAGGGTAGCCAGTTCGCGATCTGCAGCGTCGGCACTGGGGCAAAGTCGTTATCGGTCGTCAGGAGCGTGAGGTCATAGCGCAAAGCCGTCGCCGCGATGAGGGTATCGACCGTCGCTAGCTGCCGTCCCTGACGGCGTCATGCAACCTGCAGCGCCGCAGCAGCGAGCGTGTCCGTCCCATCGAGAACGATGAGCGTGAAAGACGGACGGATCGTCTGCCACTCCGTCCAATTGCGGGCTGCGCGCGGAAGGATGCTGAATCCGGCCACGGTCTCGGTGATGATCGGCAGGATGATGGAGAACGTATCGCCCTGCCCAAGGCCCGCGATCGGATGTGCCCGCAGGGGGTGACCAGGATCGATCACGCGGTTCATGTGGTTCGTATCGAGGAGAAAGTCTGCCACTCGCGTTACAGCAGCCCCTCGGCATGGTCATTGTCGTGCTCACGGGTACGCGTCTCGTCCTCGATCACATCTCCATCTTCTCGCTGCCGGCCAACCTCACTGCCGCTGTTGTGGGCAACAGGAGCAACCGATCGCCTGCTCGATGCGTCGATGCCGTCCCATGTCAGATGCGCAACGACGACCAGAAGCGCGAGACCCTGATAGAGTGGTGGCTGATGGTGAACAAGCAAGCAGGGGGATGTGTCGAATGGTGGAGGACAGCGCGATAGTCGACAGGCTTGGTCAGGCACAGGCCCTCGCGGCGAGTGGCGACCGCGACGGCGCGCGTGCCCTGTACGAGACGTGGTGGAGCGAGGCGACGCGCGCCGAGGACCCGTACCAGG
>JAABUQ010004812.1_pt1 | contig 22465 bp, 17 predicted proteins | sample 5560001 | NCBI WGS metagenome assembly JAABUQ01 (sample SAMN10711888, study PRJNA513371) | rock metagenome | isolation source: Antarctica rocks | place: Antarctica: Victoria Land, Finger Mt nord | collected 2015-12-18 | reverse complement strand
TGAGACGGTTGCACCCGACGCATCGGCCACTCTGCCCGAAATCGAGCCGCTAATGGTCTGTGCCAGCCCCAATGAACACAAACTCGCAAACAGACACGCAACTCTCGCAATCAACGTTAAACGCATATACTCCCCCAATTCCCAGAGACGCTTTGGAACCAATCCCAGAGCACCCCTCCTTTGTGCTGCAACTTATATCACAATCTACTTTTGCTTCGGTTTTCTGAGGTTAAATCACTCCCCCAACTACTCCTCCCGCAAAGCCCCCGCCGGATCAATCCCCGCCGCTCTTCTCGCCGGCGCCACACAAGCCACCACCGTCACCACCACAATCCCCACCACCGCCGCGCCGATCGACCCCGCATCCCAAGCCGTCAACCCATACAGCAGCGAACTCAACAACCGCGTAGCTGCAAACGTCAGTGGCAGCCCCACCACGATCCCCAACGCGCAAACCCACAGCCCTTCCCGCAGCACCATCCATAACACCTGCCCCCGCTCCGCTCCGAGCGCCATCCGAATCCCCAACTCCGGCGTCCTCCGGCTCACGTTGTACGCCACCGTCCCGTACAACCCCGTCGCCACCAGCACCACCGCCAGCAATCCGAAAAACATCGCCAGCCGCGCCGTCAGCCTGTCTCCCGCAATGATCGCGGCGAACTGCTCAGTCTGCGTCATCGGTTGCAGCGGGGCCAAATCCGGCGCAAAACTCAACAGCACCTGCTGCACCCGCGGAATCAGCAGCCTCGGGTCGCCGTGCGTCCGCAACTCAACATGCATCACCCCGATCCCTTCCAGCTGCGTATACGGAAAATACGCCATCGGCATCGCTTCTTCCCTCACCTGCGCGTACTTGCTGTCCGCTGCCACGCCCACAATCGTGAACGGCCTCTTCTCCGAGAACGAAGCCGTATGCCCAATCGCCTGCCGCCCGCCCAGATACTTATCGACAAACGTACTGTTCACCACCGCCACCTTCGCGCTCTTCGGCCCATCCCCGTCATCAAACTCCCGCCCCGCTCTCACCGGAATGCCCAGCGTCCGAAAATAATCGGGCCCCACGTTATTCCAACGCAGCGGCGACGACTGCCCCGGGTGCGGATCTCTTCCGTCCAGCTTTGCGCCCGTATTATTGCTCCAACCCGAACCAGGCCGGTTCCCCATCAGCGTCACCGATTCCACTCCTGGCATTGCTCGCAGCTTCACCGTCAGGCTCTTGTAAAAAGCGATCGTCGATTCATCCGCATGCGCCGGCACTCGCGGATTCACTCCAAACACCAGCAGCCCCGCCGGGCGGAACCCGAGATTCACATTCTCCAAATTGCGCAGCGTCCTCACCAGCAACGCCGTCCCCGTCAGCAGCACAAGGCAAAGCGCTACCTGCAGCGCCGCCGTCAGCCGCCCTATTCGCGCCTTCGACACATCGCGATGCGCCGTCGCGCCTGACGTCTTCAACACTTCCCCGACCGGCACCCGCACCAGCCGCAGCATCGGCGTCACGCCAAACACCAGGGCCGCCATCAGTGAAATCGCCAGCGTGAACAGCAACACTCTCCCATCCGGTGAAAGACTCGCCTGTATGTCCGACCATCTCGCCAGCGCCAGCGCCCGCGTCAACCCCAGCGCAAAACACCACCCTAGAAACGCTCCCGCCGCTACCAGCAGCAGACTCTCGGCCAATAATTGCCGGAACAATCGTCCGCTGCTTCCACCGAGCGCCAGCCGGATGCTGAACTCCCGCCGCCGACCCGTGTTTCGCGCCGCCAGCAGCATCGACACGTTCCCGCACGCAATAATCAGCACCGCCCCCACCATCGCCAGCATCATCGTCAACGGTTGCGCATACGCCTCGCGGTAGCCGCCCAACCCGCGCGCCTCCACCAACCGCAACGCCGGAGCCTTATCGCCCTTCGCCGGCTTCCCACCCAGATGCTCATAGGCCGCCCGCACGAATGGCGGTTCCGCCGCCGCCTCTGCCCGTTGCCTTGTCATGCCCGGCGCGAGTCGTCCAGCCAGCAACAGGCACCACCAGTTCGGCGCTGCATAATAGTTCTCGTCCTGCGATCCCCACGCGTTGAAATCAGGCCGCACCTGCAGCGGCACCCAGATATCCGTCGGATCTCCACCCAGTCCAATGAACCGCGCGCTCGTCACGCCCACAATCGTGAACGGAATGCCCTTGATCGATACCGCCTGCCCCACCACCCTGCAAACGTGTCCGAAGCTGCGGTTCCAAAGCCCGTAACTCAGCACCGCCACCTGCCTGTGTTCGCGTTCATCGCCCGGCCCGAGCAGCCGCCCGCACTCCGCGCCCACCCCGAGTCCCGTAAAGTAATTCCCGCTCACCATCTCGCCGGCCGCTTCTTCAAATCCACTGCGCGAATGCACCGGGATCTTGTTGTAACCCATCGGCACATAGGCCATCACATCCGAAAACGCGCGGTGATCCTGACGCAGCTGCTCAAACGCATACTCACTGAACGAAGAGTCTCCGTTGCCCGTGTTGCTTGCGCCATTCGGTTGCCCCGGTTCCGTTCGCAATAACACGATCTGCTTCGCATCACGCACCGGCAGCGCGCGCAGCACCACCGCGTTCATAACGCTGAATATCGCCGTGTTCGCCCCAATCCCGAGCGCTAGCGTCAAGATCGCCGCAACGGCGAAGAGCGGATTCGCCCCGAGCCCGCGCACCGCATGACGAAGGTCCTTCCCGCAGTCCTCCAACCATCTCGCCACTAACTTTTCCCCCCTCTCGATATTGTGTATAAAGACCGGCTATGACATCCTTGCGAAGTCACTATCTGCTTATGACTCTTTCTCTCGGCCTCTCCGCCACCGCCCAGCAAGCGCCACCCCCGCAAGCCGAAATCTCGAACGGCCTCCTGCACGCCGTTCTCTCTTTGCCCGATGCAAAAACCGGCTTCTATCGCGGAACCCGCTTCGATTGGTCCGGCGTCATCCAAAGCCTCGCGCACGATGGCCACAACTATTACGGCCCTTGGTTCACCCGAACTGACCCCAAGGTCATCGACTTCGTCTTCGATCGCAACGAGATTGTCGCCGGTCCCTGCAGCGCCATCACCGGACCCGTCGAAGAATTCACCACGCACGGCAAAGCCCTCGGCTTCGATGATTCGAAAGCAGGCGGAAAGTTTATCAAAATAGGAGTCGGCGTTCTCCGCCGGCCCGACGCCCACGACTACAATCCCTATCAGCTCTATGACATCGTCGACCCCGGCAAATGGCATGTCGAAACCAAGCCCGATTCCGTCGAGTTTTCGCAAGAGTTAAGCGACCCCTCTTCCGGTTACGCTTACCGCTACACCAAAATCGTTCGCCTAGTGAATGGCAAGCCCGAGATGCTTCTCGAACACAGGCTCGAAAACACCGGCAAGCGAACCATCGAGTCAAGCGTCTACGATCACAACTTCCTCGTGCTCGATAGTCAACCGGTGGGTCCCGATTACGTCGTCACCGTGCCGTTCGATATCCAAGTCCGCCATCCCGAGTCGCCCGAGCTCACAAGCGTGCAAGCTCATCAGTTCACTTATCTTAAAAACCTGACAGGACACCAAACCGTTGCCGCCGATCTCTCCGGCTTCGGCAGCCAGCCTTCGGATTACAACATCAAGGTCGAGAACAAGAAAGCAGGAGCCGGCATCCACATCGTCGGCGACCGGCCTCTTGCCCGCGTGAACCTCTGGTCGATCCGCACGGTTCTCGCAGTGGAGCCTTTTATCGATATGTCGATCGAGCCAGGAAAAGAATTTACCTGGAGCTACACCTACACTTACTATTCAACCAAGTAAGTAGGCACCCAAGCTCAATTCATCGTCACGACTGCGACCTCGTAACCACGCAGAGTTACACTGCCGCTCCCAAGGCTCTCCGTCTTGGGCGGATTGCCCTTTGTCTCTTGATCCACAAGCTCAACCTGCTTGGCCTGTCCGGGTAGCTTTAAGTTGATGTCGCGATCGCGTTTATTTATAAGCAGCAGCTTATGCGCCCCGCTCTTTACAGCAAACCCCAGCGCATACACGTAAGGCGACCCACTGGTCGTTTTCACAATCTTGTCGCCCGGCCCGAAGTTGTTCTTCAACAGCTCCAGAATCCGCAGCCGCGCATTCGGCAACCCGTTATTCCAATCCACCAGCGAAACGCTCGGAAACTGCGTCGGATAGCCAACAAGCTGCGATTCGCCCGCCACATCAATGCCCAGTGAAGCCAGATTGCCGAAGACATACGCGTAAGTTGCCCCGCATAAGTTCCAGTAAGAATTCGGGATGTCCTTTGTCACATGATGCGGCTCGCCTTGCCCGCTATCATCGGCCGAGATACACCCGATCTCATCCACCGTCGTTCCCGTATCAGGCGACAGCCGCTTGCGAATCGATTCGATATACCGCACGTTAGTCAGGAATCCATCCGCCTGCGTGAAAAACGTGTACTGCTGTATCTCAGGCGTCTGATCGGCCGACGGGCTCGCATAGAAGTGATACGAAATCATGTCGAGCGGAATGCCCGGCTTATGATTCTTGTGATCGAGAAAGTACTCGAACATCTCCGGGCGGTCCCCCGGAATAGCCAGCGCCAAACCCACAAACTTCATCTCCGGCGCAACCTTCCAAATGCCGGTTACAATCGCGTCGTAGCGCTCCGTATACTGCTCGGCCGTCATCTTATGCTCGAAGTCCACTTCGTTCAGCACCTCCCAATACGGAACCTTGTAGTGGTGCCCCGACTCATGTTTTTTCCCTAACTCATCCGTGAAGCCGCCATTCACATACCAGCTCACCAGCCGCCCGTAGTAATCGCCCAGCTCCTTGCCGCTCGGATCGCGCAGCTCCGTCCCTTGCGTATAATCCCACGTCACACCGTCCGGATCTTTCGAATAATCCACCGGCTTTGGAGTTTTGAAGAGCCAGGCCGGAATCGTACTGAAGTTCAGAATCACCGAGTGCCCTTCCGTCGCGTTCATGAAATCTTCCGTCATTGGATCAATCAACGAGAAATCCCACGACGTCTTCCCGTCGGCCGGCGGCTCTAACTCCGCCACGCCCAGCTTCGGATACGGGAGCCACGGCACATATCTCACGTAGTCCGCTCCCAGGTTCTTCAAGCTCGAAAACGCACCGTCGTGAATCGCCGAGCCCCGGCGCAGCGGCGGATTCACCACCACCTGCAATGTAGGCGTCGTCTTCGAGACTCGCTCCACCTGATCCCACGACACTTTGATCTCTTGGGCGACGCCGAACGACGCCCCACCCGCTAACAGCACCAACAGTACACTTACTCTTTGCATATAAACGATGTCTTCCTGGCTAACTCCATACTTACTCCTCGCGACAATCACCCACTTACCCGCCGGACCTCTAATCCGAGCAGCCATCCCAACTTCTCGATCTTCGCGGCGATACGCCCAATCCCCACCGCGCAGTGATGCGCCGGCCCTTCTGCGTTCCACTTCTCCATAAACTGCCGCGCGCCGCCCTGAAACCGGTAGCGGCTATTGGTGTTGCCTATCTCTAAAATCGGCCCGGAAACCGATTCGCCCTCGGCTGCGACCAGCTTCAACTTTCCGCTGCCCGTTTCGGCCACCGACAGCAGCGTCACCGGCCCATTCTTCACCGACATCTCAACCGACAGCCCGCGCCCCACCTTGCCGTGATACACCCCGAGCGGCCGGACCTTCGTCTTGCCTTCCGCCATCGCGATGTGCCCCGGCCCGTCATGCCCCATCAGCACCACATCCTCGTTGAAGTCCGTCGCGTAATACTCCGTAAACGACCCGCCCGCGCCGAACGAATCCATAATCTTCATCGCCTGCACGTTCTTCACTTCGTACTCGCCCGCCACCGGAATCCCGCGCCCGGTCAGCAGGCTCGTTCCGAGAATCACAGAGCTGATCACGTCCTCATTCTCGGCGCTTCCGACACCTTTGTAGTAATAAGCAACCGACCCCAGCGCGTGCTTTTCCACTAAGCGGTCCAACGCCAGCGATGTCCGTGCTGCCCTGCGCAGTTCGTCTTGGGGGCAGTCCGCTTCGACTTCGAACATTTCGCGAAAATGCCCCACCCGGTCGATCGTCTCTGGCTCCGAAACTTCGCGTCTCAGCGCCGCCAGCTCATCTACTTCCAACATCTCCATGTGCCCGCCGAACGCTGCGCACTGCTGAGTCAAATCCGAATAGATGTCAAGCATCCCGCCGTAGTAATGGCCCATCAGCCCCAGCCGGTTGTGCTCCATCACATACGCGGTCTTCGCCGCCTCCACCCACTCCGCAATTTCGCGCCAGACTCGCGGATCCCCGTCCATCATCCCGGTCACCTGCATAAACGGAATGCCGCATCGCGCGAACACGTTTGCGATCTCCGGCACCGGGCACGACTGGCACCACCCCAGCCATTCACCCGTCATGCTGCCGCGATCGCGCCCGCGATTGAACCCCGCGTAATCGATCGCCGCCCCCGGAGCCAGGCTCAGCACGATCACCGGCACCTGCGCCCGCCGCACCACCGGCAGCACAGTTGACGAAAGCGCATACGTCGCCACGTGCAGAAAAATCAAATCGACATCGGCCTGCCGGAAGCGATGCCCCGCTCCCATAGCCGTCTGGGGCTTATCAATCATTCCGAGATTCACGACCTCCGCACCCGCCCCGCTCAGCCCTTCTGCAATCCGCTCGTTATAACCGAGCATCCGCTCTTTCAACCCGCGGAACTGCGGCCAGTAGGCTTCAAGCCCAATACTGAACAGACCCACACGAACCTTGCTCGCGTAACCCTCGGTAGGCATCCGGCTTTGTCGCGGCCCTGCTAAAACGTCACCCGCAACCCAAGCTGTAAACGCCTTGCGTCCACCAGTGTCGAACTGATCGTGCCGAATGTCGGCGTCCCCCATGTCATGTTTGGTACGCCAAATTGCGTGTGATTGAAAATGTTGAACGCCTCGAATCGCAGCTGGGCCGCCAAACGTTCTGTGATTTTCGTGTTCTTAAAAAGGCTCATATCCCAATTCGCTAGCCCTGGTACTTCAAACTGATTGCGCCCGGCATTCCCCTCAATATGCTGCGCCGGATACGCAAACGCCGCCGGATTAAAATACAACCCTCTCGGGTCCTGCCCCGCTGTCGGATTCCCGATCACGTTCGGCACCGACCTATTAAAGGTCGGGCTGATATTCGGCCAGAACTGCGCCGTCGTGATCGTATGATACTGTCCCGCCGAGTACGTCGTGATCCCATTCAGCTGCCACCCGCCAACCAGTGCAGTCACTAACCGCGAGGCATTCCCGAGCAGCGCCTTCCCTCGCCCAAACGGCAGCTCGTAGCTGTAACTCAAGACAAACCGGTGCGGCACATCGTAATCCGAGTGGCCCCGGTCATAAGTCTTGAAGTCCGCGCTGATCATCGAGAAATCATCCGAGTTCCCCAGATCGAGCGCCTTCTGAAATGTGTACGCACCGAGTAAGTACAATCCCGAATTGAAACGCCGCTCATATCGCGCAGTGAAAGCCTGGTAACTCGCCCAACCCCTGTTATCCGAAAACAGAATGAAGCCCTTGAACTGCGGATAAGGCTGGCGCTGCGCAAGCGGAATCGTGTCAGTCGGGTCAATCGTACCCGAATCCGGGTTATACCTCTGCGGCAGCTTCTGTGACGTACTTCCCGTATAACCAATCTCCACGAAGTTATTCGATGCAAACGTGTGCTGTATGTCGAAGGTCCACTGCGACACATACGGTGTCCTATTGTGCAAGTTCAATGTAAAGGGGTTGAACGCCGCCCCTACGCCCGCTGTAGGAAACAACTTCCCCAACGCGATATCAGGTTTCGTCGACGTGATTGTCTGCGACGAATAAAACGGCGCACCCACAATCTCGAACTGCAGCTCGTTCGCGTTATCCGTTGAGTAATAAATCCCGCCACCCGCTCGCATCACAGTATTCTTGTTTAATTGGTAAGCTAGCCCGACACGCGGCGCAAAGTTGTTATAGTCCGGATCCACAATTTCCGGCCTCACGCCATGCCCCGTAACGATCTCCTGAGCCGTCGCAAAATCGAAAAACTCCGCCCGCCCGTGTATTTCCCGCGGATACCGCTGAAACTCGTACCGCAGTCCTAAGTTCAAAGTAAGTTTGGGCAGAACCCGCCAATTATCCGCCAGATAGCCGCCGTAGTAATTGGAAACCATGTTCTGCGATGAATCCCCTACCGACGTAGTCGCCGTATAGGGCGTTCCGAGAAGAAAGTCCGCCAACCCGTTCGACAATCCCGTAAATTGTCCGCTGAATCCAAAACTCGGCACTCCTCCGAAATCCGTGATCTGGAAATACTTCAGATGCATGATCTGAAATCCAATCTTGAAATTGTGGTTACCGCGGTTGATACTCAGGTTATCCACATACTGGAAGTTCTCTTCATCTGCCCCAATCGCTTCTGAAAACGAACCAATACCGCCGAATCCGGTAATTCCAAAACCGGGCACTCCGAAATCGAAAGAGTTCGTCGACGTGTTCTTCAGCCCAAACATAGTCGCAGCATAGTTGGGGCCACCCGCGCCCTCCTCGAGCTTATAGGTCGACGTGTCGTTGTGCCCGAAGCGCAGCTCATTCACAATACTCGGAGTAACTGACCTCACCCACGTCGCCGTCCACAACTGATCTTTAAGCGGATTATTCGTGCCGCCTAACACCTGAATCGCCGGTACATAAAGTGGCTCATTGGCATTCGAGTAACTTCCGTAGGTAACATCTTTGCTACTGAGCTGATAGTCGATGCGCGCATTGTATTGATCGAAGTCGTTAATCTGCTTCGGCGAGGCAAACGTATTGAACGTCGGAAAGTTCACCGCATTGGGAGTGATCGCTAGATTAGGCGCCGGCGTAAACGGAATCGCTTTCTGCGACACAGCGCTCAGCAATCCGCTCGGAATCTGATTGCCGGGAAACGGCTGCCCGGTAGCCGGATTGCTCACGTTCACACAATGCTGCGAGCTTGCATTTGCCTGGCAGAACGCCGAGTTCGTGGGAAACAATCCAGTTCCCGCGCTGTTGTCCGCAAGGTTCCCCGCGAGCTGCTGCGCCGAAGGATACAGACCCGTTAGGCTCAGCCCTTCACGCTGGCGAAAGCCTTCGTAATTGAACAGAAAGAAAAGTTTGTTGCGGCCGTTAAATACCTTCGGAATAATTACCGGTCCCGCTGCCGTTGCGCCAAACTGGTTCTGCGAAAACGGTGGCGGCGACTTCTGCCCGGCTGCATTCGCAAAGTAATTGTTCGCATCGAAGTCTTTGTTGCGGACCAGCTCGAACGCCACCAGGTGCAGATCATTCGTGCCTGAACGAAACGTCGTATTCACAATGCCCGCACTCCCGCCATAATCAGGTGTAAAAAAGCCGCGCTGCACGTTGAACTCCTGAATCGCATCCGGGTCCGGCCGGATACCTGCGTTCCCAAACCGCGCGTTTCGTGTCTCGATCCCGTTCACCAGGAAACTCGTATTGCTCTCGCGTAGACCCTCGATCGAAATCGTCTGGTCGCCTCTCCCCGTCCAGGTTGTCGCCGGCGAGTTCCCCGACCCGATCGCGTCACACCCGCGGACAGCTGCGCGAGTTGAATGAAGTTCCGTCCGTTCAGCGGCAAGCTCTCGATCGTCTGTGCCTGCAGCACCTGCCCTTGCGTCGCGCTTTCCGAATTGAGTAAGGTCTCAGCCGCGGCCGATACGTTCACCGTTTCCGTGATCTGTCCGAGAGTGAGCTTGACCCCGACGGCCGCGCGTTGCGCCAGCTGAATCGTGATGTCGTTCAATCGCGTCGATTGAAACCCGTCTGCCTTGATCTCCAGGCTATACAAGCCCGGCTTCAACTCATTGAACACGTGCGCGCCCGCGTCGTCCGTATGCCCCGGTATTGTTGTGTTCTCCTGAACGTTCCTGAGCAGCAATGTCGCATTGGCAACCGAGGCCCCGTTCGGGTCCGTTACGGAAACAGACAAATCGCCCGTGATACCCTGCCCGCACAGCAAAGCGGCGGTCCACAGTGCGAGGAAAAAGAACAGAAGAACACGACACGCGGTTTTCATTCAGTGCCCGCTTCCTTCGAGAAGAGTTAGTACGGCGTCATGTTACACGATCTTGCTTCCGCGCCCCAAGCACAAACAGCGATCCGCAAAAATTTTGCAATGTAAAACTCCGGCCGGAAGAGCCAGTTATTCCGAACGTCAGCAAACGCAGCACGATAGGAACTATGAACAGTCCCGGGCGATACTTCGCTGACATCCAACAGTCGTGGACGCAGGTTTCACCTTGCAAAAACCACCACGAATTCGACCGCTGCTCTATGTACCGATCGCCCGCGCGAGTTGTATCCATCGCTCGCTTTGCCGGCCATTGCCCGCCTGTACTGCAACGCGAGCAAACGTCCATAGCCGAACGCGCTCGTAATCCAAATCAAGCAACTCCGAAAAACGGCGAATGGTTCTGTCCGGGTCGGAGCGCAGCCGGGCTTCGCAGTTCAGCAGGTGTTGTGTTGCGTCGTAAGCAGGATCGCCAATGAACGGCTTCGGATCGATGACGAGCCATGGTTCACGCTCGGCGCGAAGCACATTACCCGCGTGCAAATCGGTCGCTAGAAGCACCTCTGATCTTGCAGTCTCCGGCAGTTTCTCAAAGAGCCGCAAACCCTCCGAGACCAGCCCTGCATCGGTCCAATGCTCGGCTCGCGCTAAGGTCTCGCTGCTCCAATACGCAGTCATTGCCGCGAGCGGGCGGAAGCGGTGAGGGGCTGACGGCAAGCGCCATAAGGCGAAGCAGCAAAGCGAGAACGGCATCCTGCTCCGTTTCCGGCAGCTCACGCAATGCCGTGCCCGGCTTACATCTCTCCAGGAGCATCGCGCCGAGGTCGTCGTCTGCATCGAGTACCTGCACCGTCGGATCGCCCGCCCAAAAGCGCAGCCCCGCGATCTCGTGCTCGCCTTCCATGTGTGGCATCCCGAGCTTCAAAACAGCTGAGGTTCCATCTACGAGCGTTGCCGGTGCTACCCAGGCGCAGCTCACCTCGTCACCATCAAACGGATTTCCGAGTTCGAGTGACCACCGCTTTTGAAGACTGCGCAGAACATCGGGCAGCCGATGAACCCAGAGCCTGCGTTCCGCTTTGTTCTGGCAAACAGCTGCAATCTTTTTTGGAATAACCGCTGGGGCCGCCCTTTCTCTCCCGCCCGGGCTTCCGCTCGGGCCATCGGCTTAGGACGGTAAATACTCTTTCAGCGGCTCAAAAAAGGTCTGCACAAAAGCAGTTGCGGTGTTAATCGCCTTCTGCCTATCGCCGTTGTTTACACCCACTACCACGCGCACCAGCGCCGTATCGCTGCGGTTGTACCGGATTGAGTCCGTCACGGTGTAAATCTTGGCCGAATACTCGCTCGCGATCACACGATTATGCGACTGATACCAGTACAAGACCACGCTCTCATTCTCACCGCGTGAAATCACATATTGATTCACTCGAATCGGTTCCGCTTCACCCGTAATGGGAATGGAAACCGTGCCCGCCTGTGCCTGTACCCAGCCGCTTCCCGGTAAGCAATTCTTAGGAGAATGCGGCGCCTTGCCGGTTCGCTGCGTCGAAAAGTAAGCCACAAAAAGCGTTGCCGTCTCGCCATTCTTCTGATCCACGTACGCGCGCGACAAAATGTCGTCGGCTTTCAGAACGTCGAGCGATTCCTTGTCCATCTGCAGCTCTTGCGATATTCGCCACTGGCTGTTATCCAGCGTAAATTGCAGGAGCGACTTGTGCGCTGGCGCCTTCTCAGCCCTCGAAAAACCATAAAACAAGCTCGCCTGCACAATCAGCACCAGACTTAAAACTCGCACGCTCTTCGATTGCCAGAGGTTCTTCACGAGACGCCCTTCTTCCACTTGTCAGCCGCAAAGCCCAAAACTTTGTGGGTGATGATCAACGCCACCATCGCGACGATGAATACAATGTATCCCTCCGTCTCGTGGTACGCGCCCTGCGCGAGCTTTGTATTAATCTCCGATAATAGCCCGGTTACAGCCACCCGCACGCCGTTCGCTCCGATCGCAATCGGAATCGTGGCCGCCAGCAGCGCCCATCTCATCCAGACGCGCTTGTCCGCAAAGTAGGCATACACCAGCGAGAGAAACGCAAGCGACATTAGCGAACGAATCCCGCTACACGCCTCCGCGATATCCAGCATCTGGCTCGGCAGCTGCAGCGTATTTCCCTGTCGCAATACCGGAATCCCCATCGCACTGATCAGCGTCTCTCCCAGCTGGCTCGCCAGCATCTGCAGCTTCAACGTAAGCTGTGCATAAATGATCGCCGGTATCGGGATCATGAAAGGAAGCAGCAAAAGCGGAAAAGCGAGTATCCGTACCCAGCGCGTTCCGCCGATGTACAGAATCACCCCGACCAGCGCTATCACAAACGCCATCCTGGCAGTGAAGAGTTCAGCGCCTAATGTACCCGCAAGCGCTTCCGCTGCCGCAAAAACAACCAGAAACAGCCCCCAGCCGTTCGACTTCCGAGGCGTTGCCAGCAGTTCCCCCCGCCTTTGCCAAGCGATAAAGCCAGCCACCACAGGCACGAAAAACCCGTGGCCCATGTTCTCGTCGGTTGCCCACTGATATCCCATCCGGTAAAGAATGGGCGCATAGCAGAGCAGCAGTAACCCGCCGAACCAGGCAATAGACTGCCATTGAATGCTCGAACGCTCCGTCGGAGCGGTCGGCGGCGGAGCAACAGGCACGCTTACCATGGACTCGGGAAATCTCCTGTCGTTAACCACACACAATTAAGCACACAAAGGCCATTCGCATGGGCGCAAAAAGCCTATTCTTCCGCGCACAACTGGAAGTGCTCGGCATTTCTGAAAATCTCAAAGGGCCGCTCTCCCGCGCGCTCCAAAACCCTGCCCCGTTTGCCCCGTTCTAGCATGGAAGTACCTCTTTGAGCTACTCACGACGGCAGCACCAAACTTGTCCCCTGCACTCTCGTCTTGCATCTTATCCGATGCGCCGTTCCGCTCCCGTCCGCCTACCTTCTTTTCTGGCCCTTGCGTTTCTCATAATCTCTCTAAAACCTCTCGCCGCAGCTGAACCCTTTTACCCGCTCAGCGATGTTCATCCCGGCCTTCACGGCATTGGGCGAACTGTCTTCACCGGCGACCGTATTGAAGAATTTCAGGTCGAAATCCTCGGCGTCCTGCGCAATCTCGCCCCTAAACAAAGCATCATCCTTGCCCGGTTAAGTGGTGGCCCGCTTGCCCAAACCGGCATCATGCAAGGTATGAGTGGGAGCCCTGTCTATATCGATGGCAAGCTTCTCGGCGCAGTTGCGCTCGGCTTTCCTTTTTCGAAAGAGCCAATTGCCGGCATCCAGCCCATCGAGCAAATGATCACCGATTCGAGCATCGGCTCCACGGGCGTCCGCCCGACGTCTGAGCCCGAAGGACAAGCTTCTGCGATCTGGCGCTTCTACCGCCATCTTCCAAATTACGACGCCCTCCCCGTTTCGGATGACCAGAGTTCACTCGATACCCTCCACCACCTCCAGACCCCCCTATCTCTCTCGGGCTTCACCGCTGCCACTCTTCAGACGCTCGCCGCTCAGTTTCGTCATCTCGGCTTCGAACCTATGGCAGGAGTATCGGCTGGTACCGCTACCGCCGCGCCGTACGTCCAATCCCCCGCCGTGTCAGAACCTCAGCCCGCCGCCTCGGCTGTCGTCCCCGGTTCCATGATCAGTGTCGGCCTCCTTACCGGAGACATGAACATTACCGCCGACGGCACCGTTACCTATGTCGATGGAAATCGCCTTTACGCGTTCGGCCACCGTTTCCTCGACACCGGCTCCACCGACATGCCCTTCGCTCATTCCAATGTCGTCGCCCTGATTCCGACGCTTAACAGCTCGTTCAAGCTCTCTGCCCCCGGCGATTGGGTCGGCACTATCCTGAGCGATCGCGCGAGCGCCATCTCAGGCGAAATCGGCCGCCCCGCCCGCACCGTTCCCCTCACTGTCAGCGTCCACTCTGCCGCTACCGGTAATCACGACTACAACTTTCAAGTCGTCAATGACCGCTTTCTATCCCCTTTCATCATCCAGACCGCCCTGTTCTCCGTCCTCGACGCCACCGAACGCACCCTCGGACGCGGCACCCTTCAACTCTATGGCCAGGTAGAGTGGGACGCCCCGGTACCTCCCCTTCAAATCCGCGACACCTTCATCAGCGATAGTGGACTCGTTCAGCAAGTCTCAACCGATGCCGTCGTCCCGCTCGGCTTTGTTCTGGGCGCAGGCTTTCAGGCCATTCACCTGAAGAAGGTCTCGTTCCACCTCGAAGCCAGCGAATCGAAGCACCAGTTTCACCTCGCCCAAGCCTGGACCTCCGCTCACGATGTTCATCCCGGCGATTCGGTCGAGATCACTGCCCTGCTCGATGGCGAAAATGGCGTTCAAGTTTCTCGCTCCGCTACTTACAAGATTCCCTCCGGTGCCCCCCTCGGCGCGCTAAACTTCACCGTTAGCGACGGCAACACTTTAAACTTCCCGGAATTCGCCGGCCTGAGCCAGTCCACTCTTCACACCCCCGAGGACCTCATCCGCACCATCAATTCCTTCCGCGATAGCGATGCTCTGTACGTCCGCATCTGGCGGCAGCAGCCCTCCTTCACCGTCTCCGGCCCTTTACCTTCGGGCGAACTCAGCGATCCGCCACCATCTGTCGCGCTTATCCTCTCCGATCCGTCCAATTCAGCTACCAGCAACGCCGCTCTCGCCCTCACGCGCGGCTCCCAGCTCACCGAATTGACCATTCCCACCCGCGGCTATGTAGTCACCGGCGCCAAAACCCTCCAGGTAGAAGTGAAAGACTAACGCCCGCGTCCACCACAATGCTCACAAGACTCTTATCGGCACTTTGCGCGCTCGCTGTAGCCTCATTCGCCGCGACCAGTACTGCCTGGGAACTCAGCGGTTTCAACGACTTCAGCAAGGGCCGCCTCTCCGGAATTTCCCTGGACGCCAATGGCCGCTTACAACCGGGACCGTTTACCCGCTGGACTACCCCCCTGGGCCAACCGGCGCTTTGGGCTATGACCCCCGCCTCCGATGGCGCAATCTACGCCGCCACCGGCCACACCGGCAAAGTCTTCCGAATCACGCCCGACGGCAAGTCGTCGCTCGTCTGGTCCGCCCCTCAGACCGAGGTCTTTGCCATTTGCATCAATGCCCGGGGCATCTTGTTCGCCGGCACGTCCCCGAACGGCGGCCTCTATCGGATCGAGAATGGAAAAGCCCAGGAGGTCTGGCACTCTCCGGCCAAGTACATCTGGTCTCTCCAGCCTGCCCCCGACGGATCCATCTTCATCGGCACAGGTGACGGCGGCCGCATCTACCGCTTCGACGGCCAGATGAACACCACCATCTATTACGAGACCGGTCAAGCCAACATCACGTCTCTCGCCCTCGCGCCGGACAACCACCTCTACGCCGGTTCTGATCCCAACGGACTCCTCTACGACATCACCGGTCCCGGCCGCGCTACCGTCTTGTACGATTCGCGCCTTCCCGAAATTCACGCTCTTACCCTAGATAGCGAGGGAACGGTGTATGCCGCCGCCATGGGAGGCGCAGTAGCTACACGCTCTGCGGCTGCCTCCACCGCTACTCCGGCGGCCGCCTCACCCGTGACTGCTGCTGCTCCGACCGTCATCACCGTAACTGCCGCGAAAGAAATCGATAGCGACCAGACCGCCAAAGTCACCGATGCGTCGAAGACGCCCGCCTCTACCCTAGCTGTCTCGGGGACCGCCTCCACCACCGCCGTCACCGAAGTCAGCGGCGTCGAAAAATCCGCTATTTATCGCATTCGCAGGAACGGCGTGGTCGAAACCCTCCGCAGCTCCAAAGAAGACAATATGTACGCGCTTCTCCTCGACGGCAAATCGCTGCTTTTTTCCACCGATGAGCGCGGTCGCATCTATCGATACTCTGACGGCAGAACCAGCCTGCTTGCCGAACCCGGCTCAGGTGAAACCACGCAATTGCTCAAGCTCGGCGCAGATCTCCATGCCGGACTCAGCAACGCCGCGCGCCTCCTGTGTTTCGGTCCGGAAGGTTCAAGCGCCGGCTCCTACGAGTCGCAAGTGCACGATGCGACCAGCGTCGCCCGCTGGGGACACCTCCAATGGCACGGTACTGGCACCGGCATTGTCTTTAAGACCCGTACGGGCTATTCCGCGCGTCCTGACTCCACTTGGAGCCCCTGGTCCGCTCCGATCAGCAGTCGCGCCGATTCCCTCATCAAAAGCCCACCCGCCCGCTTCGTCCAATTCCGTGCCGAGTGGGCCGCCGGAGCAACCGCCCAGCTCAATACCGTCGATATTCCGTTCCTGCCCCAAAACTCCGCGCCCGCGATTCGCAGCGTCACCGTCAGCTCCGTCGCCGGAACCAACGCCTCTAAAACCGGCGTCGCTACGGCCCCCGCCACCTCTGCCTACTCCATCACCGTCACCGACACTGGCGAAGCGCCCGCTGCAAGCTCCTCGAATTCGGGCAGCCAAGTTGTGTCTCGCCTCCAAACCACCCAAACCCAAATCTCCTGGCAGGCCGACGATCCTGACAACGACAAGCTCGTCTACTCCGTCTCCTTCCGCGCCGAGGACGAAAACGAGTGGCAGCTCATCCGCAGCCATATGTTCGAGAACACCCTGCTGCTCGATCCTGATATCTTTGCGGACGGCCGCTACTTCTTTCGAATTGTTGCCTCTGACGCCCCTGCCAATGCGCCCGAGTTCGCCCACCAGACAGAGCTCGTCAGCACGCCCGTCCTCATCGACAACACGCCCCCGATGGTCGCAGTCGTTCATCAGGAGCGGAACGGTACCTCAGCCGACATCGAAATAGCAGCGCTCGACAAAACCAGTTCCCTACGTCTCTGCGAGTACTCACTCGATACGGGCAACTGGCAACCTATCGAATCGGTGGATGGGATTACCGACTCTCCCGAGGAGCACTTCCGGCTTCATATCGAAAAGCTCCGCCCGGGCGAGCACCTTGTCGTCTTTCGCGTTTTCGATGCTGCAGGGAATGCGGGCCTTGGCAAGGTCATCCTGCGCTAAAATACCCTTGTTGCCGGTGTAGCTCAGGTGGTTAGAGCGACGGTCTCATAATCCGTAGGTCGCAGGTTCAACTCCTGCCGCCGGCACCATTGTTTCTCTGTTGTCTACTTCACAATTACCGAGTAGATCCGGTCCAGATCTTCCTGTGAGTAATACTCAATTTCAACCCGCCCAGACGATTCTGATCTCGCTGTAATCCTTACTCTGGTACCTAGCGCCATCGACATTTCCTCGATCGCAGCCTTGATGTTAGGATCAACCGTCTCGCCAAGTCCTTTTTCTGCAGCGGTTTGCGCGTCGCGTCGAGGCGCCGAGAGCTTCTTAACGAGCGCTTCAGTCTCTCGCACCGATAGCCCGTCATTCCTGATTTGTGAGCAGAGCAGCGCTTGCTGATCCGCGTCAATGTTCAGCAGTGCTCGGGCATGCCCCATACTGATGCCACCCGTCGCCAACTCATGCCGCACCGGTGGCGAGAGCTTCAGCAATCGCAGGAAGTTCGTCACGGTCGAGCGATCTTTGCCCGTTCTCTCCGCGATCTGCTCGTGGCTGAGATGATGCTCCGCGCTCAACCGTTGGAAAGCTGCCGCTATTTCAATGGCGTTCAGGTCTTCCCGCTGAATGTTTTCTATTAAGGCAACTTCCAGCAGATCCTCTTCACGAACAGACCGGACCAGAGCTGGAATTTCTTTCAAGCCCGCCAACTTAGCAGCCCGCCACCGCCGTTCACCGGCTACAATCCGGTACCGGTTCTGACCCACTTTCCGGACGGTGATGGGCTGGATGATTCCATGCGTGCGGATCGACTGCGACAGTTCAGCCAGGCGCTCCTCATCGAAGCTATCGCGTGGCTGATCTTCCCCTGGCTCGATATGCCCGAGTGGGATGCTCTCAAAGTGTTCGAAAAAGCCCGGTAAAGCTTGAGCTTTCAGTTCTGGTTCGGGTGCTGGCGGCGCAGCACTCGGAACTGCTTTCGCCGCCGGAGCGCTAGCTCGGCTTGGCAGTAGTGCCGACAGCCCTTTGCCCAGCGCCTTTCGCTGACTTCGGTCGGGCTCTTTGTTCATGGGCCAGAATTTCCTTTGCGAGTTGTATATAAGCCTCCGCGCCGCGGGATCGCGGATCATAGGCCAGAATCGTCTTTCCAAAACTAGGGGCTTCCGCCAGCCGCACGCTACGCGGAATCACAGTCTTGAACACTTCTTCGGCAAAAAACTCCCGAAGATCCGTTTCGACTTGCCGAGTCAGATTCGTCCTGTCGTCATACATCGTAAGCAGAACGCCCTCCACCTGCAACTCTGGATTGAAAGCCGTTTTCACCCGGTCGATTGTGTCCATCAACTGCGATATACCCTCCAGAGCAAAGAACTCACATTGAATCGGCACTAGCACAGAGTCCGATGCCACCAGAGCATTGAGTGTCAACAGATCTAGCGCTGGCGGGCAATCAATCAAAATATACTGGTAATCGGCCTTGATCGCTCCAAGCGCTCTCTTCAGGCGCTCTTCCCGCGATTCCACATCTACCAGGTCCAGGTTCGTAGCCACGAGATTCTGGTCGGCCGGAACCAGGGACAATCCCTCCGAGTCTGTCTTGACCACAGTATCCGAGATATCCGCATCGCCTACCAGCACGTCGTATAAGGTCTTACTCTCCGGGTTCTTCTGTACCCCAACCCCAGTGGTGGAGTTGCCCTGCGGGTCGGAGTCGATCAACAACACCTTCAGCTCGGAAGCTGCCAGCGCCGCCGCCAAGTTGATCGCGGTCGTGGTTTTTCCCACGCCGCCTTTCTGATTTGCTACTGAGATGACTCGGGCCAAGACTCAGCAATCCTAGCATGTTTCACGTGGAACGAGGCGAGAGGAGGTTTCACGTGGAACGTCGGCCCTATTTCGATCCTCCCAAGCTCAAATAAATATCTAAAACCGCGATTGCCGCCGGTGTCACACCGGGGATCCGCCCCGCCTGCCCCAAACTCTCCGGTCGCACTCTGCTCAATTTCTGTCTAACTTCCTTCGATAACCCTGGGATATCCCCGTAGCTAAACCCCCCCGGGATCTCCCGATCCTCCGCATTCTTTAACCGCCGGATCTGCCGCTCCTGCTGCGCCAAATACCCCGCGTACTTCGATTCAGTCTCCACCGTTGTCAACACACCATGGCGCAGCCCTTGCCCAAGCCGCCCTTCAATCCAGCTCGCCAGCGTCCCAATGTTCGCCTCCGGCCTCCGCAGCCAAACCAACAAAGTCGGGTTATCCGTCGCCGCGTCTAAGCTCAACAGTTCCGGCACGCTCCTCGTGCGGGTTCTCTCCAACAGCTCAACAATCTTGCCCTTCTGCTCCTGCTTTTCCGTGAACACCGCCCAACGGCGATCATCTACCAGCCCCAGCTTCCGTCCGATCGGCGTTAACCGCTCATCCGCGTTGTCAATCCGCAAATGCAGCCGGAACTCTGCCCGGGACGTGAACATCCGGTAGGGCTCGTCAGCCCCCTTACATACCAGGTCGTCCACCAGAATCCCCATATATCCATCGCTCCGCGCCAGCTCCGGAATCTCGAAGCCCTTGACCTTTGCCGCCGCACTGAGCCCTGCAACCAGCCCTTGGCACGCCGCCTCCTCATAACCGGAAGTCCCATTAATCTGCCCCGCCAAAAACAACCCTCGGATTGCTTTCACCTCGAGCCCGTGCGTCAACTCCCGCGGATCTATCGCGTCATATTCGATCGCATACCCGGGCCGGATCATTTCTGCCTCCTGTAAACCCGGGATCGACGCCACCATCGCCGCCTGCACGTCGGTCGGCATGCTGGTCGACATTCCGTTCACATACACCTCGTGCGTGTCCAACCCCTCCGGCTCGAGAAAGATCTGGTGCCGCAGTTTGTCCGGAAATTTCACTATCTTATCCTCGATAGAAGGGCAATATCGGGGCCCCACGCCCTCGATCTGCCCGCTATAAAGCGGTGATCGAGCAATACTGTCGCTCAAAATACGATGGGTCGCTTCGGTCGTATACGCCAAGTGGCAGCTCACCTGGTCCCGCTCGATCTTCTCCGTCAGAAAAGAGAACGGGGTAGGCGTGGCATCGCCAAACTGTTTCTCAAACCGGTCCCACCGGATGGTCCTCCCATCCAAACGAGGAGGAGTTCCGGTCTTTAACCGCGTCCACTGCCATCCCAACCCACGAAACTGATCCGCCAAAGCATTCGAAGCCGCTTCTCCATTCCTCCCGCACGGGTATCGGGTATCCCCTACGTGCGCTAGCCCGTTGAGGAAAGTCCCGGTCGTGATAATGACTGCCTCGGCCAGCAGGTCGCGCCCATCCTTTAACCGAACCCCTCCAATATTTCTCGGCAGTTCGTTCGGCAGAAATAGCAGTTCCCCTACTTCCGCCTGCAAAATTCGCAGATTCGGCTCGTGCTCCAGCCACTCCCGCATCCGGATTCGGTACTCCTTCTTGTCGCACTGTGCCCTGGGCGACCATACGGCGGGCCCGCGGCTCGTGTTCAACAGCCGGAACTGTATCCCGACCGCATCCGTCAGCTCTCCCATTACCCCGCCCAAGGCATCGATCTCCCGCACCAGATGGCCCTTCGCGATTCCCCCGATTGCCGGATTGCATGACATCTGCGCAATCAGGTCGATGTTCATCGTCACCATAGCCGTCGCCAGCCCTAGTCGCGCACACGCCCGCGCCGCTTCACAGCCGGCATGGCCTCCACCAATCACCACCACGTCATACTTCTTTTGCATTCGGTTCCATCCGCTATTCTAGCTGTGAAAATGCGCATTCTTCTTGTCGGAGGCGGCGGTCGTGAGCACGCGCTAGCTTGGCGTCTCACGCAATCGCCGGCCGTTACGGCCATCTTTGCCAGTCCGGGTAATCCTGGCATAGCCGAACTTGGAAATTGCCTGCCGCCCCCCTCTACGTTCGCGGGCTACACTGATCTCGCACTTCGGTATGGTGTGGACTTAACCGTCGTTGGGCCGGAAACCCCCTTGGTCGCCGGGATTGTCGACGAGTTCAGAAGCAGAGGCTTGCCGATTGTGGGACCTACCCAAGCCGCGGCCCGCCTCGAAGGTTCAAAAAGCTTCGCGAAAGCTTTTTTCGGCCGCGCTGGCATCCCTACCGCTCGATGCAGCCGCAACATGAACGACTTTTCATTCCCAGTCGTTATCAAAGCCGACGGGCTCGCCGCTGGCAAGGGCGTGGTTATCGCCCGCAACCAAGCCGAGGCTGAAGACGCCGTTCGCCGGCTTGGACCCGACCCGGTCATCGAAGAGTACCTGGACGGCGAGGAGGTAAGCTTCATCGGCCTAAGTAATGGCCGTGATCTTGTCCCGTTTCTTCCCACTCAGGATCATAAGCGGCTTCTGGACGGCGATGAGGGCCCAAATACCGGTGGCATGGGCTCTTACGTCGACCGCCGCATTCTCTCGCCCGCCCAAACTAGTCAAGTTCTCTACAAAATCATGCTGCCTGCCATTGCCCAGATGCGCCAGGAAGGCACGCCCTTCACCGGCTTTCTGTACGCCGGCCTCATGATGACAGCCAACGGCCCCAAAGTACTCGAATTCAATGCGCGGCTGGGTGACCCCGAAACGCAAGTCATCATGGATCAATTCCCGGGAGATCTAGCACAACTACTAGCTTCCTCAGCTCGCGAGGGAGCCCTCGTCATGCCCGCTTCAAGCGACGATTGCTCTGTTTGCGTTGTGCTCGCGGCAGCCGGCTATCCCGACCAGCCGCGAACCGGCGATCTCATCTATGGCGTGGACGAGGCCGAAGCTACGGGTGCCCGGATCTTTCACGCCGGAACCAAGCAGATTGGGAACCACCTCGTCACCAATGGTGGACGCGTGCTCGGCGTCACCGCCAGCGGCTCGACCCTCCGAGAGGCCATCGACGCTACCTATCGCGCTGTCGCCAAAATCCATTTCGACGGAATGCAGTACCGTACCGACATCGGCCAGAGGGGCCTCCGCCGCTGGTAGCCTGGAGGTCAGCGAAGTTCATTGCGAAATCGCGCTGCGAGGCGCATCATGATCTTGGAGGTGCACCTTGATCCAAACGTTATTCAAGAGTTGGCGGCTTCTGGCTTTATGCGGCGTTCTTGACGCGCTATATTCCGCTCTGAGCTTCTTTGCGCAGAACACAGATGGAAGCTTGGTGTTGCGCACACTCGCGCACAGAGACACCGTCGTACAGATGGGCATGCTTGCGCTAGTCTCCCGTTTCTAAAATTCCTTTATATTTGCTGACCTTCCTGATAATCTGGCTGGCACTGGCGACCCACTGAAACGGACGAGGGCTGTTGTTGTGGTC
>JAABUQ010004811.1_pt1 | contig 22467 bp, 23 predicted proteins | sample 5560001 | NCBI WGS metagenome assembly JAABUQ01 (sample SAMN10711888, study PRJNA513371) | rock metagenome | isolation source: Antarctica rocks | place: Antarctica: Victoria Land, Finger Mt nord | collected 2015-12-18 | reverse complement strand
AGTTCTCATTCATTTATAACCTCCAAGTATATTTCTTGCCTTGGTGCTTGATAGGACGATGCACATGGTTGGCACCGACACCTCCTAGCTTATCACTCTTTACTTCTCTTTGCCGCGATCAATAACTTAGCAACATAGAGAGGACCAACTTTAGCACCACTGTCTTGACGAGGAACGAAAGCTTCACGAATACCTCGGTTACGGCTAGTTCGGGCTATATTAATTAGCGTTTGTTTTGGGTTAAGATCAAGTTCAATAGCATGCTGTATCTTAGATGGAGCAACATACAAAAAGCTTGCCATACTTTCTCTGTCTGCCATGATCCATGCTTCAATAGCTCGAACAGCAATACGAAAGCGCATCCCTTCAGCAGGATTAGGTAGCCACTGTGCGATAGCCTGCGATGCGCACCGCATGTCTGTATCCAAATCTAACAATACGAACCAAGGCGCGAACTTCGCGGCCTTATTGTAGATAGCTGAACGTTGTAGAAGATAAGGCTTCCCCTTTCTACCATATACTACACCTACTTCCAACCCAACATGCTCAAGTAACCTCTTCGCAACCGGCTCATCAGCCATACCCTCTACAAGAATATTCACTAGTATCATTACAAATTTATCACTTCTCTATTCTCCAAAAAAAGAAAGTTGTTCTGCTTTTGATGGACGGGTATATGGCATAATTGCCTCTGCAATAGGAAGTCCACTCTCAAGGAGTACTTGTATTTCTGCAACATCTTTTCCTACCTCTACTCTCGTACCATCGCTAGTAGGACGTAGTAGTAACACCTCATCTGGCGCAACACCTGGCCCGCCTAAAACATCAATACTATGAGTACTTACTAGAATTTGGCGGGCTTGTCTCTTCTGACTCTTTTGAAGAGACGCCATCATCTCAGGTATATGTTTGGCAACCTCTGGATGTAGAGAAAGCTCAGGTTCTTCCAATATTAAGGGACCGTTTCCATCGAGTAGCGCCCAAAGTAACCCAATAAGACGAAGAGTTCCGTCAGAAAGGTCTACTTCTGTCTGCCAAACTCCCTTCTTTTGCCAGTGATAATACTTCGCCCCTATGTGTGGAACACCTCGATTATCTTTATACTGCATAAGTTCTTCAAGCTGAGGTACTGCTACACGGAGTGCATCTTGTATATGGCGTAAGCGTGACCTTTGAGTTTTCTCTGGTGTATCTGCAATTTGTTCGAGAAAATCACCACCGAAAGGATCAAATTTTCGACCTACAGATCGTTCTGGATCACGGATAAGTTGAGGAACAATATGGTGGTATCGAATCGTGTTAAAGAAATCAGCTATTGCCCGGAACTCACGATTGGTGTTTATTTGTTCTAAGTGTGTCTGACGTAACAGCTCCTTGTCTTCATTGTCTCTATTGTCGGGACGATTAAGAATAAGTTTGCCTGATTTCCACACTTGTTCTTCTTTAAGGTAAGCCCTAGCGTTATTATCTTGTGATATGCCGATACGGTATTGCCAAAAGTCTGCATCATTATCTTCAATATGAACACCGATCACAATATCAGGATGGCGACGTGCTGCTAAACTACGTAAACGAGAAATTCCACCACGATCAGCAACGGCTTTTTCAAGACCTCCTCCTACTCGAACAATATCTCGTAAGAAGCGAAAAGCATCTAACAAATTAGATTTTCCAGTGGCATTCGGTCCAATAAGGAACATACGCTGCTGAAGGGGAACATCAACATGTGTAAAGTTTCGCCAATTCTCAAGATGAATTCTTGCAAATTTCATACCACAATTCCTTGGTATTTTCTTGTTTAAAGCTGTGTTTTAGAGATTTATTATAACATAGAGCATGAGGGTTTTAGAATAGCTAACTTATAGCTCAAAAATAGCGTACTCTCCTTGCTAAGGAAAAAATAACACACTTACACCATATGCTACTATGTACATGTCAGACTTCCATCAACTAGCTTACACCTCATCAGGAGAGCACACAATTTCATGACAGTAGCAATTACCATCCTGGGACTCGGTCCAGGTAACATACACGATCTTACGTTACAGGCGCGTACTGTGCTTGCACAGGCAGCCGAGCAGCACCAAACCGTCTACTTTCGTACCGTCATTCATCCAACCGTTGAACCACTCAAAGCGGAACTTCCCGCGTTACAGATAACCTCGTTCGACACCCTCTACGAAGAGTCTGTGGATTGGAGTACCCTCTACCAGCAGATTGCCGAAGAGGTTTGTACGCTTGCGGCACAGCAACCAATTATCTACGCCGTGCCTGGACACCCACTTATTGGCGAGTCCTCGGTACAAATCGTACTTCGCCGCGCCCAAGAGCGTTCCTTGAGTACTACCATTGTCGCGGGACTTTCTTTTATTGAGCCAGTTTGCACCGCCGTTGGACTTGACCCATTTGATGCCGGAACCCAACTGCTCGATGCTACAACGCTTGCCGCCCTACGCGCTGACGAAATCGCAGGTAGAGTTATTCCCACTATTCCTTTATTAGTCACACAAGTCTACAACCGCCGTCTTGCCAGTGAGGTCAAACTTGCTCTCAGCGAATGTTATCCTGACGAGTGGCCTGTAAAGCTAGTGCGAGCCGCCAGCGTTATCTCCACAGAAGACGATGCAGATGAAACTGTGATCGAGATGCCTCTCTATGAGCTCGATCGCAACACGTATGCGAACCATCTGAGTACGCTTTATGTACCACCCACTGACGAAATGCAAGCATTACGTCTTCCTGAAACGTTGCACTACCTCATCATGCGTCTACGCCGAGACCCAGATGGATGTCCATGGGACCGCGCACAGACACACCAAAGCTTGACGCGTTACGTCGTTGAGGAGACCTACGAGGTCGTCGAGGCGCTCGAAGAGAACAATATGGACAAACTCGCCGAAGAGCTTGGCGATCTACTCTTGCAAGTCTATCTGCACGCCGAGATTGCGCGACAGGCTGGTGAATTTGCGCTGGGTGATGTCTACGAACACATCAACGCCAAGATGATTCGTCGCCACCCGCATATCTTTGGCGATATTGAGGTAAGCGAGGCCAGTCAGGTCGTGCAAAACTGGGAGGCGATCAAACGTGAGGAGCGCATCAAAGCTGGTAAAGATGTGCAACGCGAGAGCATCCTCGACGGTGTACCACAAGCCTCGCCCGCGCTCATTATCGCACAAGAATATCAGAAACGTGCCGCAAAAGTTGGCTTTGACTATGACACACTTGAGGATGTGTATAAGAAGCTGGAAGAGGAATTGCAAGAACTGCGTGAGGCTCACACGCCTGAACATCAGCTAGAAGAAATGGGTGATGTCCTCTACATGATCGCACGCATCGCGCGTTCCCACAAAATCGACGCGGAAGAAGCATTGCGTAAAGCGAACCGTAAGTTTCGTCACCGTTTCCAAGCAATGGAAGAGATCGCGCGTGAGCAAGACCGGAAACTCTCGTCATTCAGCGATCCTGAATGGATCGCGTTGTGGCAGAGGGTGAAGGCAAATATCCATTGAACATGCATGGTAAAATGTCCTTATGCGAAACGAATTACTCTCCTGGTTTGCTCGTGAGGGCTTACTACTGAACGATGCTGTACTTGCATCTTCTGATGGAGAAGGCGATGAGATCAAGATCACTGTTAAGGCACCGATTGTAGCCCTGAGCCGTGCTAGCCAGGACTTCCGTGAATGTCCTGATCCTGTGCTGTTCGGCTATCCCGAATCAAGCCTGGATATGATGCTGCTGGACGACATGCACCAGTTTGTCTATCAATGGTTTGAGAAAGCGGTAGGGGCAGGTCGGGCATACTGTTTTGTCTGCAATCGGATGTTGACCATGGGCGATGATAAGCCGTGGGACGCCGTTTTTGTCACGACTGAACTATACTGCTGGCTCGTCGTTCACTTCGACTGCAAACGCTATCTCAACCGTGACCTTAAAGGGCGCAACCCGTTTGAGGTCACTACGTACCCACCCGAATTTTTTGATTTGCGCTTGACGTGACATGCTATAGATTATGTTAGCCGTGAGGTTGAAATGGACAAAAATCAGATCGTCAATCTCTTAGAGGAGATTGCAACTCTGCTCGCGCTCAAGGAGAAGAGCAGTGTCTTTGAGGTACGTGCCTATGAGAATGCTGCACGCGCCCTCGGCTCTCTCGATGGCGATGTGGCTACACTCGTTCACGAGAACAAACTCAAAGGCACACCAGGACTGGGACCGGGAACGATCAAGCGCATCGAAGAGGCCGTTGAGACAGGACACATCACTTTCTATGACGAGCTACACGCCAACACTCCACCCGTCAAACTTGACATGCTGCGTATACCAGGTATGGGCCCTAAGAAAATTAATGCAATTTATGAGCAACTGCATGTCACCAGCATCGCTGAACTAGAGCAGGCATGTAAAGACGACAAAGTGGCGCACCTTCCCAGCTTCGGCAAAAAGACACAAGACAAGATACTACAAGGTATTGAACTCCTTGCCCAACATGCAGGACGCTTTTTGTATCCAGTCGCAGAGGAAGAGGCGGAGCAGATACGGGTCGCGCTTGCAACTCTTCCAGGTGTTGTGCGTCTACAAGTCGCGGGCAGTCTGCGTCGCCGCCGTGAAACGGTGAAGGACATCGACATGGTGTTAAGCGTTGCCGATGACGCAAGCAATGAGACACGCATAGCAATCATGGATTTTTTCACGCAACAACCGTCTGTGCAAGCAATCACTGGCAAAGGTGATACCAAGTCGAGCGTGGTGCTAAGCAGTGGCATTGCAATGGACCTGCGCCTTGTCAACGATAGCCGATTTCCTTATACGCTACACCACTTCTCTGGTTCGCGTGAGCATCATATCGCGCTACGTCGTCGCGCCCTGAGTATGAACATCACCATCAACGACTATGGCCTCTTCAAGGGCAAAGACCCACAGGGCGAACTCATTCCTTGTAAGAATGAGACCGATATCTACGCTGCACTTGGCATGGATTACGTCGAGCCTGAATTGCGCGAAGATATGGGCGAGATTGAAGCAGCGGCGCGGCATAAGCTGCCCAAGTTGCTTCAGGCTAGCGACATACGTGGTATTCTCCATGCACATTCAACATGGAGTGATGGACAAAACAGTATCCGTGAAATGGCAGAGGCGTGTATGGAGCGTGGCTATTCCTATCTTGGTCTAACCGATCACAGCAAAGTAGCCGCCTATGCGAATGGACTGAACGAAGAACGCTTGCTTAAACAAGGTGAAGAGGTTGACCGCCTCAACGAAGAGTTTGCAGGCCGTTTCTACATTCTCAAAGGCACTGAGTGCGATATTCTCCGTGATGGGTCAATGGATTTTGACGACGAAACGCTTGCGAACCTTGATCTTGTCGTTGCCTCTATTCATAGCAACTTCAATCTCCCGCCCGAAGAGCAGACACAGCGTATGCTTCGTGCTATCGCTAACCCTTATGTCGATATCATTGGACATCCCACGGGACGTATTTTGCTGGGTCGGGCAGGGTATGAGCTTGATATGGAAGCTGTGATTGACGCAGCGGCAGTACACGATGTGTGTATCGAGATCAACGCGCACCCCTCACGCCTTGACTTAGACTGGCGACTGGTGCGTAAAGCACGCGACAAAGGCGTCAGTATTCCCGTTGACCCTGATGCCCATGCGCTTGCAGGATTAGACGTAATGCGTTATGGTATAGGAATTGCACGCAAGGGTTGGTTACGAGCCTGTGATGTCCCCAATACACTAGAAATCGACGCACTACGAGAGTTTTTCCGCACAAGAAGAGCAAAAAAAGAGGCGCGTAGAGCATAAGAAACGTATCAATAGCAATGAAATGTAGGGGAGATCGCGAGGAAGGCAGGGAGACTGCAAGGGTCTCCCTGCCTTCCTCGCTTTGCAAAAAAACGGGAAGGGTGTATACGTCAGTTACCCCACTGCTCAAGCAGGGGACTTGCATCAGGACTCCACCGCAATTCTGCATACCTTTTCAGGCGTGCAGCTTTGGCTTCCTTGTCCGACACATCAGGGACAACTGACAAGTGCCCCGTTCTCACCCAATCCTGTCGGATGAGACGCGTTCGCATCGCAATATTTCTCGCACCTATCAAATCCGAATGAAGCGTATACGCATGTCTAGTACGGACCTGATACCCACACTCATTGTTCTGACACACAAACGTCAGCCCATTGCCTGGACGGTTGCACTTGTCAATGTACCCACAGAGTGGACACGCTTTACTGGTATAGTCCGCATCGACTTTCACCACGAACGAGGAACCCGACAACGCCGCTTTGTAGGCGATGAAAGTGTGCAATTCTGCAAATGCCCACTTCGACGCATGCCGATTAGCACGACGTTGTTTGGGGGTCAGGGGAAGCACTTGTTTCCCCTCGCGTCGTCGTTTGGGTCGTTTGGTGCGTTCTCGAATACCTGTCAACTCTTCCAGTCCAATAAGGGTGTTGGGATGTGCGTGTACGATGGTTTTTGCGACGACATGGTTGGTATTCAGCTTGAACCGTCTCTCTCGTCCTGACAACGTGATAAAACGTCGTGTTGCCGAACGAGTGCCTTTTCGCTGAAGTCGTTTGCGGGTACGGGCGTAATGGTCAGCCTTCGCTCGTACCGCTTTGCCCGAAAAAAAGTGGCTCTTCTCTGAGAGGGTGGCGGTGACAGCAAGATAACGTTGTCCCACATCGACCCCGACAATGTGCTGCTGTACCTCTGGTGTTGGCTCGGCTACCTCAACTTCTAGTGCGACTAATAAGTAAAACTGCTTGTGCGGCCTGTCATACCACAGCTTGGCGGCTCCAATGGTCGCGCCTTTTTGAATGAGGGCAAGGTGTTGCGCGTAGCCCTGATAACCAACAATGACTCGCCCTTGCAAGGTCAGGATGCTCACCCGTTGCTCCGTCTTAAAACTATAGTCACGTCCATAGTTGTAGGTGAGGGTGGGAGAAACGTACTTGGGTGCTTGGTCGAGTCCCTTGAACCACTTCTTCGTCCGCTTGCTACGATGATGTTCGCTGTTCTGTTTCAGCTTCGTCCACAATCCTTTGTACGTTGCCCCCACTTGACGCGGTACGTTACACGCCATTTGAGCAGGGAGCGTGTAGCGCATGCGGAGTTCAGCATACATACCCTTCTGCAACCTGTCCGCACTTGCGGCTTTGCCGTGCTCGAAGGCATACACACTCACCGCGTTCAAGGCATCACGATACGCCAATTGCGTTTGTCGTAAGTGTGCAAACTGCGCTGGTGTTGTAGTGAGTTTGAGTTTAGCGGTGATGATTTGCTGCATGAGTGGCATCCTGTCTCGTGACCTGCTTTTGTGACACACCTAAAATGTATTTAATCTCAATGCATTTTAGGTGTGTACGAACGATACCTACACTTCTTGTGGAACCACAACGGATAACGGCTCGGTCGTGCATGCTTGGCTGTCAGCCTCACATAGTGTCGTAGCGTACTGCTGCTGATACCGTTGGTCCATCCGCTTCCACTGTACGCGATCGTACTCGGTCATGGGAAAGAGATTGCCACTTAGTTCCCCAAGCAGACACCCGACGTAGAAGAACCAGATACGGTGTGCATCCTTCCAGAAGGGTGATTCAAGGGCAATCTCACTGAACTGTTGGAGCAAGGCGGTCTCGCTATACCGACGCTCTTTGTGGTCAATTTCCATAAAGAAGCCCTCTCTTCCTGCGCCATAGCCATCTTGTGCTTGTGCGTTCGTCAAGACGGCAAGCGTGGTAACATCGGGGCGTAACTGGCCCGTTTCTGGCGAGAGAACACCGCCATGATACATGCCAAGAAAAAAACCGAGATGGGGGAACCAGTGGTCATGCTGACCATCAAAGGTGCCACGCGCGATAGAGGATTGCAGGTTAGTGACAAGGTAGGTGTCTCGTACAGGTCCTTGTCCTTGCTCATCGCCATGCATACTCCACCAGACACCATACTGGTACTGTGTAGCGAACGCGTCGGTTTGAATGTCGATCAACGGGGAAACAGAAAATCGCTGTGCCATGTCACAAGTTCCTTTCATACTGCTTGCTTGACAGGCGACTCTCACGCGGGTACCATACCCTGCGAGAGTCTAGGACAGATTTACTGGGACTAGGCTCTTCCTCATGGTTAGTATCTAGAATATACTAACCATTTTTGTGCTAACATATCTTAAATTATCCTTGCACAATGCTTACTTATAATTGGATATCCTATGATAATGTTGACAATCAAAGGATAACATGATATCTTGGAAAAAGTCAAGGCGAAAGGTAGGCAAAAATGGAAGATGACAACATTTCAAGAATTGCGTCTACAAGCGAAGCTGTCGGTAAATAGACTTGCTCGTTTAGCTGATGTAGACTATAAAACAGCACAGAGGGCTGATGATGGTCAACCCATTCAGCAATTAAAAGCGATGGCTCTTGTTGAAGCTTTAAGCCGCGAACTAGGAAGACCGATTGGGCTAGATGATATTGAGAATCTAAAGATTTCTTAACCTATTTCCCATTTCTCAACAGGAAAGTTTGCCAAAGCATTCCTAACAAAATGAGATAGAGCGAAGGGTATGTATAAAGGTTGTGTCTCTCAGTGAAGCGATGCTTCCTCCCCACTACTAAAGCTAGGGAACTCCGCATTGCTACGCCTTGAGAAAATTTTAGTCGCTTGTCAGAAAGAGGAATAACCAGGATGGCAGATAGAGTAGAATTAGAAATAGCGCCACGAGAAATTCTGGGCAAGAAAACAAAGCAACTTCGTAAAGCAGGCATTATTCCTGCGAACATCACCGGCCACAATGAGCCACCACAGGCAGTACAGGTCAATGCAGTTCTATTCGATAGAATGCGTAGAGCGCATCACTCGACCAATATTCTCACACTTAAGATGCCTGATGCCACTACACAAACGGCCCTCATTCGTCACGTTGAGCATGCACCCAAGTCTGGCAAGATTATCCACGTGGATTTTTCTCGTGTCAGCCTGAACGAGCGTATCGCCGTAAAGTTGCCACTAAACTTTGTTGGCGAGTCTCTAGCCGTGAAGAATGATGGCGGTGTCCTGCTTCATCTAGTGGAAGCTCTGGACGTTGAGTGTCTAGCATCTGATATTGTCAGTAGTGTTGAGGTAGATATCTCAGCAATAACAGAGATTGATGGCGTGCTTCATGCCAGCGACGTGAAACTCCCACAGGGGTTCACGCTGGTAACTGATGCAGAAGAGCCTATTGCGAAGGTCGCCTCAACACGTGCCGAGGTTGCAGAAGCGAACGCTGCCACCGAAACTGCTGCTGAGGAGGCTGCGACACCAGAAGCTGCTAGCCAGACTCCCGCAGAATCATAATAATGAGTTTTTCAACGTTGGATATCTTGTGGATATCCAACGTTGAAAAACTCATGTAAAAATACTTTAGAGAAGTGAGCGATAGCCATGCGTATTATGATCGTGACAGATCAATACCCACCCATGATCGGCGGTGTTCCGACTGTGACGCATAGCCATGCTGTCGATTTTGTGCAGCGTGGGCACCAAGTATGGGTCGTCGCTCCCAGTTACGGCATGCGTGATGCACGTCGTCTGGAACAAGGGGTGCGTGTCTATCGCTTCTCTTCGTTTGAATGGCCCTCTTATAAAGAATTGCGTATCCCATTTCTTCCATTTATGCCGATGCGCAACCTGATCAAAAAGAGTGAACCTGATATCATTCATATTCACTCTCCCGCTGTTCTTGGCAACATCGCACAAATTCTAGCGGGCGGCCTCCGCAAGCCAGTCATCGCGACAAACCATTATCTTCCCATTAACATGAGCCGTTCGCTCACCTCTGATCCTTTGATCGGCAAACATTTTAGCAATGTGACCTATTCCTATCTGGTCAATTTTTGCAATCGCTGTGAGTATGTGACCGCGCCAACCATGACCGCGCTGAAATTGCTCTACGATCACGGACTGCGTGCACCCGCGAAAGCTATTTCCAATGGTATTGACCTGACCAAATTTACTCCTGGTGAACCGAGTCCCAACATTCGCAGGCGTTTCAACTTGCCAGAGGATAAGCCCCTTATTCTCCATGTCAACCGTTTGAGCGAGGAGAAACGTGTCAATGTGTTGATTGATGCCGTAGCCAGGATGCACAATAACGGACACGTGGCCCTCATAAGTACAGGGCCTGCCGAACAAGAGTTACGCGCACAAGTCGCACAACTCAATGTAGAGGATCGTGTTAGCTTCCTGGGCTACGTTCGTGATGCTGATCTACTCGCGCTACGTCGTTCCTCAGAACTTTTTGTCATCCCTTCCGAGGCGGATTTACAGAGTCTCGCTACAATGGAGGCAATGGCCTGTGGACTCCCCGTAGTTGCCGCAAATGCTTATGCACTGCCCGAACTCGTGCATCACGAAAAGAACGGTTTTCTCTTCAAGCGTGGAGACAGTGCTGAAATGGCACACTACATGGATGTATTGATAGCCGATGCCGATTTACGCGTGCGCATGGGTGCCGAGAGCTTGAAGATTATCACGAAGCATGACCGCACGCAAGTCCTCGATCAATGGGAAGAGATTTATCATCGCCTCTCTTTAGAGTTTATCGAAGCAAAAATGCGTCGTATGCAGTGGCGAATCGAGCGTAAATACCCCAACTACGTTCCCAGACCCTCAGATCGTCTTCCCATCAGACGTACAGGTGACCTCGCTCTCTAACTCAACAATAAAACTCTGTAGTACTCTGTTACTGTTCATACGAATGGTTGTAGGGGCCTATTTTATTCTCTGTTTGTTAGGTCTCCGTCCTTTAGGGGGACCAGGAAGACCGCAAGGATCTTCCCTCCATGTTTGCACAGCCCTATGTGTAGGGGAGACCCTTGCGGTCTCCCTGCTTTTCAACCAGTTTCCCCAAAGGATGGAGACCCTGTTTGTTCTGTTTATTGACAAAAAAAGTACTTTTACAGTATAATTTGTAAGCAGTTTGTTTAGAGATTTTGGAATAGTCTATCTAGAAAATACGCATTTTACTTGTGTAACTTCTTGCGATTTGATTACAATCGAAGTGCTATAGTGCAATATCCGGGGTGAGTCTACATGAGTGTTCCAATGCTTCTCTGTCACACCTGCATATTTTTACTCTGCATCAGCATGGAGCGATGGTTGAGAGCAGAGAAGGGGGAATAGTTATGGTGTTAGGAGGCGAGAAGAAACCAACTTCGATATCAGCATCGGATACGGTTCGGCGAGGGGGAAGTACGGTTCGTGACAAGTATGGCGTTGACTACTATCGACGGATTGGGAAAAAGGGTGGTACTGCTCTTAAGGAAAAACGTGGAAGTGACTATTATCGCACCATTGCTCAAAAGGGAGGCCAGGCCAACGTAAGTAAGTATGGCCTCGATCATTTCTCAGAGATGGGCAAAAAAGGCGGTAACAAGACGAAAGAACAGCAAGACTCCGACTTCTACAGCCGGATCGGAAAACTTGGCGGAGCCGCCAAGCGTCAGAAAAAAGCGAACTAACTTGTTGAATGGCGTGCAACAGCCTGTTGCACGCCATTCAACATAGTATTTATACTTCTGTATGGAGTTTTGCCAGGCCCTCTCCAATTGCTGTAGCAATGCCTGTCTCCTCCGTCTGTCGTGCCACATGTAGCGCATTTTTGATGGCCTTCGCGTTTGATCGACCATGCGAAACGATGGCCGAACCGTTTACTCCTAGCAAAGGCACACCACCATATTCTGCATAATCAAGCCTTTTGAAGACCTTACGCAAGCCTGGGCGTAATACGGCTGCGGCAAGTTTGCTAGGAAGCGAACTGGTCATCTGGGTACGAATCAAGCCGAGCAGCGTTTCGGCAAGTCCCTCGCTCAACTTGAGAACTACATTACCGACGAAGCCATCACAAACAACCACATCGGCTCCGTTTGCGGGAATATCACGTCCCTCGATGTTCCCAATAAAGTTGATGCCCAACGTTGCGGCATTAGCTTTGAGTAGTTGATGTGCCTCAACAACCTGCTGGTTTCCCTTACTTTCCTCTTCACCATTGGCAAGCAGCGCAACACGCGGCGCTTTCATCTGGAAGACACGCTCCATATAGAGCGATCCCATCAAGGCAAACTGTTGTAGATATTCTGGCTTACAATCAGTATTGGCGCCCATATCAAGAACGAGGCATGCTCCATTTTTTGTTGGCAACACACCACCTAGTGCGGGACGTTCAACTCCTGGAATACGCTTGAGCGTAAACAATGAGGCTGCTAGCATCGCGCCGCTATTGCCAGCGGAAACCGCACCTACAGCCTCGCCATCGCGTACCAACTGTAGTGCAAGCGTCATAGAGGCATTTTTCTTGCGTCGTACCGCATTCGCAGGATGCTCATCCATCTCAATCACTTCGTCCGTGTGCAGAACGGGTAAGTCAAGACCTTTTGTGTCATGTTTAGCAAGTTCAGCCTGTATTGCCGCTTGCCGTCCGACAAGGTATACTCCTATGCCATACTCTCGTGCCGCCTGCACAGCACCCAGCACGATCTCGCCAGGAGCATTGTCGCCACCCATCGCATCGAGGGCAACACGCACTGGCTGCTTCTCATCATGCGCATCATGGGAGACGCTCATGATTTCCCTCCCTCTGGCTCACCAACCGTGGTGCGTACCAGTGCAACCAGCTTATCAAGATCGAACGGCTTATAGACGGTCTGGACCACACCCTCCTTACGAAACTCCTCTTCCTCTTTATACGCATCAAGGAAGGCGGTTACAAGGATAACGGGGATACGACGCGCTTTGCCTGAAGCCATATCCATGCCCAGTAATTTCAACTCGTCGCGCCCATCCAGGTATGGCATCATAATATCGAGTAGAATGAGATCGGGATCATGTTCACGTACCGCATCATAGAAGCGCAGGCTCTGTGTCGTCATATACGTCTCATAGCCCTCATCCCCCAACGCCTCTTTAAGAAGATCAGCAATAGTCGGGTCATCGTCCATTATTAATATCTTTTTTGCCATAGGGCCACCTCGTCACTATAATCCAGAGAAGTACAGAGCCTCTCTTACACTCAGCACACAGAGAAATGCCATTTTATTATAACATTCACCGTATGAAATGTGTGCAACACATAGGACTATCAGGTCTGTAGAAGCCATAATTCATGTTTAGTTATTTTGTATCAAAGAGATGAGCCAGAAAGGGCTAAACCAGCAAGAAGCACATGAGGCTACCGACGCGTTTAAGCGTGAGGCGCTGCTCCTTATTATAGTACATGCATAAAAGATGTTGGGAAAACTTACTCAACTGATGGTGTTTCACGAAGTGGTGAAGCAGGGTCATTTTGTAGAAGCTGTATCAGTCGCGTACTAGGCGCGATGGAGATATCAGTTGCATCGCTTAGTACGCGTGTGCGCTCTTCTTCACTCAGGTCGCGTAACGGGTCCCAACCATAGCGTTTGAGGTCTATATGCCCATCAGAAGAGAAGACAATGCCCTCAGTTTCTAACAATTGACGCATCTTGCCTCGCTGTCCAAAAGCCCAACTTCCTGTTAGCTCGCCTTTGCTGCTTACAACGCGTTGCGCTGGCACTCCCTCAAACGAAGCCTCATTCATAATCCAACCAATCATACGTGCGCCACGAGGATAGCCAAGCGCCTTTCCAAGCCAACTGTATGTTGTAACACGACCTGCAGGACATGCTCTGACCAAAGTAAAGGTATGGGCCATAATCGTAGCAACCTGCTCACGAAAAAGCGTAACTTCATCGGACATAGATATTTCCCTTTCTTCGCTGTTATCCCCTGCCCAAAAGCTGTAGTACCAAACTCCATAATTCTAGCATACTGTGAAAGCCAATCACGCCTAATGCACAGCATGCCAACGAAATATGTATGCAGAATAGAAGTATGCTCAAAAATAATTTGTGAACTCACTCCTCTGTCTGATAGACTAGTAGGATACACATTTCAACGCAGAAAGAGGAGTCTGAAGTTGTGGAGTATTCACAAGAAGAACTTATCGCGAATATGAACAGTAACCATGCTGAGTCTATCTGGAATGTGCTGGATATTAAACTGGTGGAGGCACAACAAGACCGCGTGGTAGCAACAATGCCAATCGGACCCAATCATCGGCAGCAGCTAGGCTATTTACACGGCGGTGTCTCTGTCGTGCTAGCTGAATCACTTGCCTCACTTGGCAGTGCGCTAAACATTGATGCAAATAAGCAAATGGCATTTGGGCTGGAAATCAACGCCAATCACCTGCGCCCAAAACGTGAGGGTACTGTAACCGGAGTAGCTGTCCCCATCACGCGTGGGCGTACAACGCATGTCTGGGATATCAGGATTAGCGATGAGCAAGACAAACTCGTCTGCATCTCGCGCTGTACCGTTGCCATCGTAGATCGTCCCCCCGACAACGGCAATCCCCTTGCGAAGCCTGCTGAGAACTTCGGATGAGTGGAGGAAATCGAATTACAATAGGCAAGGAGACATAGATAGCCTCCTGCCTATTGTGTGTTGTTTAAGCAGCCGAGGAATTAAGCACATGACGCACAATATTCTCATCAGAAGCAGTAGTGATCTGACGGAAAAGTACATCAAGCACATCAGGCTTTTGAATTTGCTTCACCTGCTTCTCGGCTAACTCTGAAAGAGCAGGGAAACGCAACTCTACCGTTGTAACTAAAACATCCTGTAATGCTTCAACTCTGCCTCTAGCTTCGCCTCTAGCTTCGCCTCTGGCTTCACCTTCTGCGATGCCTTCCGCTTTGCTTTCTGCACGGATTTTTTTTATTTTAGAATTCTCTTCCCATAACTGATCGTACATATTCAACTTCTCCTGTATCTTATACTTTTCGGGTTGTGGTACAGTATCAGTTCGTTCCAGAAATATCTGCATCCATATGATCTGCTGTCTGCAAGTCTTTTACAACCGCAGCCAAATTCTCATAGATATATTCAGGCTTGAAAGGCGTCGTTTCCACTTCCTTACGGCTGTCTTTGCCAGAGAGTACAAGCAGAGTATGCGTCTTTGCAGCTAGCCCAGCAGCGATATCGGTATCGAGACCATCACCGAGCATGAGCGTTTCTTCTGGCTGACTACCGAGGGTTCGCATGGCTTCTTGCAGGAGAGTAGGTTGAGGTTTGCCAATCACCTCAGGCTTGGTACTGCTGGCTGCTTCGATGGCGGCAACCATCGCACCACACCCAGGAATAACATCGCCTTCAATGGGTAGCAGAGGGTCGCGATTGATAGCGACAAAGGCGGCACCGCCACGTACCGCGGTCACAGCTCCTGTAAGCTTCTTATAATCGAAAGTACGGTCAAGACCAACAAGTACGGCCTCAGCGAGGTGGCTTGCGGGAGCATCGGGATTTGCAGGTACCTTTGCGGGTTGTTGCTCTTGCTCGAAGATGTGCAGGTCATACGAGCTGACCATCTCTAATAGAGGCTGTTCGCCTACAACATAGACCGTTCCATTGGGGAAGCGCCGTGCAATGTTTTTAACCGCAGCCTGACCAGCACCAAGCACGTGGGAGGCATTCGTCGTGATGTCGAGACGAGCTAGTTTGGCGATTACCTGTACCTCGCTGGCAAACGAGTTGTTGGTGAGAAAAAGATATTTTTTGTGTGTACGATCAAGCCAGGCGATAAATTCTTTTGCACCGGGTAGCAAAACTTCACCTCGATAGACAACGCCATCGAGGTCAATCAGGTAGGTCGTGTATGATGGTAGCATGTATTAATCTCTCAGTAGTTGTTCGCGAATAGCAACAATCTCGCGTCGTAGGGCTGGATTGAGATTGACGTCGCGCTCTATCTTCTCACAGGCGTGTAGCACCGTGCTGTGATCGCGTCCACCAAAGAGTTGACCGATTTCAAGCAAGGAAGCCTGTGTCTCTTGACGAATGAGATACATCGCAATTTGGCGAGGCATCACAATATGCTTATCGCGTTGCTTGCCACACATCGCATCCTGCGAGATATGGTAGTATTCCGCAACTGCTTCTGCAATCTGCTTACTTGTCAAGCGTGACTCGCGTGTATCGTTGCCTAATGAGGACATAGCGGCACGGGCAACATCCATTGTCAAATCGGTACGATGCAGTTGCTGATAGGCCATAAGGCGGTTAAGGCACCCTTCCAGTTCACGAATGTTTGTCTGCACACGACCTGCGATATAGGCAATGATGTCGTCTGGTACTCGATAACGCAATAAATCGGCCTTGACACGCAGAATTGCCATGCGTGTTTCCAGGTCTGGTGGCTGAATGTCTGCGATCAGGCCCCACTCGAAGCGCGAACGCAGGCGCTCTTCCAGGCTCACAATCGCCTTGGGTGGTCGATCGCTACAGATCACAATCTGCTTGCTCATCTCATGCAGGCTGTTGAACGTATGGAAAAACTCTTCCTCCGTCGATTCTTTACCTGCGATAAACTGGATATCGTCTACAAGCAAGATATCGACTGAGCGGTACTTGGCGCGAAACTCTTCGGTGGTTCGATAGCGAATGGCATTGACAATCTCGTTCGTGAATTGTTCGGAGGAGACATACAGTACCGCCAGGCCGGTATGAACGCCTTGATGACCAATTGCGTGCAATAGATGTGTCTTGCCCAATCCGACGCCTCCGTAGAGGAAGAGCGGGTTATACGACTCCCCTGGAGCCTCGGCTACCGCAAGAGATGCCGCATGAGCCAGGCGGTTACTGTTGCCAACGATAAATGCATCGAAGGTATAACGCGGATTCAGGCGGTTATGCATCAGAATATTTGCCCTTTGCTCGTTATCCCATTCTTCTAACGAATCCGTTGAATTTGTGCGCATGTAACGAAGTTCTGGTTGAATTGGTGCTGCCGCATTTGGTTTCGCATCGTAGTAGGCGTAATTGCTCTGCTGGTAGTTCACCGGGGGCGCATTGTGCTCAAACTCGTCTGTTGTGAAATCCTGCTCATTGGAATGAATTTCGTCGTGTTGTGCTACTGTCACCGTCATAATCGTGACATGCTGTCCGGTGACATCCATTAAGATATCTTCAAGCGAACGGCGCCAACGTGTATTGATGACATCGCGTGCGAGATCGTTGGGGACTTGAAGCACAAAGTATGCTCCCGGCTCCTGTGAATCGGCGTCAATATCATCGGTTGTCGCATTTTGCATAGTAGAGAGATGAGCATCTTGCAGCCATGCTCTTGAGGTAGCGTCAACGGATGTTTGTTCCAGGCGTTCGAGCGTATCACGCCAAATAGTAGCAGTATTCACGAGCATTTCTCCCGCAGTTAAGCTTCGTCGAGAGCCACAACTGCAACGCACTCGATTTCGACGAGGGCTTGACGTGGTAACTCGGCAACCGCTACTGTCGAACGTGCAGGCTTTGTACCTTGAAAGTATGTTGCATACACTGCATTCATTGCTTGAAAATCACTCATTCTGACGAGAAAAACTGTCGTTTTTACAACGTGGTCAAATGAGGTTCCCGCGGCAGCTAGTACAGCTTGAAGATTTTGGAGCGTGCGATGTGTTTGTGCCGCTACATCCTCTCCAACAAGATTCCCTGATGCTGGTTCGAGGGCAGCCTGACCAGAAGTGTACACGAAGTTGCCATAGCGGATAGCCTGGTTGTAAGGGCCGATTGCGGCTGGTGCTTGGGGTGTATTCACTGCCGTAATTGATGGGTCTGAATTGTGTTCCATAAAGCATTTCCATAACACGATTTACGAAGGCAAAAAAGCCTTGTCAACAATAAAAAAGGATAGCAAGGTCACTTATGACGAGTATGGGCGGCGTCCCAGAGGTGGTACTGGTCCTTTACCATCTGCATTCATTGTGTAGCCTCTGGAATATGGTTTTGCTGGCTGGATCAACTGATTTCCACGCGCAAGTTCACGCGCACAATTGCGTAGCGCCTGCTGCATCTCGGCGGCTGAGTCGAAGCGGTCTTCCGGCTCTTTCTCTAATACGCGAAGCACGAGTTGTTCAAGAACGGGAGGAATGGCAGGATTACGGGCACGTAGCGATGGTGGGTTGGCTGATGCGTGCTGCATTGCGATAGAAACTGCGGTTGGACCAGCAAAAGGTGGCTGTCCAGTCAACATTTCAAACATCACCACGCCTAGTGAATACAGATCAGAAGATGCCGTTAATGTCTCGCCGCGTGCTTGTTCTGGTGAAAGATAATCGGCGGTACCGAGCACAATGCCACTATTGGTGAGACCTGCATCTTCCGCGACACGCACGATACCAAAGTCTGTAAGCTTCACCAGCACACCACGGTCAATGATACCACTGGATGGCCCACCATTTAATACAAGCATGATGTTCTGCGGCTTGATATCGCGGTGAATAAAGCCGCGTGCATGCGCAACCTGCAATACTGAGCAAACTTGTTCCGCAATCTGTATCGCCTCGCGTGCCTGAAGGTATCGCCTCTGCCCGACAAGCTGCTTCAAGGTCGGGCCGGGAATGTATTCCATAACCAGAAAATACTGCCCAACCTCCTCTACAAAATCATAGATGGTGACGGCATTTGGATGGGCGAGTGCTGCGGCGGCGCGAGCCTCACGGCGGAATCGCTCGACTGCTCGCGTATCGTTTTTGTCCAGGGAGCGCAATACTTTGATTGCCACGATCCGCTCCACACGGTTATCCCAGGTTTTGTAGACGCTTGCCATACCGCCTGTCGCGATATGCTCACGTATCTCGTACCTGCCTGCAATAGGTTTTTCTCCAAATTGATTCAACGTTCCACCTCAAACAACCTGGGTAATGGGCTGTAGCAAAAAAGACATTTTGTGTCAGACGTTAGTATACCATCAATGTATTATGGCGTCCAGAACGGACGTGAGTCTCCATCGATACCACCAGCAGTCAACTGTACAGGATTGCCCTGTATCCTGTATGCGCCTGTCTTCCTATCAGTTGTTAATGAAGCAAGCCAGATATTATATTCATTATTCGTATAGCTTAGATAGGCTATTTGCTTCCCATCTGGCGACCAGACCGGCTGGCTGACAAACTGTTGCATCAGTAAGCGCGACGACTGCTTATATGGTGCTAGTGCTTCCTGTACAACCGTTGAGTTGTTCGGGTCACTTGTCACATCCTGCGTAGGGAGCGGCATAACATACAAACTCATCTGGCCGTTACTTTCGCGACGCACATACGCCAGAGAGTTGCCGTCAGGCGAGAACGCTGGCTGTATGTTCTGAACCGTCGTATCGTTTGGCGTAAGCGCAACTGACGGGTCAAAGCCCGAACTCTCGACGCCAGGACGGTATTTCCCAGGGTTGTTTGCAATGGCGTTAGCATTTTCCAGGTAGACCTGAATCACCTGTTTTGTTCCTGTCTTGTCATACGTGTAATGCGTGTACGCAATCTGATCCGGATGACCTGGGCGATACATTGCATCACGATTTCCACCATCGCCATAATCTGCATAGGCCACATCTTGTGGTTTGCCTGCTGGATTGCTTAAAGATATCGCAAATACTTGTAGGTCAAGCAGTGGTGCATCCTGTTTTGTCGCGCTATACCAGTCTTCTTTTTCAAGGTCACTCAAAAAAAGTATCTTTGAGCTATCTGCCGACCACATCGGTTGAGCATACCAGTAGTATGTATTTTTAATAAACGTACCATCCTGATAAAATTTTCCTTGCCCAGTACGAAGTACTGTCCAGGTACCTCCCTGCACCGGTTTATACACGAGGTCGGAATAGTTTTTGTAGCGTATAACGGCGGCTATCCATTTGCCATTTGGCGAAACAGCGGGATCACGGAAATCCTTGTTGGTCGCGACCTGATGCACATCCCGCTTGCCATTCAGCGCGAAGATAGCGCGTCCTTGTGTGAAATACAGTGTTCCATTGAAGAGAAAAGAGTCCTGGTTAATACCAAGAGTATGACCCTTAGGATCGGTATGCACCGTCTTGAAATTGCCTGTACTACCGCTTCCTCCACCCCCTCCAAAGCCAAGACAGCCCTGTAAACTAAAGGCCAGGAGGAGCAGCAAGAGATACCATAGAGAAGAGATTCGTCGTTGCTGCGTCATAACATATTTCCTCTTGTTTTTTCCAAAACTATCTAACCTTCTTATTTTACACCATTGAAGAAGAGATACTTTGATACTTAGATTTTTGCACTTCTCATAGATTCACTTCTCGGCAGGACGTTTGATCCTTGGTGTTGGTTTGGGCCATCCAGCTAAAGTCGAGTTTACCCTTTGATATCATCAAGATTGGCACAATGTCTGAAGATAATCCTGTGAAACGAAGTAAGGTGGTCGCTCCTTACGCTACCGCTGGTGCGACGTGGTGGCTGGAGAGCCTCTTCGCTCCCCTCGACTTGAGCATGCTCAGCTATCCAACGACCAAGGAAAGAGCAGCATCAACCCAGACTTCCGTTCCCGTCACATAGGCAGAGGCATCCGAAGCCAAAAAGACGACCACTTCAGCAATCTGTTCCGCTTGTGCAGACTTGCCACTCAGGGGAATAGGCCCTTTGGGATACTCCACGGGAAATTTGACCTGCTCGACATTCCGCTGCTCTGTGCTGGCATCAATCTTGGTTTCCGTCGCTCCTGGGCAAATCACATTCACGCGAATATTGGCTGTTGCCAATTCGACCGCCAGCATTTTGACCAGAGCGACTTGCCCCGCTTTGGAGGCCGAGTAGGCACTCGCTCCCGTATTACTGAAGATGCGTGTCCCATTGACAGAGGAGGTCACAATAATCGAGCCTGCGCCCTGCTTTTTCAGAGAGGGCAATGCGGCTTTGATGGTCACGAACGTGCCAGTCAGATTGGTGGTCAACGTCCGCGTCAATTCCGCCAGTGGTGCCCAGACTCCATTGATGCCTGCATTGGCAAAGACGATATCCAGTCGTCCCCAACGCTCACTGATCTGCTGCATTGCCTGCTGCATTTGCTCTTCATTGGTAATATCAGCCACCTGTATCATGGCTTCATGTCCGGCCTGTGTAATTTCTTCTGCTGTTTGCTGAGTTGTCTCACGACTGTGATCCAGGACGGCCACACGAACCCCTTGTTGGGCGAAGAGAACAGCGGCGGCCTTGCCAATTCCCGAACCCGCTCCGGTCACCACCGCAACTCTTCCTGTCAGATCTCCCATTTCCTCTTCCTTTCTCGCTTCTTGTTGCAAGAAGCACCTCTGCTTCCTACAACACGAGCTTCCGTCTCTGAAAGTTTCTTTCCTGTGGACGCTTTGAGGAGAAACGCAGTTCTTGGAGGGAAAAATGAAACACACAGGCACATCGGAAAATCTAGCTTTTTGTTCATCCGTCATGCTATACCTGGTGAAGAAAACAGACAAAGATTTGCGAGGGAAATACATGGCACAGACAGATCAACCAGACCTGCACACTGATATGGCAAGTGAAGCTGAGGGCGTCAAGTCGCAGGAGATGCTGCTCAACATGGGGCCGCAACACCCCAGCACACATGGAGTCTTGCGCTTGGTTCTTTCACTGGAAGGCGAAACGATTACGGATTGCACGCCGATTATTGGCTATCTGCATCGAGGAATGGAGAAGATTTTTGAAAATCGGACGCTCATGCAGGGCATCCGATATACGGACAACTCGGACTATCTCTCGCCGATGCTCTGCGAAATCGCCTACGTCGGCGCAGCAGAGCAACTCATGGGATTGGAGCCACCACGACGAGCGCAATACATCCGCCTTCTCGTTGGAGAGATGCAACGTATTGCCAGTCATCTGGTCGGCGTTGGCACCTATCTGCTCGATCTCGGCGCGTTTACACCCGTGATCTACGCCTTTCGTGACCGCGAAGGCATCATGGGACTCTTTGAGGCTCTAACCGGGAGTCGCTTCACCGTCAACTATCAGCGAGTTGGGGGAGTCCTTCACGACTTTCCGAAGGGGTGGTTACGTGAATGTGAAGCGTTCCTCAATCAGGTTGAGAAGGGCTTGGATGAGATGGAGCAACTGGTGGTTGGCAACGAAATTTTCCAATCACGAACACAAGGCGTTGGCTATATTGATGCGTCACAAGCGACCGCATATGGACTGACAGGTCCAATGGCTCGTGGCAGTGGTATCGCTTGGGATTTACGCGTCAACCGCCCCTACATGGCATATCGTGAAGTACCTGTCAACATGCAAGTACGCCAGGAAGGGGATTGCTTTGCACGTAACGCCGTTCGTATGCAGGAAATGCGAGAGAGCGTTCGCCTGTGTCGAGTTGCCATTGACAAGATGCCTCCTGGTGCTATCGCGGCGCGTGTTCCGATTGCGCTACGACCTCCACGCGGTGAAACGTACTTTGCGATAGAGAATATTCTATTCCATTTTTTAGCCCATCAGCATACAACCAGGGCTTCAGGCCACTTCTTCTTGTACACATCTAGACTTGGACAAGCCAATCTGCTAGACTTGAAATGCAGAGTTGGAAGCTGTCACCTTCTCCACAAAGAAAGCGGTCAATGAAAGGATGTA
>JAABUQ010004810.1_pt1 | contig 22471 bp, 24 predicted proteins | sample 5560001 | NCBI WGS metagenome assembly JAABUQ01 (sample SAMN10711888, study PRJNA513371) | rock metagenome | isolation source: Antarctica rocks | place: Antarctica: Victoria Land, Finger Mt nord | collected 2015-12-18 | reverse complement strand
GCTTGCTCATCGTCTCTCCTGTTCCGCAGCCATCCTGGCTGCCGTCAGGCAGAAACTCCACTTATCAAACCTGTGCAGATTTCCTGAGCCATCTCTGCGAGTGCCGATGCTGTTGCAGCCGACGAAGTTACGAGAGAATGTACCTGCTCTTCCAGTTGGTTGACGCGCCCGTCTAGGTGAGCGACGTACCAAACAATGCCGCCCAAGCTGGCTAATACGCCGACTAGGCCCGAAACCACGCCGACATTCGTTTTAATTGTTTCACTAAAAAGTCGCACTCAGTATCTTCCATGATTGCTGTAGCGTCTTGTTTGACCGCTCCGTTGCATCCTTACCTACTCAAGCTTAATGGATTGCTCAAAGAGTGAAACCTATCCAACACGTTCCAAGTGAGCGCCAGAGTCTTACGAGGTCTGTTGTTAATTCAGCCGCGCCATAGGGCCGTGTCGGGCAACTTGGAAGCTTTGCGATGAATCAGAGGGGGGATGCGATCAGCTTTTCAGCCGTGGTCATGACATCAGGCCACCTTGCATAGCGTGAAATCGACATGCACGGCGTCGTAAGGGAACACAACACCGCCTGTTGTGCGATCGAGTACGCCGGCGTTGATGAGCGCCGTTACGTCGGCATGCACGGCCTTCACGTCGCGTCCGACACGGCGGGCCACTTCGCGGAATGATAGTTCGCCCTGCCCCGTCATTGCGCACAGGATCTCCCAGCGCTTGGCGGTCAGCACCTTCCACAGCAGCTCGACCGACGCGAACGAAATAACTTCGCCCTGCGCCTCGCCCTGAAAAGCGGCAGCCATACGACGTTTCGTCTCTTCGACCGAGGAGACACCGAGTGTAATGGTCCTCATCGTCCTGCCCTCCACATCTCGACATCGTTCCAGAAATCAGCTTGCAATGTAACCAGGTCGATGAAGCGGTAGGCGACTTCGTGGCCGGCAATGTGCTTATGGTCGCCTTTGCCCGCTTCGTTGTCATAGCGCAGTATGCAGACACCCTCCACAACGAGCGCCAGGCTATATTTGAAGTCGTGATCACTTGCGGACACAGGCCGGGGTACCCGCCAAATGACGATCTCCACGAATGCTGTTTCCGCTAGGGCTTGGCGCTCACGTAGCAGCAGTTCGGCTTTCACGTTGGAGAACATGCCAACGTCCAAGTGCGTTGTCAAACGCTCCAACAAGCTTATCTCTGTCCAACTGCCCGTCTGCCGCCGGCATGACCCGCAATTGACACTCCCGAACGACTTGCCCACCCTGCCCGCAACGAGACCAAAGGGAACGCTCCCATGACCACCGACACCCCCTCCCCCGCGCCGCGCCTGCGCAGCCGGCGCTGGTTCGACGAGCCGAGCGACCCCGGCATGACGGCGCTCTATCTAGAGCGCTACCTGAACTTCGGCCTGACGCGGGGCGAGCTGCAGTCGGGGCGTCCGATCATCGGTATCGCGCAGACCGGCTCCGACCTGTCGCCCTGCAACCGGCACCTGGTGGACCTCGCGAGCCGGGTGCGGGACGGCATCCGGGACGCGGGCGGCGTGCCGCTGGAGTTCCCGATCCATCCGATCCAGGAAACCGGCAAGCGGCCCACCGCGGCGCTGGACCGCAACCTGGCCTATCTCAGCCTGGTGGAGGTGCTGCACGGCTACCCCATTGACGGCGTGGTGCTGACGACCGGGTGCGACAAGACGGTGCCGGCCTGCCTGATGGGGGCGGCGACGGTGAACATCCCGGCCATCGTGCTGTCGGGCGGCCCCATGCTGGACGGCTGGTACAACGGACGGCTCGCAGGAAGCGGCACCATCGTGTGGGAAGCGCGCAAGCTGCTGGCCGAGGGGCTGATCGACTACGCGGAGTTCATCGACATGGTGGCGGCGTCCGCCGGGTCGGTCGGGCACTGCAACACCATGGGCACGGCGCTGTCGATGAACAGCCTGGCGGAGGCGCTCGGCATGTCGCTGCCCGGCTGCGCCGCCATCCCCGCGCCGCACAAGGAGCGCGGCTGGATGGCCTACCACACCGGGCACCGCATCGTCGGCATGGTGCATGAGAACCTGCGCCCGTCCGACATCATGACCCGGGCCGCATTCGAGAACGCCGTGGTGGCCGCGGCGGCCCTCGGCGCCAGCAGCAACTGCCCGATCTCCATGATCGCCATCGCGCGGCACATGGGCGTCGAGCACACGCTGGACGATTGGCAGCGGTTCGGCGAGGGCATCCCGCTGCTGGCCGACGTGCAGCCGGCCGGGCGCGTGCTGGGCGAGGGCTTCTTCCGCGCCGGCGGCGTGCCGGCGGTGATGCGCGAGCTGCTGGACGCCGGCAAGCTGCATACGGACGTGATGACCTGCACCGGCAAGACGCTCGGGGAAAACCTGGCAAAGCGCCCGGCGGTGGACCACGACGTGATCCGCCCGTACGGCAACCCGCTCAAGGAAAGCGCCGGGTTCGCGGTGCTGTCGGGCAACCTGTTCGACGCGGCGGTGATGAAGCTCAGCGTCATCGACCCGGAGTTCCGCAGCCGCTTCCTGTCTGATCCCGACCAGCCCAACGTGTTCGAGGGCAAGGCGGTCGTGTTCGAAGGGCCGGAGGACTACCACGAGCGGATCGAGGACCCGGACCTTGGCGTGGACGAGCACTCCATCCTAGTGATCCGCAACTGCGGCCCGGTCGGCTACCCCGGCGGCGCCGAGGTGGTGAACATGCAGCCGCCCGCCGCCTTGCTGAAGGCCGGCGTGCACACCCTGCCGACAATGGGCGACGGGCGGCAGTCCGGCACCTCCGGCAGTCCCTCGATCCTCAACGTCTCGCCCGAGGCCGTGGTGGGCGGCGGCCTCGCTTTGCTGCACACCGGCGACCGCGTCCGCATCGACCTGAACAGCCGCAAGGTGGACGTGCTGCTGCCTGAAGGCGAGCTGGACGCGCGGCGCCGCGGCTGGACCCGGCCGGCGCTGGAGCACAAGACGCCTTGGGAGCAGATCAGCCGCAGCATGGTCGGGCAGCACGCGACGGGCGCCTGCCTGGAACCGGCGACGCTGTACCTCAATATCGTCGAGGAACGCGGCGAAAGCCGCAACAACCACTGATACGACAAGCATTGGCAGGACGGCACCCATGGCAGGCAGGCTGACCGGCAAGACCGCGTTCATCACCGCGGCGGCGCAAGGCATCGGGCGCGCCACCGCGCTGGCCTATGCGGCGGAGGGCGCGCGGGTGATCGCCACCGACCTGAACGAGGCGAAGCTCGTGGAGATCGCGGGCGACGCCATCACGGTGCACCGGCTGGACGCGACGCAGCCCGCCGACATCGCGCGTATCGCAGCGGCCGCCGGTCCAGTCGATGTGCTGTTCAACTGCGCGGGCTTCGTGCACCAGGGGACGATCCTGGACGCGACGGACGCGGAGTGGGACTTCGCCTTCGCGCTGAACGTGCGCAGCATGTTCCACACGATCCGCGCCTTCCTGCCGGGCATGGTGGAGGCGGGCGGCGGCTCGATCATCAACATGTCGAGCGCGGCCAGCAGCATCAAGGGCGCGCCGAACCGCTTTGTGTACGGCACGACCAAGGCGGCGGTGATCGGCCTCACCAAATCCGTTGCGGCGGACTTTGTGAAGCAGGGCGTCCGCTGCAACGCCATCTGCCCCGGCACCGTGCAGACGCCGAGCCTCGACGACCGGATCGCCGCCAACGCCGCGGCCGCCGGGTCGCTGGAGGCGGCGCGGACCGGGTTCATCGCGCGCCAAGCCATGGGCCGGCTCGGCACGCCGGAGGAGATCGCGGCGCTTGCGGTGTATCTCGGCTCCGACGAGACGCAGTTCATCACGGGACAGACGGTCGTCATCGACGGCGGCTGGACGCTTTGAAGGCGCGGCCGCCGGGCCGCCCAGGTTTGGGAGTTTAGGTCATGAAGCTGCTGCGCGTGGGCGCCCCGGGTGCCGAGAAACCCTGCATGGTCGGGCCGGACGGGCAATACCGTGACCTGTCGGGCACCGTGCGGGACTTCGATGCGGAGGCGCTGTCGCCCGCCGGGCTGGCCCGCCTCGCCGCCCTCGACCCGGCGAGCCTGCCCGTCGTGCCGCCCGGGCGCATTGGCCCCTGCGTGCCGCGTCCGGTCAACTTCGTCTGCATCGGGCTGAACTACGCCGACCACGCGGCGGAGACCGGGGCGCAGATCCCCAAGGAGCCCATCGTGTTCCTGAAATCGCTCGGCGCGTTCCAGGGGCCGAACGACGACGTGCGCCTGCCGCGCGGGTCGAAGAAGACGGATTGGGAGGTGGAACTCGGCATCATCATCGGGGAGCGCGCCAGCTACGTGCCGGAGCACGAGGCCATGCGGCACGTTGCCGGGTATTGCGTGGTCAACGACGTGAGCGAGCGCGAGTACCAAATCGAGCGCGGCGGCACCTGGGACAAGGGCAAGGGCTGCGACACCTTCGGCCCGACCGGGCCGTGGCTGGTGACGCAGGACGAGGTGCCGGATCCGCAGGGCCTGCATCTGTGGCTGGACGTGGACGGACAGCGCATGCAGGACGGCAGCACGGAGACGATGATCTTCGGCGTGCAAAAGCTGGTGAGCTACGTGAGCCATTTCATAACCTTGCACCCCGGCGACGTGATCGCCACCGGTACCCCACCGGGCGTGGGCCTGGGCAAGAAGCCGGAGCCGGTGTTCCTCAAGGGCGGCGAGACGATGCGGCTCGGCGTCGAGGGGTTGGGCGAGCAGGTGCAGCAGGTGGTGGCGGCATAGCCCTCTCTCCGCACCGACTGAATTTACACGCTTTCGTTGCAGCCGCTCCTTGCAGGCCGGGCCGCCGCGGCGTTAGATGTCCTGATGGCTTGAGTGCGCGAAAGCCCGGGGTTCCGAGCCGCGTCGCCACCAGCTCGCGTGGGTGCTTCGGTGCGGTTTGACGGAGGACAGCGATGGACTCTTCTACCCAGGTCATCCTGAGCGGTGTCCTGACCTTCGGCGTGCCCCTGGCGTTCGCTTGCCGGGAACTGCTGATCGCCCGCCGCCCGCCGCGGGGATCATGGGGCGGCGACGGCCCGCCCCCTCCGGCGCCGGTGCCGCCGCCGCCTGACTTCTCGCCGGAAGCGTTCAAGCCGCTCAAGCCGTTGCCGGACTGCCTGATCCCAAAGCCGATGGCGCTGCCGCGCGCCGACTCGCCGCAGCGGACCCGAGTGCTGGAGCCGGTTTGATCGACCCGCTCGGTTGACTGGCCTACATCAGGAACGCAGCGCCGCGGAACCAGCCAAGCAGAAACACCACCTGAACAGCGGCGAATGCCAGCAACAGGATGGCCCGGCCGCCAAGCGATGGCACGGCCTCCAGCACGTCCGTGGTTGCGAGCAGGAAAGCTGGGCTACAAGCCACAAAGCGCGGCATGCTCCATACCACGCCCGATAGCAGCGCCATGAGCACGGTCGTCGCGCAGAGCCAAGCCTCCGGGGGCCGGCGTTTCGCTGCCAGCAATCCGGCCGCGCCAAGCCCGAGCAGTGCCCATCCGACGAGGTAGAACAAGCCGATGTGGCCGTTCCTCGGATCGGCCGCGCGAAGGGCGTCGAGCAGGACCGCGAACGGGTTGCGCAGCGTATGGCCCCAGGCGCCCTGAATCGTCGCGAAAGCGAAGGGATCGCCGACGTGTCCCCATAGGAACGCCATGAAGCCGATGATGCCAAGCGGAGCCAGCGCTGCCGGGGCCAAGAGGCGCACCGCCTCCATCGGATTGCGGGCGAGCCGTGCGCGCCACAACCGGTGGATGCTAAACCAAACGGCCAACAGCACGCCCGTGGGGCGAGTCGCCGTGACGGAGGCGCATGCCGCGGCGGCGAGCCAAGGCCGCCCCGTTTGGAGCGCCAGCAGGCAGGCGATGGTCAGGGCGGCATACAGGCTCTCGCTGTATGCCGCGTCGAAATAGAAGCCGTAGGGCCAGGCGGCAAGCAGCAGCAGCCACGGCCACGGGCTGGCATTCGGCCGGGTGCGGACCCGGTAGAGCCAACCCAGGACGGTGAACGCCCACAACGCGAGCGTCGCCACTGCGGCCCCGGTGATGGGGGGCGCGACGCTGGTCAGGGTGGCCGTCAGCCGGACCAGCAGGGGAAACAACGGGAAGAAGGCCCAATTCGCCTGCCATAATCCTCGTACGAGGTGCGGCGCCACATCGTAGCCCGACTCCGCGATGGACAGATACCAGTGGCAATCCCACTGGCACAGGTCACGCGCGAGCCCGTTTGGCGCGAGCGCCGCATACACTGCCAATCGGAGCGCGATCAGCGCGGCAGCCGCTGCGGACACGGTGCGCAGGTTCGGTGCAGGCTGCCGGCGGCCCAGGGATGGCCGCGGCCCAAAGCCATGGCGAACTGTTTTTGCCCCATGCTCACCCGGCATCAGCAAACTCCCTTAGCGCAAACGATGCGATGTTCGCGCGGCGGTCAGGCGGGAGAAGCTGATCAGGCTGGCCGCCCCGGCGAAGCCCGCGCCCAAGGCGACCGCCAGCGCCGGGCCATGCAGGACCGAGATGCCGAAGCACAGCGCCACCAGCGCCGCGCCGACCGACTGCCCCACCAGGCGGGAGGTCGCGACGATGCCGCTGGCGCCGCCGCTGCGCTCCGGCGGCGCGCTCGACATGATCGCCTTGAGGTTCGGCGACTGGAAGAAGCCGAACCCGGCGCCGCAGACCATCAGGCGCCACACGCAGCTCAGGTCGTCCGGGTTGGCCGGCAGCGTCGCCATCAGGAGAAGGCCCGTGGCCAGCGCCGCCATGCCGATGCCGCCCAGGACCGCCGGCGGGTAACGGTCGGACAGCGGCCCGGCAATCGGCGCCATGGCGGCCGTGACCACGGGCCAGGAGGTCAGCAGCAGCCCCGTCTCCACCGCGTTGCGCCCCAGCACGGTCTGGAAATAGAACGGCAACGACACGAAGGCGAGGCCCTGCGCCGCGAAGGAGCAAACGGACGTCAGCGACGACAGCGCGAACATCGGCCGCCGGTACAGGTCCACCGGCAGCATCGGCGCGGACAGCCGGAGCTGCCGCTGGATCAGGAAGAAGCCGGACACCGCCGCCCCTGCCAGCACCGCGGCGATCACCGGGCCGGGCGCGCTGTGCGCCGCCTCCCCGATGCCGAAGATCAGCAACCCGAAGGTGGCGGCGTTGAGCAGCGCGCTGCGGGCGTCGAAGCGGTGCGTGGCGTGCGGCGTTTCCGGCAGATAGCGCACCGACAGCGCCAGGGCCGCCACGCCGACCGGGCCGTTGACCGCGAACAGCCATTGCCAGGACGCGACCGACAGCACCGCCGCGGCGACCGTGGGGCCGAGCGCCGTGGACACGCCCACCACCAGCGCGTTGAACCCAACCCCGCGGCCCAGCATCCGCGCCGGGTAGATGTAGCGCACGAGCGCGGTGTTCACGCTCATGACGCCGCTGGCGCCCAGCCCTTGCAGCACCCGCGCCGCCGTCAGCGTCGGCAGCGACCAACTGGCGGCGCAGGCCAGCGACGCCACGGTGAACACCGCAAGCCCCACGCTGTAAACCCGGCGGTAGCCGTAGATCTCGCCGAGCGAGGCGAACGGCAGCAGGGAGACCACCAAGGCGAGCTGGTAGGCGTTCACCACCCACACCGACGCCGCCGGGCTGGCCAGCAGGTCGGCCGCGATGGTGGGCAGGGCGGTGTTGGCGATGGAGGTGTCGAGCGACGCCATGCCGACCGCCAGCACGATGGCCGCCACCGCCCAGCCGCGCCGGCCCGGCGGCAGGCCGTCCTGCGCGCCCGGCGGCAGGCCGTCCTGCGGCACCGCGTCGCGGCCCGAGACCGCGCCGCTCACCGCCATGCCCGTCCCAGATCCAGCAGGTGGAACGCCAGCGCCCCCAGCAGCGCGAGCGACACCCAGCCCCACCACGCGCCCCCGGCGCCCACCCGCATCGCCAAGAGCAGGCACATGCCGGACAGCAGGTTGGGCAGCAGCCGCGCCGGACGCACCCCGCGGCCGGTGGCCCGGTGGTGGACGGCCAGGCCCATAGCCTCCAGCGCCATGCCGGCCAAGATCAGGTCGAGCACCCGCCCGCTTGCGAACAGCTCCGCCATGGAGGCCGCCTAACCGCGCGCCACGGCGTCACTCATGTGCGACGGCTTGGTGCATCTTGCGCAGGCCCAGCGCCATCAGCCCCGCGACCACGGGGATGCTGAGGCCCATGGCGATTTCCGGGTCGATGTGCCCGCCCGCCGCCTTGAACGCCTTGGCGGCATAGCCGATGAGGCCGACGATGTAGTACGTGACCGCCGCAATCGACAGGCCCTCCACCGTGGACTGCAGCCGCAGTTGCAGGCGCACCCGGCGGTTCATCGCTTCCAGCACCGACTGGTTCTGCCGCTCCCGCGTCACGCTCACCCGGGTGGCGAGCAGTTGCGTCGCCCGCGCGACCCGGCGCGACAGCTCCTCCTGCCGTCCCGCCGCCGAGCGGCAGGTGTTCATCGCCGGGGCCAGCCGCCGCGCGGTGAACTCCTGCATGGTCTGCAGCCCCGGAAGCCGCACCTCGCGCAAGTCCTGTACCCGGCGCTGCACCAGGCCGTCATAGGCGAAGGCGGCGCTGAAGCGGAACAGGTTATCGGCCTGGCGGCTGTCGATCTCGGCCGCGAGGCGGGTCAGGCGCTCCAGCAGCACCGGCTCGTCCTGGTCGGGCGCCGTGACCATGGCGGCGGTGATCTCGGCGACTTCCCGCTCGCACCGGGCGATCTCCGGGGCCAGGGCTTGCGCGACTGGAAGGGCGAGCAGCGCCATGATGCGGTAGGTGTCAATCTCCATCAGGCGCTGCACCACGCGCCCGGCCTGCGCCGGGGTCATGCTGCGGTCCTGCACCAGCACGCGGCTGAACCCGTCTGGCCGCACCCGGAAGTCGGCGAAGGCCGCCGCCGCGCCGCTGCTGACCGCCGATCCCACCAGCACGCCCGGGAACAGCCGCCTTGCCATGGCCAGGGACTTGGCCTCGTCGTCGCCCTGCGGCAGCAACGCGACGTGCGTCGCGACCATCACCTGGCCGGGCAGGCTAGCCAGCCAGTCCGCGGGCACGGCGGCGATGGCCGGGTCGTCGAACGGGTCCGTCCCGGTGCCGGCGACGATGAACTTGTAGCGGTGGAACTCGGTGTGCCGCTCCCACTTGACGCGGAACGGGCCGAGGTTGGCGCTGTAATGGTTGGCGCCCGGGGACGGCGGCGCCGCGCCGAAGCGTTCCGCGAGCGCACAGACGGCGCTGAACCCGCCTTCCCGCGCCGCGGTGTCGGAGAACAGGGCGAGGTAGGACAGCCGGGTGGGCGCCACCAGAAGCTCGGGCGGACGGGCGTGCACCTCGTCGTTGAGCTGGATGCGCAGCGGGTGGTCGGCGGGCAAAGTAGCGGTCACGCGGGCACGGCCTTCACTTGCCGGGCGAAATCGAGGATCAGCGCCGCTGTGTCCTCCGGCCGCTCTTCATGCGCGAGGTGGCCGAGGCCGGGCATGGCGACCAACGAGGCCCCGGGCACGACCCCACGGACCCGCTCGGCCTGTGCGGGCGGCACGGCCCGGTCGTTCGCGCCGACGATCAGCAGCAGCGGCACCCCCAAGCGGGGAAGGTCGCGCAGCAGCGGATGCAGGTCCCACCGCGCCATCATGCCGAGCGCCGCGGCGGCATGGGCCGGGTTGCGGATCACCCGACCGTACAGCGCGACGCCCTGCGCGTCAATGCGCGACCCCGTGCCCTCCAGGATTTGCTGCACCGCCCCGTCGCTCTTGGCCCGCCAGGCGAAAAGCTGCGGCAGCAGCGGCAGGCCGACCAGCAGCCTTGCCAAAGGCGAGAAGATCTGGCCCGGCACCCCTTCCAGCGGCACGAACGCCCCGTTCAGGCTGACCAGCCCCCGCGGCGCGATCTGCCCGTCGAGCGCCATCCGCACCAGGACCGCCGCCCCGGCCGAGTGCCCCGCCGCCAGCGCGGGCCGCACGTTGAGCGTTTGCAGCAGTCCCCCCAGCGACTTTGCCATGCCGGGCAGCGACAGCCGCGCCGTGGCCGGGCTTTCCGTGAAGCCGTGGCCCGGCAGGTCGGGTGCGACCACGGTGAAGTGCCGGGCCAGCAGGGGCATCAGCGCGCGCCAGGAGTGCGTCGCGGCCCCAGTGCCATGTGCCAGCAGCAGCACCGGCCCTGATCCCATCATTTGCACGTGCCACATCAGCCCGGCGGCGCGGACGAAGCGGCTGGCCTCCCGGTTCGGCCAGTCCCGCCCGTCGCGCGCCCAGCCGCGCCGGTCGCTGTCGCGCTGCCAAGCGCGCCGATCATTCATGCCCGGATCGCCCGGGACAGCGCCGCCGCGTCGGCATAGGGCAGCGGCACGTAGCGCGCGTCCATCGCCGCCGCGAGGCGCTGGCTGGCCGGGTGCGGACGGGGCGAGGTATCGACCAGCAGCGCCGCCAGCCGCGCGGCCCGCACCTGCCGGGCCGCGGCCATCGCGTCCGCCTCCGCCCGCGCCCGCCCGCCCTTGCCGTCCTGCGCCACGTTGGCCCGCCCGTCCGTCAGCAGCACGAGGGTCGGCGTGCCGCCCCGGCGCCGGATGCCGTCCGCCATCAGGAAACCGGCGTCGATCCCGGCGGCCAACGGCGTGCCACCGCCGCCGGGCAGGCCGGCCAGGCTGCGCTTCGCCCGCACCAGCGACCGCGTGGGCGGCAAGAGCACCTGCGCCGCCGTGCCGCGGAACGCCAGCACCGCCACCTGGTCCCGCCGCACGTAGCAATCCGCCAGCAGCAGCTCGACCGCGCCCTTGGCCTCCGCCAGCCGGTTGAACGCCTGCGAGCCGGAGGCATCGACGACGAAAATGGCCGTGGCCTCCGTCCGCTGCTTCACGCGCGCCACGCGGAAATCGTCGCGCCGGACCTCGAGCCGCCCCGCCGGACCGCGCCCGCGCAGCCCTTGCCAGGGGGCCGCCGCGCGCAGGGTGGCGATCAGGTCGAGCCGGGCGCTGCGGGGGTCGCCGGGGCGGTTGCCCACGGGACGCCCACGCCGGCCGGCCCGCTGCGGCCCGGCGCCCCCGGCCGGCGCCCGGGACCGTGGGCTGTCCCCCGCTTGCAACTGCGCCAGCAGCCCGGCGGGGATCGCCGCCTTCGCCGCCTGGATCAGCATGTCTTGTAGGGCGGCATCGGGTTTCCCGTCCGTTTCCGCCTCCCCCTCCACGCCATCCGGCATGGCGTCGGCGGGCTGCTGCGGCTCGGGCTCGGCCTCCGCCGTTTGCGGGTCGGCCGGCAGCACCGTGGCACGCGGCGCCAGGACCAGCCGGCACGCGAGCGCCGCGTCCGCCTCCTGCACCCGGTCCCGTCCGTCCAGCGCCGCCGCGGCGCAGGCCACCCGCAGCGCCAGCAGCGGCGCCCGCACCGATGCGATGCCCAGGGCCGCCGCGGTTTCGCACAACCCCCCGATCACGTCGCCGTCCGCGCGCACCCGCGGCAGCAGCCGCCGCGCCGCCGCGACCTGCTCGGCGCCGGGCAGCGGACCGTCGGCGACCCGCGCGCCGATGCCCGCAAGGTCCACGGCGAAGGCCAACCGGTCGCGCAGCGCCCCGGGCGCACGCTCGTCCTCGGCCATGCCCTCATCGAGGGCGACGACGCCGAGGCACGCCGGCTGCTGCGGCGCCCCGTCCATCACGGCCGCGATCCGCGCTGCGGCGCCGGCGGACAGCCGCTCCGCCATCGCCAGCAGTACAGTGCCGCCATCAGCCTCCGCCAAGAGGCCGCGCGCCGCCACCGGCCGTCCGGCTTGCAGCGTCGCCGCGAGGTCCAGCCCGCCCAGCAGCCGGGCGTCGGGAATGTTGAGCGGCACCGTCCGCATGGGATCATCAGGCAGCAGACGATGCAGCAGGGCCAGCCAGCGCACGCGCACCGGGCCGGCCAGCGCCCGCAACGCCACGCCGGTGCCCGGGGGATCAACGGCGAACAGCGCCGCCGCCCAGCCCGCGTCACGCCAGGCCGCATCGGTCCAGCCCTCCTCCCCGAGGGCACCCGTCATGCGCCGAACTGCTCCTGGATGGCCCGCGCCACCCGGGCCGTGGACCCGGCCTCGTCCAGCGGATCGCGGCGCAGCCGGTGCCGCAGCGCGGACGGCGCGACCCGGCGCAGATGGTCCCGCCCGACATCGGCCTCGCCGTCGAGCGCCGCCAGCGCCCGCGCGGCGCGGAGCAGGGTCAGCTCCGCGCGCAGCCCGTCCGTGCCGAGCCGCATGCACAGCCGGGCCGCGTCCTCCAGCACCGCGTCGGGCACCTCGATGGCGGGCAGCAGGCGCCGCGCCGCCTCGATCCGCTCGCGGATGCGGGCGTCCTCGGCTCGCCACTCGGCGGCGAAGCCGGCGCGGTCCCGGTCGAACGCATCACGGCGGCGCACGATGGCGATCCGTGCCAAGATATCGTCCGGCGTCTGCACCTCCACCGACAGCCCGAAGCGGTCGAGCAGTTGCGGGCGCAGTTCGCCCTCCTCCGGGTTGCCGCTGCCGACCAGCACGAAGCGCGCCGGGTGGCGGATGCTCAGCCCTTCGCGCTCCACCACGTTCTCGCCGGACGCCGCAACATCGATCAGCAGGTCCACTAAGTGGTCCTCAAGCAGGTTCACCTCGTCGATGTACAGGAAGCCGCGGTTGGCGCGGGCGAGCAGGCCGGGTTCGAACGCCTTTTCGCCACGGGACAGCGCACGTTCCAGGTCGAGCGCGCCCACCACCCGGTCCTCCGTCGCGCCCAACGGCATATCGACCACGGGCACCGCGGCCACGTGCTGCGGCGCGTCGCCGGGCGCGCTGTCCTGGCACTGCGCGCAGAGCTGCGCCTCGCTCCCCGGCGCGCAGTTGTAGGGGCAGCCCGTCACCACGGGCATGCCCGGCAGCAGGCTGGCCAGCGCGCGGACGGCGGTGGACTTGCCGGTGCCGCGGTCGCCGAACACCAGGACGCCGCCCACCGTCGGGTCGGCGGCGGCGATCAGCAGCGCCTGTTTCATCTCGTCCTGGCCAACGATGGCGGAGAACGGAAAGGCCTCCCGCATCAGGCGGCGGTCCGGCGTGGTTCGGGGCGAAGTTGCATGGACGCGATGGTAGCAGGTCACGGCGCCGCGCTCAAACCTGCGCGATGGGTCAAGCGGGATGCAACCAACGCTCCGGCATCTGCTTGCAACTACTCTTCACCATTCACGAGAGGCTTCGCGATGGATCATGAATTCTCGCTTCCCGTTCTCCTCTCATTTGTCACCTTGGTGGCTGTGCTGGGCATCGGCATCTATCACTTCGTCCGCAACCGAGGCAGCCAGAAGAAGCGCGGCGAAACCCCAGGCGGCATTGCGGGTCCTGATCCCGAGTGATCCAGCCCCCGGCTGGTCTAGTCATCGCCAGCAAGGCCGGGCAAACTGGTATGGCCGCCCGGGGCCATCCCGCGGCCTGACGCCGTGAGGATCGATGTTTCCCACCACCCGCCTGAGCCGCCTGCGCCGTACAGGCGCGCTCCGTTCCCTGGTGCGCGAGACCGCAGTCACCGCGGCTGACCTGATCCTGCCCATGTTCGTCGAGGAACACATCGACCAGCCGGTTGCCATTGCCGAGATGCCCGGCGTGTTCCGCATCCCCGAAGCGAAGCTGGCATCTGAGATCGAAGCCATTGCTCGCGACGGCGTGCAGGCGGTGATGCTGTTCGGCATCAGCCATCACAAGGACAGCATCGGCAGCGATACGATGGAACCGGGCGGCCTGATGGCCCGCATGACCCGCATCGCCAAGGACGCCGCGCCGGAGCTGGTGGTGATGACCGACAACTGCTTCTGCGAATACACCGACCATGGTCATTGCGGCGTGATCGGCTATGCCGCGGGCGAGGCGCAATTGCAGAACGACGCCACGCTCGAAAACCTGGCACGCCAGGTTGTCGTGGCCGCCGACGCGGGTGCCGACGTGATCGCGCCGTCCGGGATGATCGACGGGCAGATCGGCGCGATCCGCCAGGCGCTGGACGGCGCTGGGCACAGCAGCGTGCCGGTGATGGCGTACTCGACCAAGTTCGCCTCCGCCTTCTACGGCCCGTTCCGCTCCGCCTCCGGCTGTGACCTGCGCGGCGACCGGAAGACCTACCAGATGGACCCGATGAACGCCCGGGAAGCGTTGCGGGAGAGCCTGGAGGATGAGGCGGAGGGCGCGGACATGCTGATGGTCAAGCCCGGCCTCGCCTATTTGGACGTGCTGGCCGGCATCCGTGCGCGCAGCTTGCTGCCGCTGGCCGTGTACCAGGTCAGCGGCGAGTACGCGATGATCAAGTTCGCCGCGCAGGCCGGGGCGCTGGACGAGCAGCGGGTGGTGCGCGAGACGCTTGGCGCCTTCAAGCGCGCCGGGGCGGACCTGATCCTGAGCTACTTCGCGCGGGACGTGGTGCGGGAGGGCTTCTGACGGCAGCCGGCATGTTATTCGCCTTGTAGTTGCATGGAGCCGCGTGCTTTAATCGTTGCACGCAGGCAATAGGCAAGGCGGGACCCGGAGTGGATCGGACAGACGCCCCTCAGTTCAGCAGCACCGGGCCGCAGGGGCACCGGGCGCGGATGCGGACGCGGCTGCTGGCGGGCGCGGCTGCGCTGGCGGATTACGAGATCCTGGAGATGCTGCTATTTCTCGGCATCCCCCGCCGCGACACCAAGCCGGAGGCGAAGCGGCTCATCAACCGGTTCGGCAGCCTCGCCGCGGTGATCACCGCCGGGTATCACGCGCTGCGCGACGCCGGCCTGCCGCAACGGGCCATCGAGGCGCTTGAGCTGGTGGCGGAGGCCGCCGTGCAGCTTTCGCGCGCCGAGCGGGTCGAGCGGGTGGTGCTGGGGAACTGGACCGCGCTGGAACAGTACCTGGACGTGCCGGCCCGCTCGCGGCAGCCGCCGGGCTTGACGGCGCTGCTGCTCAACAACCGCAACCAACTGCTCGGGGAGCATCGCTGGCCGCCGGACGCCGATGCGGCCACGCTCGGGCGGGAAATGCTGCGCCACGCGCTGGAGCGGCACGCGACGGCGGTGATCCTGGTGCGCAACCGGGGCGACGCCGCGCCGAAGCTGACCGGGGAGGATCGGGACCTGCACGCCCGCCTGGAACGCACCGCAGCCGCGTTGTCGGTGACGCTGCACGACCTGCTCGTGATCGGCCGGGGCGACTGGGTCAGCCTGCGGCAGCGTAAGGCCCGGTAGATGGGTTGGCGGTCTTGGCTCGGACGCAAGGGCGACGGGCAGCCCGGCTCGGCGCCGTTGGCGTTCGACGCCCTGATCGACCTGAACCCCGACGACCTGCCAGCCGGGCTGAGCCATGAGGCCGCGGTCGCCCTGGTGGTGGACACGGTCGGCGCGCTGCCCGGCGCGGGGTGGATCAGCGTGGAGGTGCATCCGCGCGCGGCCCCGGTCGCGGCACGGGTGTTCCCGGCCGGCACCAGCACGCCGCAGGCTGGCGAAGTGTGGGCTGCGCTGCTGGACCAAGTGCGGCGCACCGCGGAGCAGGCCCTGGCGGACGCCCGGACGCCTGACCCTGACCGCGTTGTGTTCAACGAGCCGCCGGATACGTTCGAGGAAGCGTTCGCGCAACGGCGCAGGCTCGACGATGCGCCGGGGTTCGGCGACGGGCAGGACGATGCGTGGGACTCCAGCCCCTTGCGCCCGGTGCGCGGCTTCGGCGAGTCCCAGGCGGCCCCGATCCAGATGGACGCGCTGGCCGAGCTGATGGCGCTCGCGCAGTCCGTGAAGCCGCCGCCCGCCCCCAAGCCCGTGCCTGCCAGCCCGCCTGCGCCCGTTGCTCCGCCAGTTGTCCCGTTCTGTGGCCCGCTCTCTGGCCCGCCCGCCGCCTCGCCGGATGTGGAGCTGATGGCCCGGCTGCTGGCCTTCGTGCTGCCGACCGATGGGCGCAGCACGGCGGAGGCCGCCTTGCAGCGGTTCGGCAGCTTCGCCGCCGTGCTGGCCGCGCCAGAACTGGAACTGCGCCAGGTGCCCGGCCTCGGCACCCACAGCCGCGCCGCCGTCAAGCTGGTGCACGCCGCCGCCGTGCGGCTGGCGCGGGCCGGGGTGACGGGTCAGCCCGTGCTGGAGGACGGGGAGAAGCTCCAGGCCTATCTCACGACCGCCCTGGCGCGAGAGCGGGTCGAGCAGTTCCGCATCCTGTTCCTCGACGACCGCGGCATGCTGAAAGCCGACGAGGTGCAGGCGACCGGCACCGTCAACCACACGCCGGTCTATCCCCGTGAGGTGGTGCGGCGCGCCCTGGAGCTTACAGCCTCCGCCCTGGTCCTGGTGCACAACCACCCGAGCGGCGACCCCACCCCGTCCCGCGACGACCTGGAGATGACCCGGCAGATCGAGGAGGCCGCCACCGCCCTGTCCATCACCGTGCGCGACCACCTGATCATCGGCAACGGGCGCTGGCTGAGCTTCCGGGAAGCGGGGTTGCTGGGGTAAGGCATCCCGGCTGACGGTTGCGCAACGGTGATTTCCATCGCCGGCGGCATCGTTAAGGTAACGCTCAGGCCAAGCCGCAAGGGAGCGTTGCCAAGGATGGAGATGACCCGGGACGAGGTGCTCGCGTTCTACCGGCCCATGCGCGCGTCCATCCGCCGCGTGCTGGGCGATGCCGTGGGCGCTTGCAGCCGGGCCGACATCATGCGCGCGGCCAAGCAGCTTGGCTGCTGGGCCGATGGCGGCATCGCAGTGCCCGAGGACGGCCAGGATGAGGCATTCGAGATGATCAGCGACATCGCCCTGTTCGAGCCGAACCAGCGCGGACGGCGGGCCCACGACCGCTTCCTGTCGGGACCGGCGCAGCAGCTCGGCGCCCCGGACCTCGCGCTGGCGCAGCGCATGGCCGGGGCGTGGTTCTCGATCTTCCGCAGCACGGGCCGGCATGAGGCGGCGGGCGTCTGGCTCCAGGACCTGCTCGACGGGGACCGTCGTTTCTGGATGATGGACGAGGGGCTGGAAGCCTCCGCGCCCGAAGGCGCAACGTTCGGCGTCCGGCTGTTCGACGCAGGCCTGTTCCACGCCGGGTTCGGCGTCATCGCGCACCCCGACGAGGAAACGGTTCAAACGTGCGTGCAGATGCAGGCGAGCAGCGGCCGGACGCTGTTCGGCACTCGCTGGCCGCAACGCTCTACGGCGACGACCTGCGGGAACCCCTGCCTATCAGCGCCGAGCAGGAGGAGCTTTTGCAAACCCTGCTTGGCCCTCTCCTCACGGCTGAACCGCCCGGTGGTCCGGCCGTCCGCCGCAAGCGCCCATCGCGGCCGTAATCCGGACAGCGCCGGGAGAAAGACCCTACCCGGCGGTCGTCTTCACGCCCGCGGCCAGATCGGCGAAGAACTGCCGCATCGAGCGCGGCTCGCAGCCGAGGATCGCGCGCAGGGTCAGCGGGTTCGCGACCAGGCCATAGCGGTCGTAATAGGCGTACATCGCCGCCAGCTCTTCCTTCTGGTGCTCGTCATACGGCAGCTTGGCCGCCGCCATCCAGGTGTCGAAGTCCGGGGCCGCGGCTTCGATGGGGCGCCCGAGCACCTCGCCCATCACCGCCGCCACCTCGCCGCGGTCCAGCCCGCCATCCGCGCACAGCTCAAAGGTGCCGTTGAGCAGGCGGTCCTCGGTGAACGCCATCGCCGCCACCTCGGCCACATCCCGGTAATCCACGCGGGAAATCCGCGCTGTGGCCGAGAACGGCTCGGCAAAGGCGCCGGTCTTCACCACGCCGGGCCAGGCGGCGGCCAGGTTCTGGTAGAACACGGCGGGGTGGAGGAACGTGAACTCCATGCCGGACTCGACGACCACTTCCTCGACCGGCACCTTCTGGATGTGGTTCTGCAGCGTGCCGATCACCGGGTGGATCACGGACGAGAACACGATGCGCCGCACCCCGGCCGCCTCCGCCGCCGCGGCAGCAACAGGCCGCGGCCTGTCGGCCACGATGGTCGGCAACCACGTGCGCTTCCTGGAGCACCGGCTCGGCGCGCTGCTGCTCAACCGGACCACCCGGCAGCAGAGCGTCACCGAGTTCGGACGCGGGTATTACGAGCGTTGCCGGGCGATCCTGGCCGAGATCGAGGCGGCCGAGAGGACGGCGGAGGCGATACAGGCGGTTCCGCGCGGGCTGCTGCGGGTGACCGCCCCGGTGGCCTTGGGCGCCACCGTGCTGCCAAGCCTGCTCGCCGGCTACCTGCGCCGCTGCCCCGAAGTGACGGTCGACCTCGTCCTGCAGGATCACAGGCTCGACCTGCTGGCCGACGAGCTGGACGTCGCGATCAGGGCGGGCGCGCTGCCGGACTCCAGCATGGTCGCCCGGGCCTTGCCGCCGCTCCAGCTCGTCGTCTGCGCCGCCCCGGCCTACCTGGCCGCGCACGGGACGCCGGGCAGCCCGGCGGACCTGGCCATGCATAACTGCCTGGACTTCGCCCATGCCGCGGAGCCGCTGCTTTGGCGGTTCGGCGGCCTCGCCATCGACGTCAGCGGCAACCTGCGCATCAACAGCGGGCCGGCGCTCCGCGCCGCCGCGCTGGAGGGGATCGGCATCGTCATGCAGCCGGACCTCGTCGTGGCGGGCGATTATGGCGGCGGGGCGGCTCGTCCGCCTCCTGGCAGGCCACGCCGCGCCCACGCTCAAGCTGCACCTGCTGACCCTGCCGCGCCGTCCGACGCCAAAGCTGCGCAGCTTCATCGGCCACGTCGCGGCGGAGTTCAGCCGGGCGTCGTCGGCGGGCGGCCTCCGCACTCGCAAATCTCGCTAAACGGCATTCAGTGGCCCGGCCCGCGCATCGCCGCGCGGGTCCGCGTGAGTTCCAACATCGCCGTGCTAATCGGCATCGGCACGCCGACCCAGCCGGCCATCTCGACCACGGCGCCCAGGATCGCCTCGATCTCCAGCGGGCGGCCGAGTTCCAGGTCCTGCAGCATGCTGGTCTTGTGCCGGCCGACCTCGGCGCCGCCCGCGATGCGCTTGTCCACGTCGATGGCGAAGCGCACGCCGAGCGCCTCCCCCACCGCCTGGCCTTCCAGCATCATGGCGCGGGCCACGCCGCGGGGGCCGGGTTCGCCGGTGATGACGTCGAGCGTCGCGGTTGTCAGCGCGCTGAGCGGGTTGAACGCCATGTTGCCCCAGAGCTTCACCCAAAGCTCGTCACGCAGCCTTGGCCGTACCGGCGCCTTCAGCCCGGCATCGATCATCAGGCGGGACAGCGTCTCGGCCCGCGCGCTCCGGCTGCCGTCGGGTTCGCCCAGGCTGAAACGGTCGCCATAGGTGTGGGAGATGACCCCGGGGGCGGCGATCTCGGCGGCCGGGTAGATGATGCAGCCCAGCGTTTGCGACGGCGGCAGCGCCTCCCAAAGCGCGCCGTTGGGGTCCACCGATTGGACGCGCCGTCCGCCGAACGGCTCCGGCAGGCCGTGGCAGTACCACCACGGGATGCCGTTCACCGCGGCAACGATGGTCGTGTCAAGGCCGATCAGCGGTCGCAACTGCGGCAGCGCCGGCTCCAGCGAGTGCGCCTTTAAGGTGAGGAACACGTAATCCTGCGGCCCGATGGCGGCCGGGTCGGAGACGGCGCGGGGCCGGGTCGTGGTGCGCTCGCCGCCGCTGTCCAGCACCAGGCCGTCCGCCTGCATCGCCGCAAGGTGCGGCCCGCGCGCCACGACGGACACCGGCGTGCCCGCCGCCTCCAGCCGCGCCGCGAGAAAGCCGCCGATGGCCCCGGCGCCGAACACGCAGATGCTCGGCACGGTCAGGCGCCCAGGCCGAGCTTCGCCGCCAGGCCGATCCGCTGCACCTTGCCGGTCGCGCCCTTGGGGATGTCGTCGCGCAGCAGGACGTGGCGCGGCACCTTGTAGGCGGCGAGGCGGGTGGCGCAGAAGTCGCGGATGTCCTGCTCGGTCGCGGCCTGGCCGGGATGCAGCACCACGACGGCGCCGACCTCCTCCCCCAGCTTCGCGTGCGGCACGCCGAAGGTGACGACCTGGGCGACGCACGGATGGTCCAGCAGCACGACATCGACCTCCAGCGGGCTGATCTTCTCGCCGCCGCGGTTGATCTGCTCCTTGAGCCGCCCGGTGAGGAACAGGTAGCCCTCCTCGTCGATCCGCCCCTGGTCGCCGGTGCGGAACCAGCCGTCGGTGAAGGCACGGGCGTTGGCGTCGGGGTTGCTGGCGTAGCCCGGCGTCACGTTGGGGCCGCGGATCACCACCTCGCCCACGCTGCCCTGCGGCAGGATCGCGCCGTCGTCGGCCATTACCGCGACCTCCGGCCCGGCAGCCAGGCCCACGGCGCCGGGCTTGCGGGCACGCGGCGGCAGCGGGTTGGACGCCATCTGGTGCGCGGCCTCCGTCATGCCATAGGCCTCGACGACCGGGCTGCCGAACACCTCTTCCAACTCCTGCATGACCTGGGGCGGCAGCGAGGCGCTGGAGGAGCGGATCAGCCGCAGCCCGGCGGCGCGGGCGCGCTCGGGGTGGGCGCGCATCCGCATCAGAATCGCCTGGTGCATGGTGGGCACGGCGGTGTACCAGGTGGGATGCACCTCCGCGAGCCATTCGCCGAACTTGAAGGCGTTGAACCCCGGCGTGCAGCACACCCCGGCGCCGGCGCGGAGCGACGACAGCACGGCGGCGACCAGCCCGTGGATATGGAACAGCGGCATGACGTTGAGGCACACGTCACCCGGCCCCAGCGCCAGCGACTCGCCGATGTGCCGGGCGGACGCCGCAAGGTTCCCGTTGGTCAGCGGCACGATCTTCGGCCGCGCCGTGGTGCCGGAGGTATGCAGCACCAGCGCCATGTCGTCCGGCTCGGCCACGCCCGCCGCCGCGGGCGTCCCGGCCGGAAGCGCCGAGGCGTCCAGGCGATACAGCCCGGCGGCGGCGTCGCCCGCCGGGTGCAGCTCGATGGCCGGGATGCCAAGCCGCTCCACCACCGCGCGGGCCGGCGTGGCGTCGTTCACTTGCAGGACGATGGCCCGCGGCTGGAGGTCGGACAAATAGAACTCGAACTCATCCGCCGTGTAGGCCGGGTTGAGGGGCGCTGCCGTGCAGGTGGCGGCGACGCCCACGAAGCAGGTCGCTATCTCTGGCCCGTTGGGCAGCACGATGCCGACCCGGTCCCCGCGCCCGATGCCGACGCCGTTCAGCGCGAGGCGCGTCTGATCAGCGAGCGCCCGCAGCCCGGCGCCGTCCAGCCACTGGCGGCCCGGGGCGCCAACCGCGCGGGCGAAGGTGTGGGCAGACAGGATGGCCCAGATCGAGTCGGTCATGGTCGGAAGCCTTTTCTATTGGGCGGCGTGCGGGAACCAGGCCGGCACGGTGGCCGGAAGGTCCTGATGCGCCTTCTCGATCTCGTCCGCGCGGTTCTGCCGCGAAACGCTGCGGAACGTGGCGTAGGGGTCGAGCGCGCTGCGCTTGACGGAGTCGATCGGGTCGATGAACCGCTCGCGCGTATCGACCGCGGTGGCGCCGTAGCGGCCAAGGTTCGCCGCCGTGCTGCCGCCGAAGGAGGCCCAGGTCAGCGGGTCCAGCACCGTGTTGCCGCCGAAGCCGACGGCGTCCCGCGGGTTGGTCGGCCCGATGACCGGAAGGTACAGGTATGGCCCCCCATCGATGCCCCACAACGCGAAGGTCAGGCCGAGGTCGTTGCTATGGTCCGGGTAGCCCCAATCCGTCGCCACGTCGAACAGGCCGAGGCCGCCCGCCGTGGTGTTGATCAGGAAGCGCATCATGCTGTTGCCCGCCTTGCGCGGCTTGGCTTGCAGCACGTCGTTGGCGAAGTTCGCGGGCATGCCGAAGTTGCTCAGCACGTTGCGGATCGGGCGCCGGACGACGCCGGGCACGTAGTCGCGGTAGGCGACCGCGACGGGCCGGAACGCATAGGTGTCGATGGTGTCGTTGACCTTATAGAAGAACCGGTTCGTTGGCTCCAGCGGGTCGTTCAGCTCCTTGTACTCGGCCACCGCGTCCGGGTCGCTGGCGGGCGGACGGGCGGCGCAGGCGGAGACGGACAGCAGGGCGAAGCCGAGAAGCAGGCGGGCGAAGGGCGACACGCTTGGGGTCCTTTCAAGGCATTGCCACGATCATTCCACGATTTCGCGCAAAATCCCACCCCGGATGCGGGGGTCACTTCTTCTTCAAGTCGTCCGGCTTATGCACGGCGGTCTTGCCGGACCTGGCGGATTTCACCACGAATTGCGGCTGGTCCTTCGTGGCCTTCGCCGTATGGCCCTTGACCTGGGTGGTGCCTGTCACCTTCTTTTCTACTGTCCCGTGCGTTTCTCCGCCAGAGGTTCCCCAGCTTACCTTGTCGCCGGGTTTCAAAGTCTTGGGCATGATTGGGGTAATCGGGGCATAACCCCGGGGAGCTCTGGCTTTTTCGGCTTGTCAAATGCGGGCGAGTACGATTCGCTGGTTGCATGTCGCCGCCCGCCCGTTTGTCCGATCTGCCACGTGCCGAGCTGGAAGC
>JAABUQ010004808.1_pt1 | contig 22475 bp, 11 predicted proteins | sample 5560001 | NCBI WGS metagenome assembly JAABUQ01 (sample SAMN10711888, study PRJNA513371) | rock metagenome | isolation source: Antarctica rocks | place: Antarctica: Victoria Land, Finger Mt nord | collected 2015-12-18 | reverse complement strand
CAAATTGTAGTTCTATGTTACCTATTATGGAAAAACTAGCCGCATTTTTATCATGTGTTGTTAAGACTTATGTAATAAAGACAAAATCTGGATCATCAGAAATATTATCTGCAAGTGTTTCGTCTATAGTTAAATTAGAGTTTATTGTGTATTATTTTAATAAATATCCCTTATTAGGTGTTAAGGCTATAGATTTTAAATACTGAGAAGTTGTTTATCATATGATTATTTCTAAACTGCCAGCTAACTGAAGCAGGTAGAATAAAAATTAAACTGATAGCACTTAAATTGAAAAGTAATAAAGAGTAGTTTTACTGCAATGCCCTTTTCTTGTTGTTCTTCGTTTGGTTCCTTTTAATGCTTAGTAAAAAAAAACAGTAATAAGCTTCATTTTCTTGGGGTTGCCTTTACGAACTATCGGCTTATTTTTGTTTACTCTTTTTCTTGTTTTACTGTTTTTTTACTAAACAATAAAAGAAAAAAAACAAGAAAAACAAGAAAAATAAGAGAAAAAAGGCTTTGCTCGCCTTATTTTTTTTTTTATTATCTAAGATAATAAAAAAAAAATTAACAAGATAAAAAAAACAAGGAGGTAGATCCCCCTTGTGTTGGCCATACTTATTGCAAGCAATGCAAGCAAAAAACCATCAGGTCAAGATAAAAAAGTATATTATTAACCACAGTATTGACATTTATAAACTAAGTGCCTTGTTTAAAGTTGGCCGTATGCTGGAAACTCTTAAAGCCTAAAATATATCGAGTATTGTCCTGTAAATTTTTACTCTTTTTCTTCTTTTTTTTATTGTTTTTCTCTTCTTTTTTTTTATTAAAAAAAAAGATGAAAAACAGTAAAAAAAAAGATGAAAAAGAAGAAAAAATTAATGCTTTGCTTCGCATAAGCAAAATAACTTCGTTACAGTGCATGATGTTAAAATATTCATGGCTGAAACAATAGACAATCAGCAGGAAACCAAAAGACTTATAATTATCTTAGTAGGATCCTCAGAGACTATACGCCAACAATTAATACGTTATAATTAGTATAGTTAACCTATTAGTTAAGATATAGTACAGCCAATGTAAAAATATATTGGGTTTAATTATGACTTATTTAGGAAACCACACTTTAGCTGTTATGAGAGGTTTAAATATGGGAGTAGCATTATTTATAGTAAGTGAAGCTTTATTTTTCTTAGCTATATTTTGAGCTTATTTTCATAGTGTGCGCCGTGCGTATTCTTATCTCGTGCTTTTTATAAGCGACTATTTCTCTATTATAGTCATAGTAACCGAATTAGGTAGGAGGGAAAACCAACTGCTGAACTTAGCATTTCGGAAAAACATATCTCAAATAAAACTAATAAAAATAGGATATATTACTATGGTGTTTATGGTTAAAGCTATACTGCTTGAAGTCTATCAACTTTTGTCCTCAAAAAAAGGGAATTATCATGTTAGTAATGGGATAATTGAACGTATATTTACCTTGCGCTATGGGGCGAATATAAGAGAACGTTTCACAAGGATTGCAATAAGTAATCTAAATGTTGAGAATGGACAACCTAAGAACACAATTCGAACAGAAAGAAGAACCACGGGATTGCCTAATGGGAGTAATCCCTATGGTAACAGAGCAGTCATAGTACCTTTAGACAAGAGTAACGTCTTGGGATTTGTTAGATTTAATATCTGACTTGAGGGAAGGGCTGCAGCGAAAACACCCCCTAGTTGTAGAAGCTATTGTATAGGATGTACTACAGTTAAATCTAAAATAGCCCAAGACCTAGGGGAATTATACAAACGATCACAAATTAATAAAGACAGAATTATCGACCGTAATCTTTATAAACTTATTTGTAGTAAAGAACTAATGTTAATGTCTTATGAAAAACTTAAAAGCAAACCGGGAAATATGACTCAGGGTATTGTTCCAGAAACTTTGGATGGAATGTCCTCTGAAATATTAGATGAAATTATTGAATCTCTTAAATCAGAGAAATTTCAATTTTCTCCTGGTAGAAGGATCAGTATTCCTAAAAGTCAGGGAGGTAATAGACCTTTAACAATTGCTCCTCCTAGAGATAAACTTGTTCAGGAAGGAATGAGGATTATATTGGAAGCGATTTGGGAAGCTTTATTTCTTGAAAATAGTCATGGGTTTAGACCAAATAGAGGTTGTCATACAGCCCTTAAACAGGTCAGTGCCCAATTCCAACCTATAACTTGAGTTATTGAAGGAGATATATCCAAGTGCTTTGACTCAATTGATCATCAAAAATTAATGTTTATTATCGAGAGTAAAATCTCAGACAGAAAATTTACTAGATTGATTTGAAAGAGTTTGAAGGCAGGATATTTCGAATTCAGTATTTATTCAAATAATATAGTTGGAACGCCTCAAGGTTCTATTATCAGTCCCATTCTCTCCAATATTTTCATGAATCAATTAGATGTGTTTGTCAATGAACTCAAAAATAATTTTGAGATGGGAGAGGTACCTAAGAGGCATTCGACATCTTTGAGGTTGCAAACGATGTTGACTGCAGCTCGTAAGAAAAATAATATCACCGAAGTGAAACAATTAGCTAAAAGGATTAAAAATATGCCTTCAACTGATTTCCATGATCTAGGTTATAGGAAATTAACTTACGTAAGATATGCGGATGATTGAATTATTGGTATAAGAGGATCTTTAATAGAAACACGTAAAATAATGGAACAAGTCAGAGAATATCTTTTAAGGGTAGGTTTAAATTTAAGTGAAACCAAAACCAGAATTACGAACTTAAACGATTCAAAAGTTTTGTTCTTAGGTACGGAGATTCTTAGAGCTAGGAAGACTACCTTTCATAGAAATAAGTTATCCAATATCCTAAGAAGAAATCCTAGAAAGTTGAGATTACAGGCGCCTATTAACAGAATTAGAACTAAATTGCACGTAGCTAATCTTATGAAAGATAATAATTCTTATCCGAAATATGTTTGATTGTCCCTGGAACATCGCCAAATCCTACATATGTATAACGCGGTGCTTAGAGGATATTTAAATTACTATAGTTTTGTACATAATTACGGAAGAATGGCCGCATTTTGCGTATATACTCTGAAACAATCTTGTGCAAAATTGTTAGCAGCTAAATATTCTCTAGGAACTATGGCCAAAGTATACCAAAAGTTTGGAATAGATCTAGGTACTACACATGTGGGCGAAATCGGGAAAAATAAAGAATATACATTTTATAAAACTAATTATAAGATTAAAATTAAATTTTTGACCAGTGCTGAGCCTAGTATACAATCTCTATTTGGATCTAAGAGTATTGCAAATTTAGACAATCTAAATTGTAGTATTTGCGGATCTACATATAGAGTGGAGATGCATCATGTAAGACACCTTAAAGATTTAAACCCTAAATTGGATGAAATTGATAAGCTGATGGCTTCTAGGAAAGGTAAACAAATACCTTTATGTAGAAGTTGCCATATGGTTAAACATAGAACACCAAGTAAGGAAACCTATCTGAAGCAAAAAAGGGGTTATCATTACCAAAGTTTGAAAAGGAAGGGTAAGGATTTAATACTGTTTAAAGAAAAATAAATGAGAGTAATCCCTTATCTTAGAATTATTCAAAAAAATAGGATGAAAATTACAGGTTTTATTGGATGAATTTTTTTTGTACTTATATTAATTCTATATTTATTAAGTTTAATCTTGATAGATAATGATGAAGTAGAAATTATAATAATTAATCCTACCGTTTTAAGTAATCCTATTGTCCAACCTTTACCTGTTAAACATGGACAATTTGATGATAAAGTTGATGATTGATTTAACCCGGATGATTTGGGAGAGGTTTTTGATCCAAATGATGATTTAATTATCAAAAATTTGGCTATAAACCTTTAAAATTTCATACGGAATGGTCGTATTCATGTCTTTGATGGTATACTTGAGGAAGGTTCAGAGATAGGTAGTACGACCTCCGAAATTGTTAAATTAATCAGAGACGGTTCTAATGTAACTATCATCACCTCTTGTTCTTCTTCAGGAATAAATTATTTTAATGATGATATTTTTAAAGAATTGGATGATTCGAAATCGGAGAAAACAGAGGAACAAGTGGTTGAAGAAATCACTGAACAAGTAATGAAAAAGCCTAGAAGGTTTATTATTGTCTCTTCAAGTGATAATCCTATGCCAATTCCATCCATATTCGATGTTAGCGAGCAACCCAATCGAGATAATACCGAAGAGTGAGAAAAATGAAGAAAAAACGTTAATATTCAAAAAGCGTGAAGTTCAAAATTCCCATTTCTACAAGAACATTATGAGAGTATTCCCGTTGACCATAGGATTGAAGCCTGACGTAATAGGGTTGAGGATAGTGAGACAATTAATGTTAGATCAACAACTCATACAGAAGATATATTCGAAGAGGATGAAAATATCGGAAATGATATTAAAGGGTTATTTAAAGAAGATAGTGATATTTTTGATAAAGACCCTAATATTGGAGAAGATATTAAGAAACTCTTTGAAGAACCGGTAGATGGCAACAAATAGTTTATAAAAATTTGGTTTTATTTTAGAGGGGTGATTGGCCCCTAGTATAAGTTTTCGTGGAGAGCCTAGTGACGCGAAAGTGTCCCGCTGGGTTCGGGAAAGAGTGGTAGTTTGCCTTTAATTATACTATTACCTTAAATGGGTTGATGGCTAATTGAGGGTTACTGCTAACTTAGTTCATGCTTTAAGTCCTACTATTGAACTGGGTGCTCATTGACCTCCATTGGGTATTGAGGGTGCGCCGAATGAGGACATTAGTGATAAGATATGTAGTTCCATATCTCATTTATATTTGGTCTTAACTGATAAATGCTACGAGCACCCACGCGGAATACTGCTAATAATAGTATACTGATGGATAGCAGAGTGTGAATGTGTTGTATGATCGGGGCTGCCCCTGAAAGATAATAACATAAGTAGGAATTGACATGCTGAGGATAACAAATCTGATACACATTATCACTTTCAACCCACAGGGAACATCTTAAGCAGAATACATCGGTGTTTCTCCAGAAATGCAAATAGAAGTGCCTCTAATTCTAAATGTTACCAAAAATCTGGATGATCTTTCAATAGAGAAAGCCAAAATTGGAATGTGCAGACAGCTAAATCAATATGAACGTTAAACGGCACTAATAGTCAACTTCGGGATCGAACCGCCTCTATTAATATGCGGAGACGGAGTCTTCATAGTAAACGAGAGTTGAAGGGAGACAGCTGAAATAGTCTGGAACCAAACGTATTAGATGGTAGCTTACAAAAAAAGCCAGGCAAGTCGGACAAACCTGAATGGGTCTCCGGTAGACTCGGTGCAACCACTGTCGTTCAAAGGGTTCTAGAACAAAGAGAATTAAAAACACAAAAACATTACAAATTGCTGGACATCTTATCGAATCCTCACTTTCTTGAAAAATGTTATGCGGAGATCAAGAGTAAGCCTGGAAATATGACCAAGGGGACATATAATGAAAGCTTAGACAGGATCAATTGAATATGATTTGAGAAAGTCGCTGCGGAGATAAAAAGCGGAAAATTTGATTTCAGAGCCAAAGAAATTCCAAAGAATAATGGTAAAAAAAGGCCTCTTGGAATTAGCTCGCCAAGGGATAAAATCGTGCAAAAAGGGTTACATGCCGTACTAGAGGCAATATTTGAACCAATCTTTATAGAATCCTCTCATGGTTTCAGAAGTGGAAGATCTGTGCATACAGCTTTACTTGAATTATATCTGAAGGGTAACAAGTATAACTGAGTAATTCAAGGAGACATTTCTAAATGTTTTGATAACATTCCACACCAGATCATAATGAAATATCTCTCCGAGAAAATAGGTGATCCTCGGATTTTGGAATTACTGAAGAAATTCATCAGCGCTGGATACGTAGACGAGAAAGGAATTAAACATAATCCCAATCTTGGTACCCCACAAGGGGGAATACTGAGCCCATTACTGGCGAATATTGTATTACACAAAATGGACGTATTCATGATGGAAGAAAAGAAACGATATGACAAAGGAGATAAACGAAGAAAGAATCCAACATATGCTACATTACAAGCCAAAAAGGCTAAAACAATAAACCCGGTAAGGAGGAAGGAAATCCTAGACAAAATGCGAAATATAAAAAGGTCAGATTCATTCGATCCAAATTATCGAAGACTTATGTACATTAGGTATGCGGACGATTTTGTGGTAACGATAGCTGGACCTATACGAGATGCCGAGTATATTAGAAACAGAATTAAGGATATGCTTAGTGGTAAATGTGGGCTAGAATTAAATCAAGAAAAAACAATAATAAGCAGCATGACCGGTAAGTGGAATTTCCTGGGTGCAGAGATAAGAAAATTGAGAACAAACAGAACGTGATTAGTAAATCATTCATCTGGTGGTAGATCTGTTGGAATCCCCAGAATTCTTGTAAATGCTCCCATAAATAGGATTTTAACTAAACTCAAAGATGCAAAGCTGATTAAACAAAATAAACTTGGGAAAATTTTTCCCATAGGATACACACCCGTAATAAACCTCTCTCACCAAGAAATTTTGAGTTTTTTCAATGCAAAGGCTAGAGGAATAGTAAATTTCTATAGTTTTGCTACTAATAAGTCTAGTCTTTACGGGATATTATGATTTTTGAAAGCATCATGCGCTCTTACATTGGCAAGGAAATATAAACTTGGAACACTAAGTAAAGTTTTCCAAAAGTTCGGATATGAGCTGAAATGTGAGGAGACAGGTATGACGTTCTTTAAGCCTGATAACCTTAAAAGTGTACATGATTTCAGAAAGAGGATAACTACAGACTTGGATAAATTAGTAGCTCAAACGTGAGCAGGAAAAAATACACAATCAATATTTAGCGAGAGCTGTACAATATGTGGTTCAAAATCTTTCGTGGAGATGCATCACATTAGATCGGTAAAAAATATCCGAGCTAAGTTCAGAAAAGGGGAAAACATCACGATGGCTGAATTTAAAGGTGCTATCTTGAGAAAGCAAGTACCCCTATGCTCGTATCACCACAGCTTACTACACAAAGGTCAATTAAATTGATCAGATCTAAAGAAAGTACACAAATATAATAAGAGAATCAGCGAAGAAAAGTAAAGAGAGATAAAGTGAAGTTATAATGTTGTTTGTGAATTTAAGACCTATTTGGAATATTTATGGGGCGAGCCGTATGATGGGAAACTATCACGTACGGTTCTGAGGGCAGTTGCAATAGCGCTGACCCCTACCAATCAATCCTTTGTAAAAGGGCCATCGGATCTCGATCGATGCGAAAAGGGCTATATGCGGGGAACTTTAAGAAAGTCTACACTAGGGTATACGTAGATAGGTTTCCTCCTCTACGGTATTGCCCAGTAACAGCTAGATTTTCAATTTAAACAATCCGCAGGTAATATTTATATAACTTAAAAAGAAAGAATAAAATTTTTGTTCGGGCTAATGGGTAACGGTCGTGGCTTTATGCTATCTAGTTATATGCTACTTATTAATTTCTGGGTAAATTTACCATTTTTATTTGACTCAGTGTATAAATAGAACCTCAACGATCACACGCTCTTATATAAATTATCATGAAGTGACTTTTAACTTAGTCTATTTTTTTATTACTGGTCCTATATCTAGGGTTTTAACTCTAAGAGGCCGCTCGAGATAATAATTAATAGGTCATTCCTAATTTTTTTTTAAGAGTACACTATTAAAAAAAATAAAGCCCAACGGCTATCTTCAGATATGTTTATATGTGATATGATCTGGTCTATTTTTAATTAATATAAAAGGTTTTATAAACTAGCCTGCTTTAGGCGTATCCGGTTAATGTCAAAATCAAGTGCAAATTCTCGGACTGTAAAACAAGTAGGATATAACAAAAGTGGATTACCATTCGCCCTTAATTTATTTAGAGCGATTCGCTCTAAATAAATTTAGAGCGACTAATAAAAAAAGAAGATTATCAAATTTTATATGGCTTAATTTTAGGTGATGTTTACATCTCTGCGGAGCTAGAAAAAATTCTGAAAATGGTTTTTTGAGATTTGAACAATCAATAATACATAAAGAATATCTTGAGCATATCTTCGATAAGTTTAGCTATCTAGGAAGAAAAAATGTTTCAATTAAAGTAGCGGATAGAAAATTATTTAATACATCCTCTGTTTATTTTACTAGTCGCCAATTGACAGCTATAACAGAACTTCATACTTTATTTTACCATGATGGTAGAAAAATAGTGCCATTTAATATTGGTAGCTTATTAACAGAAAAAAGTTTAGCCTCTTGAACGATGGACGATGGAGATAACCATACATCTGGCTATATACTTAATACCAGTGGATTTAGTCTTAATGACGTTAAACTGTTACAGGCTAAAAAAATCTATCCCAATGAGATTTTTAATGCTTAAAGATAATTGAGGGGTTGAAACTTCTATTCATAGCAGAAATAGACTTTATATATATTCTTGTTCTAGCTTCGCTTGGAAAGAAATTTATTGAAATAGTTAAACCACACTTCCACTCTTCAATGTTATACAAAATTAGTTAATTGGTTAGATAGATTGTTTGAATTACCTTTAATAAACACAGTTATATTACTATCCTCAGGTTTTACTGTAACTTATGCTCATCACTCTTTAATTCAAGGTAATAGAAAAGGAGCTTTATACGGTTTAGTATTCACAGTTGTTTTAGCTATTATATTTACTGGTTTCCAAGCTGTTGAATATTCAGTTTCCTTTTTTAGTATTTCTGATGGAACATTTGCTTCATGTTTTTACTTCGGTACAGGCTTTCACGGGTTACACGTAATGATAGGAACTGCTTTCTTAGCTGTAGGATTATGACGTATGTTAGCATATCATTCTACTGATAATCATCATTTAGGTTTAGAGTCTGGTATATTGTATTGACATTTTGTAGATGTTATTTGAATATTCCTTTTTATATCTATATATTATTGAGGGTCTTAAACTAGTATAGTATATACTAAATAGTTAAAGAGCGTAAAAAATAAATCTTGTGTTTTAATAACAGTATCTATTGCTTTCATATTATGGATACTTTTTAATAGCTATTTGCATTATCTATAAGTTTGTTGCTATGTGTTATTTATATATATTAGTAAAAAACACAAATATCTTTTTAAAAAAAACATCGTTTTTTATTGCATTAAAAGATATATCTGCTAAATTCATTAAATCGATAATCCTAGTATTATAGTTATACAGTACTGTATGTTAACTCATAAGGGAGTGGAGAATAAATTAATCTTTGTTTTTTTTTATATTACTGCTTAATTTTAATTAATTACGGATATTTAAATATCCTTTTTTATTATATATAAATGCCACAACTAATACCTTTTGATTTTGTTAAGCGAGTATCATTTGCTTTTCTCTTAATTTTAATCTTATTATATGTATTTTCAAAATATATACTAGCGATATTTTGTTTATATTTTAAAAATGTATATAAAAATATATTAAACTATAGAGAAGTTATCTTTATAACTTTAACTATTAGCTTATTAAATATAGCACCTTGGTATAGAATAAACCCACAATTGCTAGAGTTCTTAGAATTTGAAGGTGATAAATATAATATACTAATAAGCGATGAGTTTGAGAAAGACTTTAAAGCTTTAGAAAAGAAAACTAGCTATCATATTAATAAAAATAAGTCTTTGAAAAGTAAACTAACATTGCAAGAAAATATTTTAGGAATAGCTAATTTGTTTAAGAAAAGAACTCTTTACTTCCCTATAAGATTAGACAATAGAGGTAGAATTTATTGTGAAGCTAGTTATCTAAACTACCAGTCTACAGACTTAGCAAAATCTTTACTATTATTCGATAGACCTGGAATTATTAAAAGAAACGACGAAAAAGGAATAAATTATATGAAGGTATATGGAGCTAATTGCTACGGTAATGGTATTGATAAACAAACCTTTAAAAAAAGAATAGAATGAGTAGATAAAAATACTGAGGAAATTCTTAATTACAGAAAAGGTAATATTTTATCTAAGTGTAAAAATAAAGAATTGTTTTTAGCTTTTTGTATGGAATATGAACGTTATATTAATTTTATTAGTGATGAAACACTCAAAGAGTTTAAAACTTATCTACCTATACAATTAGATGCTACATGTAATGGTTTTCAACATCTGGCTTTATTAAGTAATGAAAATAAGTTATTTGAAGAGCTGAACTTAACAAAACGAACTAATAAGGATGGTACTGAGGATGATGATGATATACCAGGTGACTTATATAGCTATATGATAATTAAGTTAAAAGAGGTCTTTGAGTGTTATTTAAATGACCCGAATACAATGATAGAGATTTGAAAAAGTATCGTTAGACTAAAGAATTTTTTATGAAATAGAGATATAATAAAAAAGGTTATAATGACATTACCATATAACACCAAAAAACGAACTATAGCCAAATATATTAAAGAAAAATTAACCGAAATCGATTCTACAGTTAAATACAAAACGGTTAAAGGTAAACAAGTATCTGTTAAATTAGCCTGATATGTTTTAGGTGATAATCCTAATAGTATAAGTTATGATGACCTAATGTTGTTATCTAATTTAATAGAAGAGATTATTACTAAAGAATTCACTAAAATATCTAAATTAATACAATACTTAAAAAATGTGGCAACAATATGCAGTGTGCTAAACATACCTATAAGTTGAAATTTACCCTATGGTCTGGAAATAAACCAAAGTTACCTTAAGAAAGAGACGAAACGTATACCAGTATCTAGTTTTAGTACTTCAACAATAAATTTAAGTAAGGCTGTTAAAGGGATGATGAATTTGCATAAACAAACCACTGCATTAATGCCTAATTTGATACACTCTTTAGATGCTACTTCCATGACTTTACTATATAATGAATTCTGCGAAATTTATTCAGAAAACACAAATTTATTCACAATACATGATTGTTTTGCTACTACATCTGAAAGAATAGAAAACCTAATGACTATTCTTAGATCTGTTTACACTAAGTTATATTCTAAAGAACCTTATTTGAGAGACTTTGATAAAGGGATTATAGCAACAATTAAAGCAAATTATAGTGATAGTTTAAATTGATCAGAGTCTGAAAGGACCCTCTATTTTGAAGGTAAAACATATAAATTACTAGGTATAGACTGAGTTGTAGGTAAAAAGCTTTATGACAAATTGTATCTGAAACGTATAAACAGTGATTACATAATTACATAGTTATATTGGGATATATGTGGTACTAAAAAAATATTTCATATTTTTTAATCTATAAAAAAATATTTAATATTTTCAATGGCTAATAATTTTACACCTCCTAAAAAAATATTTCATATTTTTTAATGGGACTTTGTTCCGGTATTTCTAAATTTTTTTATTATTTTTTATAAAAAATAACTAAAAAAATAATGCTCGCCTTTCCTTTTTCGGAGTTGGTTTCTTCATTTTTTTAAAAATGATGGTAGCTATATAAAATTATCTACTTATTAATACAAGGTTTATCTAGCTCCTATCACAATTATAAATCTAGTATTTTAACTTTTTAACTTTTTAATTCTTAATATGACAAAATTTTTCAAAAAAACTACTTTAAATTCCGGGGCTAGCTTGGCTCCCCCAATAAATAAAAAATTGGGCTGCCATTATTTCTCTTCTTTCTATGGTTTAAATGCTGTGGTGGAGAATTCTTTATCTCCCTTTTCCGCTCCGATTCCCTCCGCTTTTAGTCTTAATCTTTTACGTTTGTCGTTTGGATCTATTCATAAGCGTTCTTTTTCTTCTTCTTCTTCTCGGTTTGCTCATAGGAGTAATCCCTTTGTCAGTAATCTTTTACACGAACTAAAAGGTTCTCTGGTTAATCTAAAGTTTGTTGCTAATATGGATACTCAACTGTTTATTGAACGTTCTATTTCTGATATGTTTAGTTCTGATATTCAAAATTCTAGTCAATTTGTTGCTGGTGTTAATTTGGATAAAGTTAGTAGTCCTGTCGTACGTTATCTTATTGATCAAAATTCTACTGTTGAATTTTATATTGGTAAATTGTTAGCTAGTCTCGCGGAGGTTCGTATTGAAGAATCTATGCTTATGTTGGATATTCTTCATTCTCTTGATTTAGATTTTATTAGAGGTTATTGTTATTATATTTTTCTGATTTGTCTCACTTGTCGACATACTGACGATGATGATAAACTTGTTAATTTAATTAAAATTGCTGTTAAGATTGGGAAGGAATTCGCGAGAAAACATTTTCTAACTTGCTTTGAATTAGAGTTTAAGGGTGTTGACTTTGATAAGAGGCCTAGATATTCTATCTGATTCAATGAGAATATTAAAGTAAATCCAAAATATACTGTTTTGTTCTTCGATGATAGATTTTACTCTGTGTTTGGTGCTAAATTGGTTGAAATATTAGAATACAGTCATTTATTAAGAAGAATTTTAATTAAACCTAAATATAATGAATCTTATTTTGTTCTTGATATATATGATACTAATTTACTTAATGTTATTGGTAAACATAAGGTTCTTGTTTTACCTACAAAATTACCTATGGTTGTTAAACCTAGACCTTATTCTCCTGATTCACTTGGTGGCTATTTAGTTAATGATGCCATTGATAATTCTGATATTATTATTGATAAAAAAGGTTATGCTAAAAAGTCTGTTATTAAAGAATTGAATACTGTTTATCAATTAGTTAATGGTGTTAGTCAAGTGCCTTTTAAAGTTAATACGGCCCTATTAGACTTCATTTTTCAAAACAGTCATTTAGATTTACTCATGGATATTGATGTTCCTCATAAGTTTGAAAATATTGAGAAGAGATCTAAATATCAAGATAAAGTATACAAATCTCATAATAGTAAAATTCTGTTACAAGAGACCATTTTAGAGATTGTAGATGTGTTTAGAAACTTTCCTGAAATATATTTTCCTGTTAGACTCGATAATAGAGGTCGGTTATATTGTAGTTCTACTTTCTTTAATTATCAATCAAATGATTTAGCAAAAGCACTTATCTTGTTTGCTATTCCTGGTGTTATAGAGAGATCTGATCTCCATGCTATTTTATACTTAAAAGCTTATGGTGCTAACTGTTTCGGTGGTGATGTTAGTAAAAAATCTAGTGGAGTTAAAGTTAAATGAGTTGATGATAACTTAGACAATATCATTAACTATGATAATGGGATATTGTTAAGTAAAGCCAAAAATAAGTTGCTATTCTTATCTTTCTGTATGGAATTCAAACGATTTTATGAGTTTTATACTAATGATCAACTCAAATGTTTCCATAGTTATTTGCCTATACAATTAGATGCTACTTGTAACGGATTTCAACACTTGGCTCTTTTGAGTAACGAGAATGTCTTGTATGATGTGTTAAATTTAACGTGTGATAATAATCATTCCGATCCTCGTGACTTTTATAGTTTTATATTGCATATGTTAGTTTCATTATTCAAAAGTAAAATTGATTGTGGTGTGACTGAAGATATTGATACATTGGGTAGTTATTCTAGGTTACTCGATTTTCTATTAATCAGAAGTTACATTAAGAAAGCTATTATGACTATACCATATAATGCAACATTAAAATCTATGATAAAATATATAAAAGAACATCTTGAGCTAGTTGGTTGCGATGAATTAACGAAGGTTTGCTGATATTGTGTGCCTAATGATTCTCGTAAAAAAGTCACTATTAATGATAATGATATCGTATTAATGGCAAAATGTATAAATAATATCATATTTGGGGACTTTGAAAAGATTAGAAGGTTAGCTAAATATCTTAAAAATGTCGCTACGCTATTTAATAAGTTGAATTTACCAATATCTTGAACTTTACCTTCTGGACTAGATATATTCCAAAGTTATCGGCAAAAAATTACTGTTAAAATCACACCGTTTGCACACAGAAGAATCACACTTAACTTAAGGGTAACTAATAATAAAGTAATTGATACTAATAAACAAATTAGAGCTTTAATGCCTAATTTAATCCATTCTTTAGATGCCGCATCTCTAGCTATGTTATATTCAAGATTTTCTGCAACAGATCATGGTTCAAATCAATTTTTTTCAGTACATGATTGTTTTGCGGTGACTGCTAATAATGTGTCTCTACTGAAAACAATACTCGCTAATGTATATATAACCCTTTACTCTGAGGTAAGTTACATTCATCTCTTTGACAGAGGTGTTATTGAAACTATTGAAAGAAATACAGAATATAAAGTTATAAATAGAACGGTTGCATTAAAAGATGCCAAAAAACCATATAGGTTGCATGATATTGACTGGGTATTTGGGAAGAAGTTAGTCTCAAATAAAGTTATCCGTGATATTAATTCACAATACTTAGTTATTTAGTTCTAATTAAACTATATTAATAAAGTTTGAATTAATTCATAATCTACACAATAAAATAAACCAAATAAATAAAATATGATATAAAATAATCATAATAATATTAATATTACATAATATTTTATATTATATAATTATACCAATAAATCAAATCAAAAACACAAACGACCCCCCAAAATCAAAAAAAATCTCTTACAACAACCTTTTGTATTGGTTATTATAAGAGCAAAAAAAATGTGTTTTTATCCTACTCGTATATATTTACGGGTAGGTTTTTTTTATTTTGTTTTTATTTTGTTATTCTTTATTTTTTTTTTTTTTATTTGTGTGATGTATTGTATTATACGGCGAACTATACTACTCATCATCTGAATTTTTGTTATAGTAATACTTATCTATCAAACTTTCTACTGAGTCTGTTTTCTCGGGCATAGATCCCTTTTTGTTAGAGAAAAGTCTATTAAGACCTAAGTCAATATTTTCATCTATTCACTTACCATTGGAAGGATGCATTGCTGCGTCACTATTATGACTGTTACCTTTAATGTGGTTCTCGATTGATTTATTTTCTACTTCAACTCTATAGATTCGTTTTTTAGAGGCGTGGGTATCAGGTTCAATATCTAATTCATATGTTAAATCTTCAATATTTGGTTCATCCAAATTAAGTTTTCTTTTCAACCCTCTAGATTCTGAACCAATTGATTCTGATTCTAATTGATTAGAAGATACTGTATCTTCAGAATCAGATTCTGAGAACTCTGTTAGAATAACTTTATTCGATTTGTGATAAATTGGTTCGGCGCTAGATAATTCAATTTCAGTATTATCGTTATCTATAACGGTTTCATCTACATTTATATCCTCATGAATAAATGATTCATCATCAGTATTTTCACATATATTTATAAAATAAAATATTAATGATGTTATACCTAACATTGTAATAGTGATATATCATAAAGTATTAAATAAATTATTTCACTTTGAACTGTTAATATTAACATTATAGTCAGATAATCATAAAATCAATGCTTTAGTGTGGTTTATACGTAAAATTAATGCTTTACACTCAAATATACGTAAAATCAAAGCATTAGGGTGGTTTATTCATAAAATCAACGCTTTACAGTGGTTTATACGTAAAATTAATGCGTTAGACACGAATATACGTAAAATCAAAGCTTTAGTTTGGTTTATTCGTATAGTTAACATCTTAGCATTAGATTTATATATAATTAACAACATAGTTTTTGTTATGTATAAAGTTAACATCATATAATTAGTTTTGAAGATTGATAACTTCATTGATTTATTTTTGTATATAGTTATCATCATAGATATAGTTTTAGTTTTGTATATAGTTAACATATTAGTTTTATTTTTGTATAAAGTTAACATCAAAGACTTACTGTCGTATAAAACTAACTTTAAAGGTTTAACTGATATAAATGGTTTTTTGTATGATATATTGTCATTTATATCTATTATCAAAGGTTTAGTGTCAGTTCAAAGATCACAGTTATAAAGCTTTTGTCTTTTTTCGTAAGAATCTCCAGACAAATCAACCGGAACTTCATCTATTATAACTGAACCTTTATAAAATTTTTTATAAGACATTGTTTTTAGTCTTTCTATTGTATTACCATTTAATAAATTTATAAAATCGTCTTCAGATAATTCTGAGCTTATCATACCTTTAGATTTTATAATTACTTTACCGTTATCTAGACGTAAACAATATGTTTTCCCGCTAATAAAATAACCTCTATGTACTTTATGTTCAAGTTTTAACTTACCTATGGCTTTTTCGTCCACAAGATCTTTAGACAATTCTATATCTGTAACTATACTATCAGTATCACTATAATATATATTACCTTTTTGAGATAAAATATCTTTCTTTAGTTTATTAATATGTATTCTACCATACGCGGTAACTGCAGCCGAAATAGCTACTGATACATGTTTAAGCCCTTGTGAAGAATTATCCATAATAAGTTTTGACTTATTAGTAGCTTTAACAATATCTATATCAAAGCTATCACAAAGTTCTTTACTTATTTCAGGATTAAATGTAACCATTCTATGTTTATTTGTTATAGGATGATCACCACTTATTTTTCTGGTAGCAAGTATTTCAGTATAGATATTTTCATCTACAATTTTAGTAACAAATTTTTCTAAGTCCAAACCGAATCGACCTAATAAACTATTAAGAAGCAATTTACAGATGCTTCTTAATACAGGATTTTTATTATTAGATTTATGTTCAAATACACTGTCTATATAGCTACGAAAAACATTAGCTTGTCTACTAAACTGATAACCATTTATAACTTTAATTTTATAACCATTAAGTTGTGCAAACTTCAACTCCTCAGAAAAGTATCAACCAGATCAATTACCATTAGGAAAAATAAGTCCAGATTTAATCCTTTTAGGTAAAACACCAAGATAATTATTAGGTGCTACTACTTCACAAAAGAAAAACCCAAAGAGTTCTTCTTTTGTAATTATTTTTTTAGCTCTACACTTTTTTTATTTATCTCTTCATATTTTTAGCTCTATTTCCTATTATATATACATAAATTGACTTTTTTTTATATAAATATAGATAAGGGATATGTTTGCAGATGGTTCTGTATTTTGATTGCAGATCTTAAATTTGGAGTTCGAATCTCTCGTATCCCTATTATTGTTTTCATTTTCGCCATAGTTTAATTGTTTAAAGCTTTTAAGCTAATATGAATGTTTAGCTGCAATAACACACTAGACATATTTTATGATATATAAATCGCGTTTTTTCATAGTTACCAGTTTGTTTTCTTAAATAGTCAGATCTTAAAAAAACTTTAAGCTAATCATCTGAACTACTCAATTTAAAACAAAAATCTTTACAAAAAAACTTAGAAATGTAATTCTAAATAAGGTATAGATATCCAATTTTTTTAAAAATATGAAAAAACACCTTATAACAACCTATATCTTTATTTTTAGATCTCTTTATCTATAATTTAAAGATTAAATACAAGATATTCCTAAATCTAGTATATGATCTAGGCCTTATTAACTCTTTATTATTTTTTCTCTATAGATTAAGAGAAAAAAATAAACAAGTTAAGACTAACATTAATTAGTCTAGGGGCATATCAAGGTTATCCTGTAGTAGAACATGACCGTGGAAAATGATGATAAGTCTGACACCTATAGGCAAGAAAATAAATACACAACTCTTAAGGAAACATATGAGCTAAGGCCTATGGCTAGTTCAGTTTCTATGTTTTGAGAAAGATGATTTTGATCTTCAAATGCCAAAGATATTGGAACATTATATTTAATGTTTGCTTTATTTGCGGGTTTAATAGGTACAGCATTTTCCGTGCTAATAAGAATTGAATTAAGTGCACCGGGAGTACAATACATAGGAGATAATCAATTATATAACAGTATAATAACTGCACACGCTATAGTGATGATATTTTTTATGGTCATGCCTGCAATGATTGGTGGGTTTGGTAAAATTAATATAAATACAATAAAGAGATATTACACAATTAAAGAAAATTCAGTTGAAAAGTCTAATAAAGAACGAACGAGTAAAGGCCGCTTAGACCTGAAAACGAATTCATCCCAGTTCGTTTCAAAAAATCTAAAAAATTCGTTAGGACCATATCTAGCAGGCTTAATAGAAGCAGATGGATCAATAGCGGTGCACGATAAAAACTCTGGCGCTAAAAGATACCGCCCTAAAATACTTGTAGTGTTTAGTTTAGCTGATAAGCCTTTAGCAGATAAACTGGCATTTACTACACAAACAGGTACAGTGTATCATAAAAAAACTGCAGGTTATGTAATTTGACAAATTCAAAAAACAGATCATGTTATTAAAATAATAAATCTAATAAATGGACAGATGCGCACTCCTAAAATAGAAGCGTTGCATCGTGCAATAATTTGATACAATGATTTTGAGAGTTATAGTATTAATTGCTTAGGTTTAGATATATCAGATATAGACAGCAACGCCTGGTTAGCAGGGTTTACAGATGGAGATGGAAATTTTTCCATTACCCTAACGAATCGAAAGAAAAAGGGGAACATTACTACAAAAAGAGTGCAAGCCTTTTTTCGTATTGAATTAAGACAAAATTATCATCGTGGAGTTTCGGAAAAATTAGGAGGTATAAGTTATTTTAATATATTAAGTAAAATAGCTGCGTATCTAAATGTTAATCTGTTATCTAGAACTAGATACCTAAAAGATAAAGTGTTTCACGCTTTTATAGTTATATCTCATAATTCTTTAAGTCATGAAAAAGTAATAAGCTATTTTGATCGTTTTCCCCTCTATTCTAGTAAATATCTCGCATATAAAGACTGAAGAGGTGTGATTAAACAAATTAATGCACGTAACGGAAAAAAATTAACATTAGCTGAAATTTCACAAGTTGAAAAAATTAAATCTAATTTTAATAGTAAACGTAATACATTTGACTTTTCACATTTAGAAACTTTAAATTGTTTTTTTTAGCCTCCAAAAACAAATTTTTTTGTATTTAACCTTTTTAACGCTTTAAAAAAAGTCCCTTTTTTTAGGGCCATACAAAGGGGCTAAGCTGGTTTAAATATTTATTGTATTATATATATAGAAATTGCCGTGAATAATAGTAATATTATTCTTATTACATAACTATATGCGGGAAAATCCTAAAGTCTATCTGTAGATTTTGTGAAAACTTTACAAGCGGGAGAGCCCATTTTATAGCGCTAAAAAAAAAGGGACTTTTTTTTAAGCGCGCCCTACAAAGGTAGTTCGTTATTGTATAATAATATAAATATTTTAGCGCACCCTCTTTGAGTGTAAACTAGGTTTTGCACCACCGCATGTCGAGTGTTATGTGTTATTTAACATAAAGTGTACACAAATCTTAAAGAGCAAATAGAATAATAAAAATGGATAATCCGCAGGAAACCAAAAGGAAATTTAAGCCCCCACTAGTGCGGCATCCTTTGCAAACTAAAGCTTATTGCGCTTTGTTTGAATCAGGTTATTTTCGTAGGATCCTCAGAGACTAGACGTTATGCCCCTTAAAGCGAAATATAGCGGAAGATGCCCTATATATCGCTGAGCAAGGGTGAAGATATAGTCCAAATATAATTTAACAATTATAACTATTTGAATTTCTTATTACCATTATTAGTAGGTGGGGCGGACATGGCATTCCCTAGACTTAATAACATATCATTATGATTATTACCACCAAGTATAGTACTGTTCTTATTTGCAGGAGGTATAGAAAATGGTGCGGGTACAGGCTGAACTCTTAATAATAGGGAGTTGCTTTGGGGTGACCCAGAGGCAATAAAACTCTTTTCGCTGCGTGAACCTTTTCAAGTGTTAAATTCTTCAATTGAAGCACACGTTATAGACTACTCATGTTTACCAATAACATATGTAAAAACGTCTATTGCACGGAGACAATACGCCTGGGTTAATATTACAAAATATTCTACTCATCAGAGACTAAACAAAGAGTATCTTAATAAAAATAATAAAATTTGATTTGAACAATGATTAGTCGGTATGACAGACGGAGATGGTTGTTTTTTTATTTCACGTCAAAAAAAGAGTTGAAATTTAGTTTATAAAATAGCTTTAAGTAGATATAACCTAAGAGCTCTTTTCTATATAAAAAAACAATTAGGCGCTGGTTCTATATCTAAAGATGGAACCAAAGGACAATTTGTTATTAGGGATAGAAAAGTCTTGGCTAAAATAATAATACCTATTTTTGATAAATATTCTTTATTAACGCATAAGTATTATTATTACATACTAGCCAAAAAAGTCTTATGTATTTTAGATAATGAAAACATGACAACTAAACTTAAAAATGCAGAGATAGAGAAAACTCTAAAGAATAAATTAGCCAGGGGTTACCTTTCTCCAGCTATCTCTCACTTAACTGCTAGTAGTAGCTATGAAGAAATAAAATCTACTCTTTCAAATGTCTGATTGGTAGGTTTTACCGAAGCTCTAGGTAAATTTTCTGTATCCGCTGATACAGGTAGATATTATACCAAATTTACTTTGGCCTTTCTGGACTTAGATAGGTTGTTGCTACAGCTTATAAAACGTATATTACATATACCAAATCCTGTAAACGTAACAAGTAAAAACTGTTGTGTGATAACTACTAGTCACTCAAGAGCAATATTGAACATAATTAAGTTATTTACAGATAAATATATAGGAATGAAATCTTTAGAGTTTAAGTTATGATCCAAGGCTAATTATTATAAATATAGTAACACAGGTAAAGTAAGTAAAATACATAAGATCTTGCAAAACTTAGAGGAAAAAAATACGATTTCCCCCTCAGAGTTCTCAGCTAACCGAGAGTTTCTATCAAATATAGATATTACTCTCGACTTCTCTTCAAAGGGGTCAGGAGTACTGAGCAGGCGTGTTAAAGTTAATGCTACGCCTTTAGCTTTAGGCTTTTCTTCTTGCTTGTACACCATAGATAACATAGAAAGTAATGGTACTGTAGGTTTAACATCGAGTGTTCAAAAACGTGTTTATTCTACAAAAAAAATTAAAAATTTGTTCATTGAGTTGGGCCAGCATAAGGCAGTTGTTTCTTATAGTAACTGTGATAGCCATAAATTAGTTATATACAAAGAGAATAAAAAAAAATCAGGTATATATAGGTGAACTAATATAACTACAGGTAGTTCTTATGTAGGTTCTGCTATAGATTTATCCCGTAGATTTACAAATTATTATTCTCTTGCATTCTTAAAGAGAGAATTAAATAAAGGTAATAGTTTGATATATAAAGCTTTACTTAAATATGATTACTATAACTTTCAATTAGATATACTTGAATATTGTGATCCTTCAATTTTAATTGAAAGAGAACAGTATTACCTAGATATGCTAAATCCGAAGTATAATCTACTGGCTAAAGCAGGGTCTTCTACAGGCTTCATACACAGTGAAGCTACCTTAGAACTTATCCGTGTTGCAGCTTTAAAACGAAAACCTCGAGTACTTTCTGATGAAACAAGAATAAAAATTAGTGAGGCAATTAAAGGTAAAAAGCATACTAAAGAAACTATATTAAAAATGACAGGCCGTACACATACTAAGGATACTAAGGAAAAAATAGGGGCTGGTAATTATAAAATACAGCCCGTACTTGTAACAAACTTAGAAACAGATGTTTCTGTAGAGTATTCATCTATGAAAAAAGCCGCAGATACTCTTAATACTTCTACTAGTCAACTAATTTATTATATAAAAAAACAAAAGCCTTTTAAAAATATTTATACTATAGTAAAAAAACCTTAGATATAATTTCCTTTTTTCTTTTCACATATCTTTAGCATATGTTTGGAAACCAGAAAATATAGTGTCAATTTTACTTTATATGTAAATCAAATCAAATTTAATCAAATCAAATAAAAAAATATTTTGAAAAGAGATAAAGGTATAGTCCGAACCACGTGGGGACACGCGGAGTGTAACGATAGTTTTAGTTTTTAATAATAAACCAAAAAAATCCTTTGCTCTTTACTTGATGCAAGGCATATGCAAAGTAAAGCAGGAAGGACTAAAATGAGGTTACCAACACAAATGCTATCCACCATTATCTGCCATACAAAGCCACAGTGGTCCAAGTGTAGATCTTGCCATTTTTGCTTTACACATATCGGGTATAAGTTCACTATTAGGAGCTATGAACTTAAACTTAATACGGCACCGGCTAGTAGTGTTCTTTGTTTTTAAGAGATGAAAAAACTCAGTAAGCTTTGAATTAATAGTTAACAAAAGTTATTTTACTTCGAATAAACCTAAAGATGAATTTAATAATAAAAAGCATAATAACCCTAAAGAAAAGGCTACTACTGAAGAAAATAACAAGCCTAAAATTGATAAAAAATGAAAAGATATTTTAGGTAGAACTGGTCCTAATAGACATAGCCATGTTCTAGCAA